>Ga0209425_10001403_pt1 | contig 28187 bp, 31 predicted proteins | sample COG_05_FD_184749 | JGI IMG/M metagenome (GOLD analysis project Ga0209425, IMG submission 184749) | Pelagic Microbial community sample from North Sea - COGITO 998_met_05 (SPAdes) (version 2) | ecosystem: Environmental > Aquatic > Marine > Neritic zone/Coastal water | place: Helgoland, sampling...
ATAAGTTAAATCTAAATTTAATTTATTTAAAAAAAATGATCTTCCTATACCGATATCGTGACTTTTTCCAACCTCAGCTGTCATATTACCACTAGATACACCAGACCATACTTGAAAATTTTCGTATAGTGATGGGAACCTATAACTTGTTCCATAAGTTCCGTGAATTTTAGTTTTTTTGTTATCAGTTAAATATGCAAATGAAACTCTATGACTGTCTTCATTCCCAACATGATCATTTTCATCAAATCGCATGCCAAAAGTTGTATATAAATTTTCTGTAAGTCTATTTTGAACATCAAAATAAGCTCCAATAGTTTCTACGCCCCTGTAGTTACTTTTCTTAAAATCCATCTCATCATTTTCAAATTCTGTGCCAAAAGTAACACTATTATCTAAATTAAAATTATAATTTCCAGAATAATAATAAGCATCTCTAAATCCTATGTACTCTGCCTTTGCCTTGCCAGTTCCCCACTCACTGAATGCATCGTAAGTTCTATTGTTTACACTTTTTACTTTTTTTATAGAATGGTTAAAATTTTTAGAAGGCTTATGAATCAGACTTAAAGTTCCATTCCATTCTTTGTTCCAGTTTTGACTGTTATCATCAGTTTCTTTACTAAATGAAGAGTCGAGAGAGTCGTAATTTAAACGTGAATTTATTAATCTAGCGTTTGTTTCAAATTTAAGCACATCACTTATTTTATAACCATAATTTCCTACAAATGTATCGTTATGGTAAGAGTCTTTTTCAGTATTATCTGACATTGCTGACTCTCCGTCTGTATGAAAAGTATCATAGCCAAGCCAAAAATCATTTTTTTCGTCTGCTCCTGAGATAGCGCCTGAGAGATTAATTGTTTTATTTGAGCCTGTTATTAAATCATATTCTTTTTGAAATCCTTGCTTACCTTTTTTTGTAGTAATATTTATTGTACCGCCCATTGCGCCACTACCATAAATTGAACTTTGATTACCTCTTAGAATTTCAATTCTTGAAATTGAACCTTTTAGAAGGTCATCAAAATAATAATCATTACTTGGAGTTGATGGGTCTGACATTTTTACACCGTCAATGTATACAGTAGTATATCTTTTTGGGAGATTTCGTATTTGAATTCCTGACGTAGTCCCCGGTCCACCACTTTGATAGGCACTAATACCTGGTGAGCCATAATTTAATATATTATGTAAAAAACTTTCTGTTGAGTTTGCTATATCTTCTTCGGTATATACAGTTACTGAACTTCCGACTGTAGAGATTGATTGGGGTTTTTTGCTTGGGGCTATTACAATCGTTCGTATATCTTCAGCTACAAGTCCGCTAGTAGAAATTAAAGTTAATAAAATTACAATTAAAATATTTTTTTTCATATCAGCTCATTTATTTAGTGAAGCTTTTAAGCTTCAACGTTTAATAATAATGCCGATGTCAATTTTTAATTGCAGAACTAGACTTTCCCTGGCCATTGTTCAACAGCGGACTATACTGGGTGGCGCTCCGACTTTACGGTTGCAGGTACAGCCAACGAATTTCACATTGATTCCCCACTCAATTATTCAGTATGAATATTGAATAGCATAAAGTAAGTATTTAATCAATGATTTACAAAAAACTAATTTTAAACTATTCTTAATTATTTTTATAAAATAACAAACAAATGTTAACTAGATATCAAAAAACTGGAAATTATACTCAAAGTAAATTTGATGAATATTGGAAGAATGGTTTTATAGTTTTAAAAAAATTAATATCTGATGAACATTGTGATTATAGCAATCTTCTAGCTAGGACAGTTGCAAATGACGATTTTGCTCAGATAATGCATCTTCATCGAGAAGAATTTCTAGTTGCCCAATGTACGGAAAAGCTTAATTCTATAAAAAATTTATCAGATAAAGTTTTGTTTTACCAGAAAATCAAACAAGTGACTGTTCATTATACTCAACTTTTAAAATTTCCCGAGATAGTAAATTATTTAGAGTGGTTGTATCAAAGACAAATGACGGGGTTGCTTACAAATATTTTTTTTAAGGAACCAAATACAAAATATAGCAAGCAAGCATGGCAACCACATCAAGATAACAATTATTTGTCAAATGAAAACGGTATGTATATTACCGTAAATGTTCCTTTGAATTACATGAACGAAAAAAATGGTGGGCTTAAATTATATCCAGGAAGCCACAAATTAGGATCGTTAGATGCAGAAAATAAAATCAGTTATAGAGAAAATGATGGAAAACCAGGTAATGAAATTAAAAAAAAATTACCAATGAAACCTGTTCAAATGAATTTAGAAAAAGGGGATGTTCTGTTTATGCACGGTTTGTGCGTTCATGAATCATCTGATAACAATTCTAATGACTCTAGACCTCTTTTATCATTAGGTTATATGCCCTTTGGTGAAAAATTTGACCCAGGTTTTAATTCTAAAAGAAAAATTGATTTTCTAAGTTAAAATTATCTTCCACCAGATATTGTTATAGTTGTTCCGTTAATATACTCAGCTGATTTTGAAGTAAGCCAAATAATTAGTTTAGCTACTTCGAGAGGTTTGCCTAGTCTAGAATTTGGTATTGATTTAATGATAGCCTTATTTTTTCTATTTTCTAGTTTTGTATCGATCACTCCTGGAGCTACACAAACAACTCTAATTTTATCTTTACTCAGCTCTTTTGACAGACCAATGGTAAGATTTTCTATTGCAGATTTTGTTGGGGCATAATGAGTAAAAAATTGCCCGCCAAATTTTGCTGCTGTAGATGATAAATTGATTATTGATTTCCACTCTTTTTTATTTTTCATAAATTTCAAAGATTGTTGAATTAAATCATAGATTGCAAACACATTTACTTCGTAAATTTTTTTAATTTCGGACAATTTTATATTGCTAAATTTTTTTTTTTTAACATCAAATGCTGCATTATTTACAAGGCAATCGATTGAAATTTTATTTTTTTTTATAAATTGAAATAATTTTCTTCGATCTTTTTCAATTTCAAGATTAACTTTCACTGCTAGGCATTTTCCTTTGAATTTTTCACAAAGTTCATTTGCGACCTTTTTGCTTTTGTTGTAGGTGAAAACTACCCTGTAGTTGTTTTTAATTGCTTCTTCTACGACGCATTTTCCAATACCTTTGCTACCGCCTGTAATTAAAATTGTTTTCATGTTAAAAAGAATATATTAGATTATTAAAGTATATTAATTATGAAACAAGGCAAAATTAAAGTCGGAGCGACTCAAATAAATAATGGTTTTTCAGGACAATTTTATCTACCTTATTCAATAGGTCTTTTATATTCGTTTGTTCTGCATAATTCTAAAAACCCTGAAAAATACGATTTTAATAGTATTGTTTATAAGAGAAAATTATTAGATGAATGCTTTAATCATCTTAAAGATAGAGATGTGGTGTTATTTAGTGTTTATGTTTGGAATGAAAAAATTTCATTAGCAGTCGCCAAAAAATTAAAAGAATACGATAATAATAAATTTATTATTTTTGGAGGTCCATCAGTTCCTGATAATAAATTTGGAAAAGCGGAAGAATACATAAGAAAAAATTCATTTATTAACGTATTAACACATCAAGAGGGTGAGAGAACAACGCTACAACTCTTAGAAGAATACCCAAATAATAATTTAAAAGAAACACCAAATATTAGTTTTTTGGATAAGGACGGTAACTATAACAACACGCCTAATTTACCCAGATTAAAAGATTTTAACAGCGTGCCATCGCCATATCTAACTGGAATGTTTGATAATTTAATTAAAGAGAATCCAAATGAAAGGTGGCTTGCAAGTTGGGAAACAAATAGAGGCTGTCCGTTTTCATGTACATATTGTGACTGGGGTTCGGCAACAAATAGTAAAGTTTCAAGAATGCATCTTGATCGAGTCTATGATGAACTTGATTGGTTCTCAAAAAATAAAGTAGAGTTTATTTTTTGTTGTGATGCAAACTTTGGTATATTACCAAGAGATTATGACATAGCTTTAAAGGCAGCTGAAAATAAAAAAAAATATGGCTATCCTCATGTTTTGTCAGTTCAAAATACTAAAAATGCTAGAGAAAGAGCTTATAAAGTTCAAAAATTACTTGCAGATACTGGTCTCAGCAAAGGTGTTACGCTCGCTATGCAGAGTGTTGACCCACATACCTTAGAAACAATTAAAAGAGATAATATTTCCACTCAAGATTATGAAGAGCTTCAAAAAAAATTTACAAAAGATGGCATAGCAACTTATACAGAGTTTATTCTCGCTTTGCCGGGTGATACATATAATTCATTTGCTAATGGTGTTTCTAGCGTAATTCAATCAGGGCAACACAATAGAATTCAATTTAATAACTTATCTATTCTGCCTAATGCAGAAATGGCTGAACCTGAAAACATGAAAAGAGATAAAATAAAAACAGTTGGTGCGCCTATTGTAAATGTACATGGCTCATTAGATGAAACGCCGGAAGATAGTATTTATGAAAGTCAACAATTAGTAATTTCAACAAGAACTCTCCCTTTTAATGATTGGAAAAAAACAAGAGTTTACGCTTCCGTCGCAGAATTTCTTTATTTCAATAAAATAGCACAAATACCATTAATGGTTTTAAATTCACTTGAAAAAATTGAATTTAGAGAATTATTTGAACATTTTTTAAATAATAGCGATAAGCATGAAATATTAAAAAAAATAAAAATTAATTTACAAGGGCATGCGGAACAAATTGCTGAAGGAAAAAGTGAATTTTTATATAAAGAGGGTTATCTAGATATTTATTGGCCACCAGGAGAATTTGAATACATCAAATTAGTTATAGATCAAAAATTAGATCAATTTTATGACGAATTTAAGGAACATTATGTTAAATTTTGCAAATCAAAATTGAATAGGGAAATTTTTGAAGAGAGCTTAGATTTAAATAGAAAATTAATGAGACTGCCAAGAGATGAAAAAGATGAAGTGCATGAAGGAAATTTTAATATCCTTGAAAATTATCATCAAATTTTAAAATTAAATAAACCAAAGTTTATTTCCAAAAAAAATAAATTTTTAATTACCAGGTCGGATATGAAATTTAAAAATAATCAAGAATGGATGCGAGAAGTTATTTGGTACGGTCATAGGAGTGGTAAATATTTATGTAATATTAAAGAATTTAATGAAACTACCAAAGATGAAAATAAATTTTCTGACGTAAAAGATACTGATAAATTTAAAGGTGATAGTTTTCCAATGTAATTGGATTTAGCGTCTATTGCTTTATTGGTATTTTAGGTTTTAACATCATGTTTTTTGAAAAAACTTTATAAATGTTATCAATTTGACTTAATTCTTTTTTATTTAATTTTTTATTATTATTTTTGACAGCAATATTAATTTGTTTTTTTGAATTACTTCCAAATATTAAAGATGAAATATTAAATGAATTGCAGAATCGATAACAGGTATCTTCAATAGGTCGGCTAGAAACTTGTTTTAGTTTTTTTATGTGTTCTTTCCAAAGAAGAACTTGTTTTATATTCCATTTATATCTGTGATCATTTTTTTTAAATGTAATATTATTATTTACAAACTCATTTGTAAAAATTCCAAAATTTAAGATTGTTCTAGCAAAAATTTTTATTTTATCTTTTTTTAGTAATTTAAGTGTTTTGTTATCGAGAACTCTCTGATCAAGAACATTAAAATTACATTGAACAGAGTCAAAATTATAGAGCTTTCTTAATTCAATATAGTCAGAAGGTTGTCTTAAACTTATTCCAATAAATCTAATAATACCATCCTTTTTTTTTTTATGTAAATAGTTCACACACTCTCTTAGATTCTTATCGTTTGGGTCAGGATCATATAATTGAACAAGATCAAGATATTTAGTGTTTAAATTCTTCATAGATTGATTAAGTTGTTTTTTTATAATTGCTTTTGAAAAATTAAGTTTTTTTTTAAAAGAAACACATCCAACTTTATTAGCTATAAAAACTTTTTCTCTAATATTTCTGAAAACGTGCCCCAATCTCTTTTCAGCAGATCCATAAACATTGGCTGTATCAAAAAAATTGATCCCTTTACTATAGGCATATCTCAGTAGTTTTTGTGATTTAACTTCGTTTATATTTCCATAAGATAAGTTATTTTTTAGTTGTCCACCTAATGACCATGTGCCTAGACAATATTTAGACAATTTTTGTTTACCGAGTGTAAAATATTTCATAATTGTACGTAATGTATAAAATTAAAAAAAGAAAACTTATTTTTCAAAATCAAGTTTATAAAGTTTATTCAAATTATATTAAAAGTAAAACTATTAATATTAAAGATTATCTATCTATAGAAGTGAAAGGAAAAGTATATGGCGGAGTTTCATGTATTTTGATAAACAAAGGTAGAGTTGGGCTGATGAAATCTTACAGTCCAATAGCAAAAAAAGATTTTTTCTCTCTTCCGCAGGGGTTCACAAATTCTAATGAAAATATTAAAATTGCAGTAATAAGAGAGGTCTTAGAGGAAACTGGAATAAATTTAAAAAAACAAAACTTAAAAAAGCTTTGTGAATTTTATCCTATTCAAAGTTTAATTAAAACAAAATTAGCGATATTTTTTTCAAGAATAAAAATAAACAATAAAAATTTTTCTAAAAATGTTGTTGATGAGATTGGAGTTGGAAAATTAATTTTTTTTGAGGCTGCTAAATTAAAAAAAATGTTAAAAAAATCCAATAATTTTGATTTAATATCTTACTCTGCTTTATGCTATTATTTATTTTTAGAAAGTAATTGAATTATAGATTTAACTTTTTTAATTATTTCATTGCTATCTGGAGGTAAGTTATCTTTTGCCTTTGAAAAACCAGCGCTTTTATCTTTAAGCCCCATAGTAAATATTTTTTTTCCAGATTTTAAATTTAAATCATTCGCAATAGATTTAGCAATTCCCGAAGCATAATCATCATCAATGACTAATCCTCCATATTTTGCTGTTTTAAGTTTTTGTATCCATGAATTTTTTATTTTAAATGGTTTTACCCAAAAAATATTTGCTACTCCAATATTAATATTTTTTTCCTGAAATATTTTTTTAGCTTTTATTGCTTCAAATCTAGTTATTGAAATAGCAAAAATTATGATATCAATTTTTCCGTTTAATTGATCTGATAATTCTAATTTATTCTCAAAACTACCTCTGTGCTCTGACGAATAAATAACTTCATCATTTTTCATAAAATGTTTATAAACAAATTTGTACTCGCCGGGTGTCATGGGGCTAAAAATAGTTATCCCGGGCATACGAAAGTATAAAGAGTGATGAGAAGATCCTGCTACAGGGCCAATACCACCTTCCATTGCAATACCCCTTATTAACATCGGGCAAGGAATTTTCCAAATTTCTTTTGATTTGCAAGCGTAATTTAAAATCATAGGAGCATTGTACCAATTAAAACCTTGATACCTTATTATGTAAATTGGTTTTCTTCCCATGAGTGCAGCGCCTACAACTATTCCACCGCCAGCAACATCAGCCATAGAAAGTTCTATCATTCCGTCTTTTTCATAAAGTTCGGGCAAAGTTCCACCTACCCAACCCACTGCAGTTAGACATTGTCCCATAACAATACCTTTTTTTTTCTTAAGATGAGTTTTAATTATTTCTTTAATTGTTTCTTTAAGCGATTTAGCCATAATTTTTTAATTTTTTCTTTATTCGTTTGATCGATAATTTCTGCTTTTTTTCCTAATTTTTTCATTTCAGTTTTATATCTATCGAAAGTTTTGCTTGAGTCTTGTCCTGCTCCTGAGTGCCAAAAAAGTCTGTTAGTATTTATATTTAATAGTAATGGTTGTTTGAAAAATTTATTCTTATGTTTATAAATTTCCTCAGGACTGTCGCTGATATCAAAGCTCTGGATCTTAAAAGCTTTTCCAACATCGTGCATATGCCAATTTCTTCTAATTTTTTTTTCTGTTAAAATAGAAAGGTTATTATCCTCTATCACAAATACTATTGGTAGTTTTTTTGTTGATGCCCAGCCTATTGCACCTAGTACATAATCTTCTTCAGCAGAAGCATCACCTAAAAAAATTATAGTTGGTTTTTTTGATGAAAAACATGCGCCAACTCCTATTGGTGCTTGAGTGCCCATATGACCATCATGTCCGAACATATTAATTTCTTTTGAATGTATTGAGGCAGACCCGCCCATACCGTAAGTACATCCTTCACTTGAACCAAGTAATTCGTTAATTAGTTTGCTTATATTTCCTCCAAAAGAAAGATAGATAGAGTGGCATCTATGCTGTGGAAATATTAATGGATTAATCTTTAATTCACGAGTTAAGTTTGAAATTGTAGAAGATATATATTCTTGGCCCGCGGATAAATAAATAGGAATTTTAATTTTTTTACTTTTTGCCTGTTTAAATGTTTCTTCTTCAAAATTTCTACATATTGAAGCTTTTTTAAAAATATTAATTTTTTGCTTATAACTTAACATAAAGAAATACTTAACACGGTAATAAAAGGAGCTGGTTTGAATGAACTAGTAAGTTTTTTAATAGTATCAGTCCTTACAATATCGCCAGGGGCTAACACAAGATTTTTTGAATTTTGTCCTAAACCTCCATCTAAAATAGCATAAATTTCTTTTTTGTTTGATAAGTTATTTTTAAAAATTTTTTTATATTTTTTTATTTTAAACTTAAAATTTTTAAATTTAAAATTTTCTGAGTTTTTATTTATTTTTAGAGAATTTTTAGGAAGTTCAATCATGTTTTTTTTATTTTCATAAGGTTTTTTTTCTCTTCCATAATTATCCTTAAACCTAATTAAATCCTCCTTATTGTTTGGGGTCTCAATTTCAATAATTTGAGCTCCTTTTTTGGATAAAGCTTTGGTGGAGTGAAATAAACCGGGTCTAATCATCATTTTATCAAGTCCTTTTATTTTCTTTTTTTGATAAAAACCAATATTCATTTCAACAACTCCATTTAGTAAAACAAAGCCAGTTTTTTTTAGTGGATGACAGTGAAGTGATGTAGCTTTATCTTGCGAAATATTTAAAAACCAAGCGGCTATGTTTTTATTTTCATAGATTAAATATTCAGAACCCCAAGGTTTTTTGACCAGCTTATTATAATATTTATTTTTTTTATTAACCATAAAGAATATTTAAGAGCTTTATTTTGATTTATAAAAAACCTTTAAAGCTGTTGCCATCCATGGCCCCATATCTTTATAATGTGCGGTTGTTATTATATTGTTGTCTACTACTGCTGGCCTATCTTCATATGAAGCGCCGGCATTAACTATGTCGTCCATCATGCTATAGTATCCAGAAATTTTACGACCCTTGACTACTTTTGCAGAAATTAATAATTGAGTGCCACTGCAGATACAAGCAATTGTTTTTTTTTGCTTATTAAATTCCGATATAAAATCTATGATACTTTTGTTTTGTCTTACTTTTTCCATTGATTTAACACCTCCCGGCAAGACTAAAAAATTATAATCCTTAGGATTTATATCTTCAATATTCACAAGTTTTTGATCTTTGTTTGGTGGTATGTCGGTACCTAAAAATCCTTTAACAAATTTTTTTTCATTTAAACAAACATGAACATCAAAATCTTCTTCTAAAAGGCGATAGTATGGATATATGAACTCTTGGTCTTGAACTAAATTTCCACTAATAATTATTGCTTTTTTTATCATCAAAACTATTTTTTATAATGACTTGTATACCATTTTATAGTTTTTTCTATACCCTTATCTAAAGAAATTTTAGGTTTCCATCCAAGTTCTTTAGACGCTAATTTAAAATTAAGTTTTACAGACGTGTTGAGAGAATTGAAAGATTTTTCGTGCCTAATTATTAATTTTCTTTTTGAAATCTTTATTATTTTTTTAACTAAAGAGTTAATAGATATATACTCACCTAAGCCGCAATTATAAATTCTAAATTTTTTTCTTTGCTTAGAAATAACTTTATCAACAAAATCGACAAAATCATCCACATAAAGTAAATCTCTTTTTTCATTCCCTTTTCCAAGAATTTTGAGAGTATTTTTAGAATTTAAAACTTTATTAATTGTCGCTCCAAATACGTGTGATTTTTTCAAATCAAATTTATCAAAGGGACCATATAAATTTGAATGTCTAATAATTGTAAATTTTATTTTTGAAATATTACTAAAAAATTCAGACATTTTTTCCATGTAAACTTTCATCCATGCACCGCCAAAATATTTGGGGTATATTTTATCATTCAAATTTAAATCTTGTTCTTTAAGGGTTTTTTGTGAAGATCTATACATTAGCGTACAACTTAACATTATCAAGTGCTTAATTTTATTTTGAAAAGCTGACTCTATAACTATAGAATTTATTATATTATTTTCTGTGACATGAATATAAGGTTTTGAAAGAATATCTTTTGCGCCAGACGTTATAGCAGCACAATTAATTACTATGTCTTTTTTTTTTAATAGTTTTTTAGTTTTGTTTCGCTCTAAAATATTAAGTTTATACAATTTAATGTTTCTTATTTTTGGCTTTCTAGTCAAATAAGTACCATGAACTTGTGTATTCTTTTTCTTTGAGAAATAAGTAGCTAAATTTTTTCCTATAAAACCGCTACATCCTAAAATTAATATTTTTTTCATATTTATAAGAACTTGCTAGAATATAATATAAATTATAGTTAGTAGCAAAAAATCACTCATAAAAAAGGATAAATTGTACTTATCTTTCAAAATATGAACCTTGGCTGGTTACCCTGAATATAGAATCTTCAATATAATGTGAGTATCTCATTCATTATAAAATAAAATACATAAATTTTTTTCTTACTTTAAAAAAATACAACTTTAACATATAAGCAATAATATATTTAGAATTAACTTGTACTTATATAAATTTAAAAATGATAATTTCCAGAACTCCTTTTAGAATATCTTTTTTTGGAGGCGGAACAGACTTTCCAGATTGGTATAATAAGTATTCTGGAAAAGTAATTTCAACAACAATTGACAAGTATTGTTATATTTCTGTACGAAAGTTACCTCCTTTTTTTAAATACAACTATAGAATTAGATATTTCAAAAAAGAAGAAGTTAAAAAAATATCTCAAATCAAACATGCTAGTGTAAGAGAGAGTCTAAAATATTTAAATTACAATAATCCTATGGAGGTTATTCATTTTGCAGATCTGCCAGCTCAATCAGGTCTAGGTGCTAGCTCAAGTTTTACTGTAGGTTTTATCAATAGTTTGAAAGCCTTACAGGGCATGAGAATTTCTAAAAAAAATCTTTATCTTGATGCAATTTTAATTGAGCAAAAGAAAATTAAAGAAAATGTTGGTTCTCAAGATCAAGTTTCGGCAGCATTCGGTGGATTTAATGTTATTAATTTTTCAAAAAATTTATTAGGAAGAAACCAAATAGAAGTTTCGCCAGTGTTAAATAATAAAAACATTATAGAATTAGAAAAAAGTGTTTTTTTAGTTTTTACTGGATTTGTCAGAAAAGCCGAAGTATTAGAAAAAGCTAAAATTAGACAGATTAAATATAAATATGAATACTTCAAACAAATATTAGATATTTCACATAAAGCAGAAGAAAAAATATATACTTCAAAAAATATAGTTTCTGATTTTTCAGAGCTGCTTCAAAAATACTGGTGGTGTAAAAAAAGATTAACCTCGAATGTAACAAACCCTCAGATTGATGCTATTTACAATTATGGAATGAAAAATGGAGCCTACTCAGGAAAACTTTTGGGTGCGGGTGCAGGTGGTTTTATGTTATTTTTGATAGATCCAAAAAAAAGAGAATTTTTCAAAAAAAAATTTAAAAAATATACTGTTGTTCCAGTTAAATTTGATAATTTGGGTTCTCAAATTATTTATCATCAAGATACAAATATTTAATTTTTTTTACTCATTTCATCCAAAAGAGATTTTAGTGATTGATCAAGGTTCTCTCTTTGCTTCCAACCTGTATCTCTTGTAAATATTTTTATATTTGGAAGTTGCAAAGTAACATCTTTGATTCTAATAAGCTTTTTATCAACTTTTTTTATTGCTTTTACATTACTAATTTTAAGTAGTTTGTTTAAAATATCACCTACCCTATAAGCCTTGGTACCACCTATATTGTAAATTTCTCCATTCTTCCCCCTTTGGGCTACGAGCCAATAAGCTCTCATTGCATCATTTAAAGATAAAAAACTTCTTATGCTTTTAAGATTACCATGTTTAAGAATTTTATTTTTACTTTTTTTTATTTTTAAGATTTGTTTGGCAAAAGCAGATTGAAATAAATTATTTCTTCTCGGATTAATATAAGTAAACATTCTTGTAATTATAATTTTTAGATTATAAACGTTGTTATACATTTGAGCTGCAATATCCTGATAAGCTTTTGATACCGCATAAGGACTTACTGGTCGCATTTTTAAATTTTCTTTAATCGGAACTTCGTTTCGAGATACATTTCCATAAACTTCGGATGTGCTACAGTGTATTATGAGTGTTTTAAAATTGAGTAACCTTACTGCCTCAAATAGATTTAAGGTAGTGTTGTAATTACCATTAATTATTTGCTTTGGAAAATCAAAGGAAAATCTGACATCAGGATTTGAAGCAAAATTATATATTAAGTCAGGTTTAATTTTTCTTAAAATTTTTTTTAGACTTTCAAAATTATTTATGTCTAATTTATAAAATTTAATTTTTTTTTTATATTTTTTTTCTAATAACTTTTTGTTACCAGCCGATCTATAAAAACCATAAATTTTAATTTTTTTATTATTGTTTATAATATATTCAGCTAAATAACTTCCTCCCGCTCCGGCTATTCCGGTTATTAAACATTTTTTAAAATTTCTTCTAATTTTATTCAAAGTGATTCTTTTTAAATTTTAATATTATTAAGAAAATTGCAAATTTTAATAATTTTTTCTTTTTTTAAAGTGGGATAATTTCCAATATAATAGCCAAAATTATGTACGCGCTCAACATTCATAAAATTCTTAAAGTTAACATCCCTTAAAATATTTTTGAGATAAGGTTGTCTTAACTGATTTCCTCCCCCGGCATTCCCCCTTCTAAATTCAATATTTGCTTTTAATAACTTCTTTTCAAAAAAATTTCTTTTTGAGATGCTATTAGTTTTTAATACTACTGGAAAAGCATAATTGCAGCTTCCTTTTAACTTATAGTCTGTAAAATATTTAATTTTATCGAGATTTTTTAAAAATAAACTAAAATTATTTTTTCTTTTTTGGTTGTTTTTGTTTAAGTTTTTTAATTGATTAATTCCAATGATAGCTCCAATTTCATTATTTCTAAAGTTTAAAGTTGGATACAAGAATATAAATTTTGGTGACAATGTTTTGTATTTATTGATCATTTTTTTTTCGAAAATTCTATTTTTTGCCTCTCGGACCATTCCATGTGATCTTAATATTTTTGAAATTTCATAAATTTTTTTACTATTAGTACAAATCATGCCTCCTTCTATAGTACTCATATGGTGTGCATAATAAAATGAAAAATTTGAAATTAATCCATAAGTGCCAAGTTTTTTATTTTTGTGCTCTGCACCATGGCTTTCACAAACATCTTCGATTAGTGGTATTTTTCTTTTTTTTAATTCTTTTAAAAGATGGTCATTTAATCCATTGAAGCCTTGCGCGTGAGTTATAAAAACAGCTGAAGTTTTTTTATTAATTTTTTTTAAAACTTCATCAGTATTCATTGATAAATTTGAAAGATTAATATCTACAAATACTGGCTTAAACCCGTTCATAATTACTGAGTTAATATCCGATACCCAAGTTAGTGTAGGAACTATAATTTCTTTTTTAGCAGAATTTTTATTTAAAATTTTTAAAATTTTTATACTTATATAATTTGCAGAAGAACCAGAATTAACGAAGGTTGAATATTTAACACCTAGCCACTTTGACCATTCTTTCTCAAATTTTTCCACTTGTATGGATTGAGTCAAAATAGCATTTTTCTTTTTTAAATGTTCTATTACTTTTGCTAGATCATGCTTGCTGATATTATTATCCATCAATGCATGATTTAATTTCATTTTTGTATATTTAAGTTTTAAAATTTTTTATCTTTTTTTTTTGCAGGATATTCTCTTTTCCCAATTATTAAATCACAGACGGTTAGCAGCCAAATTTGGTGTGTGTTTTCAACAAAGTTATAAGCTTTAGAATTAATCCATAAATTTAGGTCTGAAACTTTTGATAAAGGATTATCTTTTGTGTGTCCTGTAAATGAAATAATTTTAATTTTTTTTCTTTTTGCTGCTTTACATGCATTGATCATATTCTTAGATTTACCACTTGAAGAAATTAAAACTACTGAATCGTTTCTATCTGCATAAAAATCTATAGCTTTTTCTATCCATCTTTCATAACCATAATCGTTAGAAAAACATGTTATTAAATCGGCCTCGTTAAAATTAACTGATCTTATTTTTGCATTTTTAGTTAAGTCGACACTTACGTGACTTGCAATTGCAGAACTTCCGCCATTACCAAAAATTAAAACTTTTCCTTTTTTTTTTGATGTTTTTAAAAAAATATTTTTTACTTGTATAAGATTTTTTATTATATTTTTCTCGGGTCTAATTATTGTTGAAAAATCATTTAGGTAATTTCTTAAAAAATTGATTTCTTTTTGAGTTGAATTCATAAAATTTTATATCATAAACTAAGGATGTTTTTATAAATATTCTTGACTTAAATTAATACAATAAAAATGAATATTTATTAATGTAATCTTTCTCATTACTACAAGATCTAAATTTAATTATTATTTTAATGATATTGACAATTTTAATATTGAAGATATATTTCAATTACACTTAATTTACAGTGCGCCATTCACATGGATCAAAAGTGGCTCATCTACATGAGTTAAAAGTAGGTAAACTCGAACAAAGAGGTAAACCTATGCTTAAGATCAAAGATCATCTAATCAAGACGATCAAAAAAAAACACGTAAAAGAAGAGCAAGAAAAAGCGATTGAAAAGAAAAAAACCGCTGTTGAGGCTTACGGTAATGGCACAACAGGTTACAGAATTAAAAATGGTCCTAACAAAGGAAAAGTTCTAGGGCATATTTCAACTAAAGGTAATAATAATTTTTAATTATCTGAAGATTAGAAGAAGGGAAATTTACATAGCTTCCCTTCTTCTAAAATAATTTTAATCCTAAAACGCCCAAAAAAATCATAAGAATTGAAACAATCTTATAAATGTTGATTTTGTCTTTTAAATAAAAATAACCAATAAAAATTGCAAAAAGAATACTGGACTCTCTCAAGGCAGTTACCATTGGTACGGGAGCTTTGGTAAACGCCCAGACAGTAATTACATACGCAAGATATGAAAAAGTTCCGCCCACCCAGAAAACTGTTTTTCCTTTAGTTAAAGTTTTTTTCAATATATTTTTTTGTTTTCTAAAATGTAAAACAATTGGAAAAAATAAAGCACTTAAAATAAATACCCAACTCATATAGCTGATAGCCGATCCGCTTATTCGAGCTCCTTGACCGTCAATCACAGAGTAGATACCAATAAAAACTCCTGTAGCTAATGAAGTATAAAGTATTTTATTATTCTTAATAACCGATTTGCTGAATAGGCCAATTAAAATAACTCCTGTTGAAATAAATAAAATAGATATAATTGTAAATGCTTTTAAATACACGCCTAAAAAAATAATTGAAATAACTGTGGCAACTAGTGGGCCAAATCCGCGAGCTACAGGATAAACTGTAGTAAATTTTCCTGTTTGATAAGCGGTCAAAAGAAAATTTTGATAACCTTGATGAATAAGTGCGCTTAAAAAAATATAGGGAAAACTCTCAACACTCGGCGCTGGAAAAAAAATAACTGCAAGAATACAAAGTGGAACATGTCCATAAACAATAGCACCAATAGACACATTCTTGTCTTTATATTTGCTAGCCATACTATTCCATATGGCATGCAAAAATGCTGAAAATAGTACAATTAAAAAAACTACTGTGTCCATAAATTATTTTTTTTATGTTAAAATTACTATTAAAACTAAAAAGAAAAAGCTATTTAATAGTTTGATTGTTTTAATAGTAATTTTAATTTAAAGAAACATAAAATATGAATAAAATTGATCTTAACAACAAAACAGCCATTGTTACAGGTGGGTCTCAAGGTTTTGGATTGGCTATGACTAAACGATTCTTAGATTCGGGTGCTAGTGTAATAATCTGGGATTTAGATAAAACTATAACTGAGAAAACAGTTAAAGAAATTAATAATTCAAAATTATCTTCAACTATCATTGATGTTACAAATTTTGATCGCGTTTTGTTAGAAGCTGAGAGAATTTTCAAGAATAAAAAAATAGATATTTTTATAAATAATGCTGGTATTGCCGGAAAAAATACTACTGTCTGGGACTATCCTGTTGATGAATGGAAAAAAATTCTAGATTTAAACCTTAATGCTGCGTTTTATTGTCTTAAAGCAATAGTGCCTCACATGATTAAAAATAATTATGGAAGAATTGTAAATATTTCTTCTATCGCAGGGAAAGAAGGGAATCCAAATGCTTCAGCATATAGTGCTTCTAAAGCAGGAGTAATTGCCTTAACTAAATCTTTAGGTAAAGAGTTAGCAAATAAAAATATCGCAGTTAATGCTGTGACGCCAGCTGCAGGTAAAACTAAAATTTTTAAACAGATGACTAAAGAGCATATTGATTATATGTTGTCTAAAATTCCAAGAAATAGATTTATTCTTGTTGAAGAATTAGCGTCTCTTGTTGCTTGGTTGGTAAGTGAAGAGAACTCATATACAACTGGGGCTGTTTTTGATTTAAGTGGAGGCAGAGCAACATACTAGAAACGATTTAATATGAAAGAAGCTTATTTATATTTATTAACCGGAATAGCTTTAGGATTAGTCTTCTACCTTGCGAACAAATATATTTTCTAGCTCAATTAAAAATTGGGATAATAAAACTTGGCTTTCTTCTCCTAGTTATATTCATTTTTTTAATAAATTTTTAATTTATAATGCAAAGTTAACTCAGAGTTCTAAAATATTAGACATTGGATGTGGTCGAGGTAACATTTTAGGTGATTTGTATAGCAAATTAAAACTCAAAACTAAACCATTAGGTTTAGATGTGGAAGACCATGACGATAAGGATAGAAGAGTTAATTTTAAAAAAATTGATGCAATAAATTTTTTAAAGAAAAATAATAAAGATTTTGACTTAATTTTAATAAAACAGACTATTCATTTATTAAAAATAAATGACATAAAAAAATTATTATATTTTTGTAAGAAAAAATTAAATTATAATGGTAGAATAATTATATTTACTTTAGATCCACACCAAAATCAAATTCCAACATTCTCTTTGATGAAAAAAAAACTTACCTCCTCTCTGGCGAGAGATAAAAAAATATTAAAACTAATATCTAAATTATGTCCCCAGAAAATTGTAAGAAAATTTATTTTTGATGTAGAAGTATCAAAAAAAAAGTACATAAAAATGATTAAAAATAAATATATTTCAGTTTTATTAAAAATGTCCTCAAAAAAAATCTTTAAAGGTGTGGATGAATTGAATTTAAAATATGGTGATACAATAAAGTTTAAAGACAAATTGCAATGTATAATCATAAAAAAATAATTTCTTTAACTTTTCTTTCCTCAAATTTCAGCATAAAACTTCTAATTTTAATGGAATTTATATTAGTCTTAGATGTTCTTTTAATAATTAAAAAATTAGTGTACATGGCAATTAGTAACTAAATAGAAAAATGACTTACAAAGAATTTTTAGAAATACTTGAAGAACTGGAATTAGATTTGGACTCAGCAGCAGAGGGATTAGATTTAGAAATATCTGATATCGAGGCCTGGGAAGAAGAAGATGAGATTCCAAAGTCTGCAGAGAAATGGATTAAAAAAGAAAAGGTTGAATTTGCAGAATTGCATAATTCTAATGAAGATGAAGATTTTGAAGACGAAGAAGATAGTGATGATGATTTTGATAATAATGAGGACTTAGACTTCAATACAGAAGAGGAAGATGAAAAAGAAAAATAAATTTAACTTATTTCAAAATTAGACAAAAACTTTAATATCTACTTAAATTTAGCTCCCTTAACATTTAATTTTGCCATATAAAAAGAAGTGCTGGCTGTAATAAATAGTGTTTTTCCATCTTCACCGCCAAAGTCAAGATTAGAAACTTGTTCTGGCATTTTTATATAACCAATTTGTTCTCCTGAAGTATTATAACACGCAACCCCATTTCCACAGCTAGTCCATAGATTATTATCTTCATCAAATCTAAATCCATCAAAAATATAGTTGGAATTAGTTTTTGCAAATATTGTTTGTTTAGTAATCTTTAAATTTTTATCTATATCATATCTTCTAATATATTTTTCATTTCCAGTATTTGAGATAAATAACTGAGACTCATCAAGTGAAAGTGCAATACCATTTGGACGATCCATATCTGTAACAAAAGCTTCTAGCAATTTTATTTTTGGACTATACTTAAAAACATAGCACGCTCCATACATCATCTTGCCTGGGAAACCCTCTACTCTATCTGGATTGATAATTCCATAAGGAGGATCAGTAAAAAAAATAGTCCCATTTGAGTGAACACAAACATCATTCGGTGAGTTTAATCTTTTTCCGTCATATTCATCTGTAACTAACGTAATGATGTTATTTTGATTTGTTGTAGTAACCCTTCTCGCTCCATGTTCACATGTTACAAGATTACCTTGGTTGTCAGTAGTATTGCCATTTGAAAAATTTGAATGAGATCTAAAAATTTCGATTTTTTTAAAATCAAAACTTAGCATTCTATTATTTGGAATATCGCTCCAGATTACTTTATTTGATTTTTTTAAATAGCAAGGACCTTCAGTCCAAATGCTTCCTGTATGTATCTTCTTGAGATTAAAATCTTTTATATATGTTTCAAATTTATGTTTGTTCATTAAGTTATTTCTTACATTAACTTCCTTTAAAAAAAGGTTTTATTTTTTATGTTTATTGTTCTTTAATTTTTAAGCTTTCAGTTTTAAGTTGACCACAGGCTCCTAGAATATCCTTGCCGCGAGATCTTCTTATTGTTGCAACATAACCGGCATCTTGTAACACTTTACCAAACTTTTCCATGTCATGTCTTTCGGTAGGAAGATACTGAACTCCTGGCCAAGGATTAAACTCTATAAGATTTACTTTACATGGAAACTGAGACATGAGTTTTACAAGTTGCTTTGCGCACTTCAAAGTATCATTTATTCCTCTAAGCATAACATATTCTAATGTTATTTTTTCTTTTACGACTGAGCTATAATATTTACATTGTTCGACGAGATCTTTAATCTTAAATTTTTTATTAATAGGCATTATCATTTCTCTAATATCGTCAGTTGGAGCATGTAAAGATAACGCTAAATAAGTTCCAATTTCTTGAGCTGCTTTAGGAATCTTATCAGAAATACCTGCTGTAGAAACTGTTATTTTTTTTGGCCCATAGTTTAATCCTTCTTTATCTTTTAAAATTTCAACTGCTATTTTTACATTTTCATAATTATAAAAAGGTTCTCCCATTCCCATTAACACAATATTAGATATTTTTTTTTGTTCTTCCCAATCATTAAGTTGTTCTTTAGCAATCATGACTTGATTAATAATTTCAGCGAAACCTAAATTTTTCACTAAACGTTGAGTGCCAGTATGACAAAATCTGCAGTTTAATGTGCAACCAACTTGAGAGGAAATACAAAGTGTTCCTCTAGTCTTTTCAGGAATATAAACACATTCTACTTCGTTACCGTCAAAAAGTTTAATCAACCACTTAATAGTTCCGTCCGCTGAAGTTTGGGTTTTTGTAATTTTTGGCCTTTCAAGACTAATTAAACTATTTAATTTAGATCTGAGTTCTAAAGGAAATGTAGTTAATTTGTTAATTTCAAAAGAGCCTTTTTTGTATACTGATTGCCAAATTTGTTTGCTACGCATTAAAACTTTTTTTTCTTCAATTTCTAAATCTTGATTTAAGAAAAGTTTTAAACTTTTAAAATTAAATTCAAAAAAATTTTTTAAATTCATTATAATTAAATATAGAACAATATATTGGTTGTGTATACTTCTGACGTTTGATAGATAAACCAATGTTTCTGAGAATTAAAAATGTACCAAAACTCTCATGGAGCTCTAAGTCCCCAAGAAATTTTAAACCCTCTTTTAAAACTTTATTTTATCTTTGTTTGGGTTTGTTTTTTTTTGGTCTTGGTGAAGGTTTGTTAATTGTCTCAGGTATTGGAGCATCGCCCTGGAATGTTCTTCATCAAGGAATAGCCATTAATCTTAATTTGTCTATTGGAACTATTGCTTTTTTGGTTAGTTTCTTAGTTTTATTACTTTGGTTTTTTTTAGATCAAAAAATAGGTATGGGTACAATTATTAATTTTATTATTATTGCAATAATGATTGATGTAACAATTTACTTTTTTGACCAGCCTAGTGCGTTTCACTATCAGTTAATTCTAGTCATTGGAGGTATATTAATTATTGGATTTGGAACTGCCATGTATTTAATTGCTAATTTAGGAGCAGGTCCACGAGATGGATTAATGACGGGTTTGCAAAAAAAAACTAGTGCACCAATAGCTTTGGTGCGAGCTTCTATAGAAATCATCGTAGTTTTGTTTGGTTGGTTCTTGGGTGGCACAGTAGGTATTGGAACTTTGCTATTTGCTTTAAGTATAGGCCCAGCAGTCGCATTGGGCTTAAGTTTTTTTGTTAAAACAAAGACCTAAATTTGAGGTATACTTTTACGTAAATATTTTGTGGATAAAATCATTCACTTTTGTTTTTTTTAAAAAAAAATTTTAAAATGACAGAAAAAACAAAAAGATCAGAAAGAATAAAATCTAAACTAAATCTAGATAAATTGCCTGAGGGGTCAGCAACTGAAGTTAGCGCGCTTGGATCATTAATATCTGAATTTATTCATCATGTTTTTAATTTACAAAAAAGAAGTGAATCTCTCACATGGTGTTTTGCAAACATAAAAAGGATTAAAATTTTTATTCAAGTTTTCCACGCCAATCAACTAAATATTGAGATTTATAAAGAGGAAATAGCAAAAAATATTCCTGAATACTCTTACAAGACGATTGCTAAAATTATTGATGATGGGATAGCTAAAAATTATTATATTTCATTACCGCCTGACTCTGACGTTGGCAGAGACTCCAAAGTTAAAAACATAAGGCCTTCAGAAGAATTAATTACTGATTTTTTAAATCTTTCTATAGAAATTATAGCTTACATCGATAAAAAAAAACCATAATAGAAAAATATTTAAAATATAATTTAATAATTTCTGTTAATTAAATATGTAAAAACTTGCCACTTATAGATATATTAGTTAATCAGCTTATATAAATTAATGAATTATAAAAAATCTTTTAAATTTTTAAAAAATTTACCTCTTAAACTAAATATTTTTTATAAAAAAAATTCAAGATTTAGTTTTAAAGTTGATAATAAATCAAAAACTATAAAAAATTTTGACCCTGTGACTAATATTGATCGAGGCTTTGAAAAATATATCAGATCACTAATTCATAAATCTTTTCCAAACGACGCTATAATTGGTGAAGAATTTGAAGATAAATTTTCTTCAAATGATTTCCAGTGGTGTGTTGATCCTATTGACGGGACCAGAGCTTTTATTATTGGGGCACCTACCTGGTCAAATCTAATTGGACTTTCTTTTCAAAATAGATCTGTTGTTGGTTTAGCAAATTTTCCTGAACTCAATAAATATTATATTAACGATCAAAAAAAATCTTATGTAGTTAAAAATAATAAAAAATTAATTTTACGATCTTCAAAAAATAATAATCTAAAAACAATTAAAATTATTGGAAATTTTCATGGAACACTTAGCTATGAAAAACAAAAAAGAATAATAAAAAAGTTTGGTTGGTCTTTTAGATTAGCAGGATTTGACGCTCTCAATTATTGTCTTCTAGCAGAAGGTAAAGTTGATGCTGTGATTGAGGCAAATTTAAAACCTTATGATATATTACCCTTGATACCAATTATAAAAAAATCAGGGGCTATAGTTTCAAATTGGAAGAATCAACCTGCGGAAAAAGGTGGAAATATTTTAGCAACATCCAATCAGAAATTGCATAATAAAATTTTAAAAATACTTAAGGGCTCTACCAAATAATGAATAATAAAACTAAAGGTTTAATTTTAATCTTTTTAGCCTTGCTTGTTTTTTTTTCAAAGCATGAACACTCTTGGATTGTATCTGCTGCGCTCTTGGGAATTGGTAGTGGAATTTTTTTATGGAAAAAATAATTTAATTAATCAAATAATATAAAAAAAAATACCTTGTAATTTTTCCTACAGAAACTAGGGCTAAAAAAAGAAAAAGATGTATTTTTAATATGCCGGCTGTAATAGTGAGGGGATCACCTAAAATCGGAACCCATGCAAATAATAATGACCATATTCCAAATTTTCTAAACCAATATGATGTTTTATCAATTTGTAGCTGGCTAAATGGAAACCATTTTTTATTAACATGTTTTATTAGATAATAACCAAGAAACCAATTTAAGACAGAGCCTAAAATATTTCCAAGACTTGCACTAAATAAAAGAGCTAATGAATTATAATTCCCACTACTAAGTAAACTAACTAATGTTAACTCGCTTGAAATAGGTAAAATACTTGCCGCTAGAAAAGAAAATGCAAAAAGAGAAAGATAAATCATGATTTATCTATATATTAGAGATTGAATTAATACAGCAATCCGTTAATTTACCAATTAAAATGAGTGTACAAAGAACAAATATACCCAACTCCTTAAACGAACATTGGATGCCATTCTCAGCTAATCGAGATTTTAAAAAGAATCCAAGATTAATTACTAGAGCTAAGGGAGTTTATTTAACAACTCATGAAGGTAATACATTAATTGATGCTAGCTCAGGGTTGTTTTGTAATCCTCTTGGTCACGGCAGAGAAGAAATTATTGAGGCGGTTAGTAAACAACTTAGAGAACTAGATTACACCTTACCTTTTAATCAGGGATTTGGAGGATCTTTTGAATTAGCAACGAGGATAGCTAAACACACTCCTGAAAACTTAAACAAAATTTTCTATACGATATGCGGTTCAACAGCGGTTGAGTCGGCTATCAAAATTGCTATGGCTTATCATTCTGCAAAAGGAGACAAAAAAAGATTTAGATTTGTAGGACGAGACAGAGGTTACCACGGTATGAATATTGGTGGCTTGTCAGTTGGTGGTTTCAATAATTATAAAGAAATGTGCTCCAATATTTTAATGCCCGGTGTGCAACATATGCGTCACACTTTTTTGCCTGAACATAAATTTGTTAATGGTCAGCCTAATACTGGGGCAGAAATAGCTGATGACTTAGAAATTATTGCAAATAAATACCAAGGAGAAATTGCAGCTTGTATGGTTGAGCCCATCGCAGGTTCCACGGGTACATTAATTCCACCTAAAGGATATTTAGATAGATTGAGGAAAATTTGTGATAAACACGGTATTCTTTTAATTTACGATGAAGTCATTACTGGTTGGGGAAGAACAGGGTCTGCATTTGCTGCACAAGAGTTTGGGGTAACACCTGATATTATGACTATGGCAAAAGCGACTACAAACGGAATCGTTCCAATGGGTGTTGTTGCGGCTAAAGAAAATATTTACGATACAATAGTGAATTCCTCACCAGATGGATCAATCGAATTATTTCACGGTTATACTTATTCAGGAATTCCAATTGCAGTAGCCGCAGCTTTAGCCGTGCAAGATATTTTTGAAAAAGAAGACATCTTTAATAGAGTTAAAATAATGTCTCCTTATTTTCAAGAAGCCTTACATTCTTTAAAAGATCTTGATTGTGTTGAAAGCATAAGAGGCTACGGTATGATGGGCGGAATTGACATTCGCAAAAAAGACAAACCTGGTAAAGCTGGATTTCAAGTCTATAAAACATGCTATGATAAAGGAGTTAATTTTAAAGCTACAGCAGACGCTTTAATATTAGCCCCACCTTTTATTTGTGAAAAGAAACATATTGATGAAATTTTTGATAAATTGAGAAAAGGTATTACTCATTATATGAAAAGCTAGTCTTTATTCACGATAAAAAATTCTTTAAACCAATCTTGACTCTCAATGGAGAATACCTTCTTGACTCTCAATGGAGAATACCTTTCAATAATAAATAATATGAAAGCTAAAGAGCAAGTTATTTTTGATATCCAAGCTGAAAAGTTTAAATATCTTCATAGAGACGAAACTAAAATAAAAAATAGAGTAAATATTGATACACTCAACAAAAGATTGAACGAAGTTAAAAAATTAAATTTTTATTCTAACGCGAAAATGATTATCGTCACTTTGCTTGTTGTTGCAGCTGTTATATTAATTAGTCTTAAGTTTTGAATTTATTGCTTTAATGCAAATAAAATAAAAATTACTAAAAAGTTCAATCACATTTTCTGTCAAATCTTTTGATACAAGTTTTTTACTTAAAGCTTCTGGAACAATAAAATATCTTTTAGAATTTTTATCTTGTGTAACTAATTTTAGTCTAGTCATTTGATTTAGTTTTCTAATACAAGTTGCTCTTGGAATGCCTGTGACATCAGATATTGAAGTTGCACTGATACTTACACTGGCTTCTCCAGGATTTCTAAGCATTTCTGGTTTAGAAAATAATTGGTTATGCGATACATCTTCTTTAACTCTAGAGGTCAATAAGGTCGCAATCTGCATAAACATGAGAACAAGTTCAAGATCGTTCATTCGAGATTTCCACATCCGCATCCATTTAGTTTGTAAATCCAAATAATGAAACCAATAAAAAGAAAATCTTTTTCTATACTCAGTATCAATTTCTTCTCTAGAAATATTTAGATTGATACTGTCTGTCACGTATTTTGTTAACTTTCCTAATTGTTTAATTTCTTCACTAACAACTTGATTATATGATTGTTTATACTCATAACTTGGCAGCCAAAAAATAGATCTATTTCTTTTGCTAAGTACTTTTTGTTTAATAAGCTCTGAAAGTTTTCGTCTTGCTGTCTCTTTTGGTAAATTTACTTCTTTTGCAATATCCATAATTGTTGAACGTGAAATCGTTACTGCACTATGATTTTCCCAAAATTTTTCAAAGCTAAGATCGTAATCAAGATCATATTCTTTTTTTCTTAAAATTTCTTGATGGGTTTTTTTTGCAAAATATAAAACTAAATTTGCACTGTCTAAACATTTATATCGTTTATATAGCACGGAAAGAAACTCAGACTGAAATGGTGTAAAAATTTTTAAATATTCAAGAAAATTTTCAAGAATTTTTTCTTTAATTGATTTGCCCAATAACAATGATTGCTGGTCCATTAAATATTATTATCCCTTTCACACATGTTCAAAATGGGTAAATAAAACTCTAATGATGATTATGTCAATAAATAAATTTTGCTATATTTATATAAAAATTACTGTTTTTTCAAACTTGAGTGAAAAAAAAAGATGTTGAAGCTAAAGAAATAAGAATAAAGGCTATTATTTGAAGGTTTCTTCTTTTTTCCTGTCTTCTTTCTTCATTTATTTTTGACATTAGATGGTCAATATTAGGTCTACTATTTTCAACCTTTTCAACAGGTACTTTTTCACTTTGGTCCAAACTAAATTTTATGTTTTTTTTAGGTTGAGCGCTCATTTCACTATAAAATATTATTTAACAGATTAGTAAATAGGCTTTTTGATCAATATGGGTTTTTATTACACAAAAAATTAAAAGTACTATAAATTAACATTTCATATCTTTTAAATAATCACATATTATTTTAATAAAGACCATAATGAGTTTCATAAACCCCTATAATTTTTTTGTCTCCCGCTTAACTGTTTAAATGTTTAAACTGCATTAACTCTTTGAGTTGAGCTGTAATAATGTGAACTTTAGACGTTAAGTTAAAACTCAAATTAATAAAAAAATTAAACTCTTAAAGATTTACTCCTGCTTTATGCTTTTATTGTTGACATTGTTTAAAAATAAATCTTTTATAAATAACACTGAGAAAATATAAAAATATACTTACACAAGTAAAAAGTCGACTAGGTTGTCTTACTCTAAGTCGGCAAAAAGAAAACAACGCTCTAGATTTTGACACTTCAAAAGAAATTTACGAAGGGTTAAAAGATCTTGAAATGAATCGATCGGTTAAGGTTATTATAATTCAAGGTAATCCAAAAATTTTCTCACCAGGAGCTGATATTAAAGAACTCAATCGATTAAATTCTAGACTGGCTAAATCAAAAAAGTTATTTAATTTTTTTGATAAAATAAAAGAAATAAAAATTCCAATCATAGCAGCAGTTGAGGGGTATGCTTTGGGAGGGGGGATGGAGCTAGCTTTAATGTGTGATGTGATAATTGCTTCAAAAGAAGCTAAATTTGCGCAGCCTGAAATTAATTTAGGTTTAGTGCCAGGAATGGGTGGTACTCAAAGACTTCAAAGCCGCCTCGGTAAATATAATGCAAATTATCTTTGTCTGACAGGTGAAATGATTACAGGTCAACGTGCTTATGAACTTGGTTTAGTAAGTGTTTTGTTAAATAAAGATAATTTTTTTGAAGAAGCAAAAAAAGTTGCACAAAAAATTACAGAAAAACCTAAATCAAGTTTAATAGAGATAAAAAAATTAATCTCTAATAATAAATTGATTGAAAGTGGAATAAAAAAGGAGAGAAAAGCTTTTTATAATTTGCTAGATCATCAAAATGCAAAGATTGGCATTAAGGCTTTTTTAAACAAAGTTAGGGCTGAGTGGAAAGATTAGTTTTCCTTCAATAAGTTAATGAGAATTTCTAGGTATCCCTTTTTTTTTAGCAATATCAAGATATATTCCTCGAGATTTAATGCACGCACCATCTTCTAACTGACCAACAGTATCCCTAGCAATTTCTTGCCAAGGGGTCTGATTTTTTAGTTTTGGTAATTTCTTTTTTTTTCTTCTCTTCTTGAATTCTGTAAGTGAAATTAAAAGATTAACTTTTCTTTTATTCAAATCTATTTTAATTTTATCTCCTGTTTTGATGATAGCTAAATCTCCTCCAATTGCAGACTCTGGTGAAATGTTTAAGATGGAAGGACTTTCAGAGGTTCCACTTTGTCTTCCATCGCCCATTGTAGGTAGAGCATTAATACCTTGTTTTAAAAGTCGGTCGGGCGGTTGCATATTTACAACTTCTGCAGAACCAGGATATCCAACTGGGCCGCAACCACGAATTATTAAAATTGAATTTTCATCTATTTTTAGTTTATTGCTGTTTATTCTATGATGATAATCTTCGGGTCCTTCAAATACTACTGCTTTTGAAACAAACACATTAGGTTTTTTGGGATCAGATAGGTATCTTTCTCTAAATTCTTCACTAATTACAGAAGTTTTCATCACCGCGGAATTAAAAAAGTTACTTTTCATAACAATAAAACCTGCATTTTTAACTATAGGGTCCTCAAATGACTTTATAATATCAGTATCCACATCAATTTTAATTTTTAAGTTTTGGCCTAAAGTCTTACCGCTTACAGTCATTAAAGATGTGTGTAGTTTTTTTTCTTTTATTAATTCTTTCATTACTGCAGGTACCCCGCCACCAAGATAAAATTTTTCCATTAGATAATCACCTGCTGGTTTGCAATTTACAAGCAAAGGTATTTTGTGTCCTAATTTTTGCCAATCATTTAAATCTATTTTTACACCCATATGCTTTGCGATCGCAGAGAGATGAGGGGGGCAGTTACTAGATCCGCCGATAGCGCTCGCAACAACAATTGCATTCTCAAAAGCTTTTTTAGTCATAATTTTTGATGGAGTAAGATCTTCAAAAACCATCTCAACAATTCTTTTTCCAGTGTCTAAAGAAATTTGACCCCGCTCTTTGTAAGGGGCAGGAATAGCTGCGCAGCCTGTTAAAGACATGCCTAATGCTTCAGCAACAGAATTCATAGAAGAGGCGGTTCCCATAGTATTGCAATGACCAATGCTTG
>Ga0209425_10001404_pt1 | contig 28184 bp, 31 predicted proteins | sample COG_05_FD_184749 | JGI IMG/M metagenome (GOLD analysis project Ga0209425, IMG submission 184749) | Pelagic Microbial community sample from North Sea - COGITO 998_met_05 (SPAdes) (version 2) | ecosystem: Environmental > Aquatic > Marine > Neritic zone/Coastal water | place: Helgoland, sampling...
TTCTTATTAATCTAATAATAAGATATGGAAAATCAATTAAATTTATACCCTAAAATTAAACCGTATGATTCAGGATTTCTGAACGTTGATGAGCATCAGGTATATTTTGAGCAATGCGGCAATCCAAATGGAAAACCTGCTCTATTCCTTCATGGGGGACCCGGCGGCGGGGGAAGTGAAGATGTTAGAAGGTTTTTTAATCCTGATTTCTATCGAATAATTGTTTTTGACCAAAGAGGCTGCGGAAGAAGTATGCCTCATGGATGTTTAGAAAATAATACAACATGGGACCTAGTTTCTGATATAGAAAATTTACGAAAAAAATTAAGTATTGAAAAGTGGTTAGTATTTGGTGGATCTTGGGGAAGCACTCTTTCTCTTGCCTATGCTCAAGCAAATCCTAAGTCTGTAAGTGAGCTAGTCCTAAGAGGTATATTCCTATTAAGAAAAGAAGAGCTTCATTGGTTCTATCAAGATGGTGCAAGTAGAATTTTTCCAGAAGCTTGGAGTGGTTTTTTAGACATTATTGATGAAGACAAGCGAGACAATTTAATGAATGCTTACCATGAAATATTTAAGAGTAAAGATACAGAAAAGCGCTTAAAAGCAGCAGTAGCCTGGTCAAAATGGGAGGCTGCAACTAGCAGCTTGAGTTATAAGCCTTCATTAGTGGAAGAGTTTTCAGATCCTGAATTTGCACTAGCATTTGCTCTTATTGAAAATCATTACTTTATTAATAAAGGATGGTTCGATACTGAAAATCAATTGATAGAAAATATAGATAAGATTCGTTCAATTCCAGCTGTGATTGTTCAAGGAAGATATGATGTTGTCTGTCCAATGAAGACTGCATGGGAATTATCTAAAGCATGGCCAGAAGCTGAAATGATTATAGCCCCCTCCTCAGGACATACTGCTTTTGAAAAAGAGATCACACATGCCTTAATATCGGCAACAAATAAATTTAGTAAAAATTAGTATTGACCTAGAGTTTGCTCTAACGGTTATAATTTTAAAAAATTATATTTAAATTAAGGTGAATACTAATGACAAATGAAACTTCAAGAGAAATAAGATCAGAAATTACCAGTGAAGGTAAGTTACTTCTTTCTATAGCTACTGTAGATAAGCCAACTCCCAAAGATGATGAGGTTTTAATCAAAGTGGAAGCTGCTCCTATTAATCCATCTGATCTAGCGCTTCTGCTTAGTTTCGCATCTGACCCTTCAACTCTTCAGGTAACCGGAACAGGCGATGAAACTGTTGCTTCTATGGATATTCATAAAGGTTTGATGAAAGCTATGAAACCTAGAATGGGTCAATCTATGCAAGTTGGTAATGAAGGTGGTGGAGTTGTTGAAGCCGCTGGAGCGAATGCTCAGCACTTAATTGGGAAAACTGTAGGTGTTGCTGGTGGTGCAATGTATTCAGAATATCGATGTGTTCCTGCAATGAATTGCTTAGTAATGGAAGAAGGTACCTCTGCTAGAGAAGCGGCCTCCTCCTTTGTAAATCCATTAACTGCTTTGGGTTTTATTGAAACAATGAAGTTAGAAAATCATACTGGTTTAGTTCATACAGCAGCTGCATCTAATCTTGGGCAGATGCTTGTAAAGATTTGTAAAGATGACTCAGTACCGCTAGTTAATATTGTTCGAAAGGATGAGCATGTTGATCTATTAAAAAGTCTTGGAGCTGAGCATGTATGCAATACGAGTTCTCCTGATTTTATGGATAGTTTGGTAGATGCTCTTGTGGCAACAGGTGCTACCCTTGGTTTTGACGCAACGGGTGGTGGAAATGAAGGAAAATTAGCAGGCCAAATTTTATCAGCAATGGAAATAGCCGCAAATAAGACAGCTGCAGAGTACAGTAGATATGGATCAGATACTTATAAACAGGTTTATATATATGGTGGCTTAGATCCATCTCCTACAGTGTTAAATAGAGCTTATGGAATGTGTTGGGGTCTTGGTGGCTGGTTGCTAACTCCTATGATTGGAAGAATAGGCATGGAGAAATTTATGGCTATGCGTGAAAGAGTTGCTAAAGAAATTAATACTACTTTTGCTAGTCATTACACACAAGAAGTTTCATTTGAAGAAATGCTTCAACCTGAAGCAATTCAAAGTTATGGAAAACAAGCAACAGGAACTAAGTTTTTAGTTACCCCGCACAAGTAATATAGAACTGGATTATGGAAGCATTCGCAATAATGGGGTTTATCTTTGGGCTAATAGCATTTGTTAGAGTAGAAAAACTAACAAAAACCCTTAAAGAAAAAGAAATTCTTGAGAAGAATTACAAAGAAGAGTAAAAAGTCTTATAAATAGTTACAATATTTCGGTATGTTTGGATTTTTCTTGTCTGTTGGATTTGTGAGCTTGCTTTATTTAGCTATTGGCTTCTTCATTAATAAGAATAACGCTCGTTATCTTCTTGCGGGTTATAACACCATGGATGAAGCAAAGAGACAAAAATTTCCTATTGATGATTATTTAGTTTGCTTTAAAAAATTTTTTACTAGAATGTCTTTTTTTTCATTTTTGTCTGCAATCTTTCTATTTCTTCTTTTAGATCAAGATGTTGCAGTTGTTTGCTGGGCAGCGCTTCAAATCATTTCTCATTTCTTTTTTATTCTTCAAAGCTTAAAATATTAAAGCTATGACTGATTTAAATCTTTATACCTATGGCATCCCTATTGTCATTAGCATGATTATTGCTGAAACTATTTATTCAAAAATAAATAACCTTTCTTTATATAAGCTCAATGACAGTATGGCTGGATTTGGTCTTTTAGCAGGCAATATTATTGTAAATATAGGCACTAAGGGTTCAATTATATTTTTCTATTTTTATTTATATGAGTTTCGTATATTTACTATTAATGAAATGTTTTCATCAGCAGCTGTCTGGATCCTTACATTCTTAGTTATAGATTTTGTTTTCTATTGGTATCACAGATTTTCTCATAGAGTTAGATTCATGTGGGCTGTACATATGAATCATCATTCCAGTGAAGAAATGAATTTCACTGTAGCTCTGCGTCAAGCTTGGTTTGGTCCTATAACTAAAGTTCCTTTTTTTTTAGCACTTCCTCTAATAGGCTTTGATCCTTTAATTACCGCTTTGGCTGGAGCAGCTGCAACTTTATGGGGCATTACTGGGCATACACAATCAATAAGAACACTTGGTGTTCTAGAATATATATTTGTTACACCCTCCTCCCATAGAGTTCATCACGCCTCAAACCCTGAGTACATTGATAAAAATTATGGAAATATGTTTATAGTATGGGACAGGATTTTTGGCACTTATGCTAAAGAAGAAAGTAAAGTTATTTTTGGAATAACTGAAAATGTAAAAACATTTAATCCAATTAAAATAACATTTATGAATTGGATTAAAATGATTGAAGATTTCCAGAATTCTAATGGCTTAAATGAAAAGCTAAATTCATTCTTTGGTCCACCTGAATGGAAAAGTAAAAATCCGAACCTCTAACGGTTAAATCACGTCTGTTCGTGTAGAATTATGTTAATGGGAACTAGATATGAATGACAAAAAAGATCTTTTGAATGATTTAAAAATTGATCGATCAGAAAGCAATGATTCTGAGCAATCTCCCTTATCAAAAATAATAATTATTGTAGTTATATCTGTTCTTGTTCTGGCTGTCACAAAATTTATTTTTCTCTCTGAAGATGAGCTACTAGAAGTCACGGCATATAAAGCCAAACCAGCAAATCAATCAAATAATTCTGCTGCAAGTGTATTAGATGCTTCTGGGTATGTAACAGCAAGAATGCAAGCTACGGTTTCATCAAAACTTACAGGCAAGGTATTAGAGGTCTATATAGAAGAAGGAATGTTTGTTGAAAAAGGTCAAATACTTGCACAATTAGATGATAGCTCTGTTCAAGCAGAACTCAATTTTGCTAAAACTCAATTAAAAGAAGCCCAAAGAATATTTAATAGGACTTTAGAGCTAAGAAAAGATAATCTTGCCAGTCAGGCATCATTAGATGCAGCTGAATCTCAGGTGGATGGATTAAAAGCAAGGTTAGACATTAGTAGGCAGGTGGTTGCAGATATGCAAATACGTGCACCTTTTTCGGGTGTTGTAATAAATAAAGCAGCGCAGCCTGGTGAAATGATTTCTCCAGTATCTGCCGGTGGTGGCTTTACCAGAACTGGTATTGGAACAATTGTAGATATGAGCTCTTTGGAAGTTGAGGTTGATGTGAATGAATCATATATCAATAGAGTTCAGCCAGGCCAACCCGCAATCACTAACCTTAATGCATATCCAAATTGGGATATCTCATCTGAGGTTATAGCAATAATCCCTACTGCTGACAGAAACAAAGCAACTGTAAAGGTAAGAATTGGATTGCTAGAAAAAGATGAAAGGGTTCTGCCAGATATGGGTGCAAAAGTTTCATTTTTAAAAGAACAAGTGACCGAAGCTCCTGAAGAAATCAATGGAGTTATGATTCCATCCTCAGCAATAATAAAAGAGGATGATTTATCTTATGTTTTTGTTATTAAAAATGGTTTGATAATCAAAACTAAAATTGCTATTGGGAGTTCATCTTCAAATTTCAGCAGATTAATAGATGGAGTTGAGGTTGGTGATAATGTAGTTACAGATCCAAATAATGAACTGCAGAATGGTCAGGAAGTATTAATTAAATAGGAAGTAATATGTCAGAAATATTAGTAGATGTTAAAAATCTTTCAAAAGAATATAAACGTGGTGGAGAAACTTTAGTGGTATTAGATGATCTTAATTTAGAGATCCCGAAACAGGACTATTTAGCCTTAATGGGGCCCTCTGGGTCAGGAAAATCAACACTTCTAAATCTTATAGGAGGATTAGATACTCCTTCAAGTGGTTCTGTTTCAATTAATGGTGAAAGAATTGATCAAATGAACTCCAAGCAATTAAGTAATTGGAGAGCAAGTAATGTAGGTTTTATATTTCAATTTTATAATCTGCTGCCTGTACTAACAGCCCAGAAAAATATTGAGCTTCCTCTTCTTCTTACCAACTTATCTAGCTCTCAAAGAAAAAAACATGTTGAAACAGCTTTAAACATTGTTGGTTTATCAGATAGATCTGGTCATAAACCAAGCGAGCTTTCAGGTGGTCAACAACAAAGAGTGGCTATTGCTAGAGCTCTGGTATCAGATCCTGATATTTTAGTATGTGATGAGCCTACTGGTGATTTAGATAGAGATACTGCAACAGATATCCTCAATCTATTAAAAAGTTTAAATGAAGATCATGGAAAAACTATTTTGATGGTTACCCATGATCCTGCAGCTGCTGACTCTGCAAAAAGATCACTTCATTTAGACAAAGGCAAGTTAATAACTTAATTGTGTACTGGGTTCTAGTAAAAGCTGGTGTTATTAGAAAGAAGATAAGAAGTCTTCTAACAATGTTATCTGTGGTTATAGCTTTTTTTCTATATGGTTTGCTCCATTCAGCCGATCCATTATTTTCAGGAGCTGCTGGTGAAATTAATGCTGAACGAATGATCATAATGCCTAAGCACGACATGATGTTTGGCAGGCTACCTCAGTCACATATCAATTACTTAGAATCTTTAGACGATGTTACCAATATTGCCTGGATAGATATGCTTTCAATGGATATCAATTCCATGACTGAAAATATTCCTATCTTTGCTATAAGTAAAGATTACTTTAAAGTTATGGATAGATTCAAATCTTCGCCTGAAGCAAAGGCAGCATTCTTTGCAAACAGAAGAGGTGCCCTTGCAGGCAAGGCAGCCGCTGATATCAAAGGCTGGAAAGTAGGTGACCTTGTATCGATACCAACTTTTTCAGAAAAGAATGATGGATCGAATGTCTGGGAATTTGTAATAGAGGGTATCTATACAACAAATCCTGCTGCAGATGAACTTGGTATTATGGTTCGAAATGAATATGTTCAAGAAGCAAGGGTTGCTAATAAAGGCACTATATCAATGATACTGTTTAATCTTGCGGATCCCTCAAAAGCAGATGAAGTAAGTAATATTATTGATAATAATTATAAAAACTCAGCATATGCTACCTTCACCGGTAATGAAATTACACTGTCTCAAAAAATGCTGTCAGATATTGGAAATATTAAATTAATAATTACAGCTATTATTTCTGCTGTATTTTTTACATTACTACTAGTAACTGCAAATACCATGAGTCAATCTGTAAGAGAAAGAACTAGTGATTTAGCGATTTTGAAAAGTTTAGGATATCAAGATAGACAAATATTTATCTCAATACTTTTAGAAAGCAATTTTATTATCTTGGTAGGAGCTTCATTTGGTCTAATATTAACTCTCATAACTATCCCATTAATAGATCAAGCAAGTGGCGGTCTTACTGGTGGAATTATTCTCTTTGATTCTTATCAGGTTGTTAGAGGTATTTTAATTGGAGTTCTTATGGCCTCTCTTGCTGGAATCCTTCCTGCTTATCAAGCATACAAATTAAAAGTAGTAGATGCTTTGGCAAAGGGATAATTATGAAATATTGGATAATTATTGTAGCCGCTTTAAAAAGAAAAAAATGGCGAACAGGTCTAACTATTTCATCTCTGGTTATAGCTTTTTTGTTATTCGGACTTTTAAGATCGGTTGCAGTTATCTTTACAGAAGATGTCGACTTATCTGGCGATGATAGATTGATAGTATCGTCTAAATATTCAATTATTGACGTCATGCCTATTGCTTATTTGCAAAGGATAAAGGGTATTGAGGGCGTTGAAATTGTTGCTCACCAAGACTGGTTTGGCGGAACTTATATAGACAGGGCTAATTTTTTTCCAAAATGGCCCATCCCACCAAAAGAATTTTTAGATATCTATAAAGAATATAAAATTAGCGATCAACACAAAGAAGCCTTTATTTCAACGAGAACAGGCATGATTGCAGGCCAGAAGATAGTAGATAGATTTAATTGGAAAGTTGGAGATAGGATCCCTATCATTGGGGACATATATTTTTTAGATGATGGAACAAACTTATGGGAATTTGATTTAGTTGGTATTTTTACTGATGTTGAAAATCCTGGAAATGAAGATCAGGTATTTTTAAATTATCAATATTTTGATGAAGCAAGAGAAGAGGGATGGAGAGGAGTAGTTGGTAATTTTATAGTTAAATTAGCAGATAAAAATGATGGTCCAAGAGTAGCAAAAGAAATTGATGCTATGTTTGCAAACTCAATGGATGAAACAAAGACATCAACAGAGAAAGCCTATCAACAAATGTTTGCAAGCCAAATTGGAGATATAGGTTTTATTATGAATGCGATTCTGGCTGCTGTATTTTTTACTATATTGCTAGTGACAGGAAATACCATGAGTCAATCAATCAGAGAGAGAACCTCTGAACTTGCTGTCTTTAAGACTATAGGATTTTCTGATATGACAGTTATGACTTTAGTATTAGTTGAATCACTTGTTCTTTGTATTATTGGTGCTCTGTTGGGTCTTGGTATTACAGCGATTATGATGCCAGCTTTATCAGAAATGGTATCAGTATCTCTTGGAGAAATTTCTTTAGATGTATCAGTTATTCTATCAGGACTTGGTATAGCTATTATTACTGCATTTATTTCTGGTTTTCCTCCTGCCTTAGGGGCAATGAGGTTAAAGGTTGTTGATGCTCTTAAAAAGGATTAATTATGAAGTGGTTTAGACAAGTATTGGCGGTAACAAATATGAATTTGTTATCTATAACACAGCGTTTTGGTTCTTCCTTAGTGGTTATTATTGGAATAGCTGGCTCGGTTGCAGTAATGGTCTCTTTATTGGCTATGGCAAGTGGGCTGCAATCAACTGTTGAGGGAACTGGAGAAGAGGATAGAGCTATGATCTTGAGGTCTGGTTCTTCATCTGAATTAAGCAGTGTAATCTCAATAGAAGAAGCCAATGTTATGGCCAACGCTCCTGGTTTAAAGCAATTAGATAATAAGCCAATGATTGCCTTTGAAGTCTATACAATCGTAGATCTTAAAAAGAAAGGTGCCGATGATACTTCTAATCTTCCATTAAGAGGTGTGGATGCAATGAGTTTTGCTGTAAGACCTGAGACTAAAATTATTAAAGGAAGAAACTTTGAGGCAGGCAAAGCAGAAATTATAGTTGGAAGAGGAGCCTATGATCAATATGAAGGTGTTGATATTGGTGAAAAAGTAACATTTAGAAATGCCGCATGGACTGTGGTTGGAGTTTTTAGTACTGATGGAGATGTCCATGAATCTGAAGTCTGGGCTGATGTAAAAGTAGCTCAGTCTGCCTTCCAACGAGGAGCATCTGCATCAAATGCAATAGCAAGATTACAGTCAGTATCAAGTTTTGATGAATTTGCTATTTTTATAGAAAATGATCCAAGACTGGAAGTGAAAGTTGAAAATGAACTAGATTTTTATAAGAATCAAGCATCTGGGGTCTCTGGAATAATTAATAGCTTTGGATATTTAGTGGCTATTATTATGGCTATTGGTTCCATCTTTGCAGCTTTAAATTCTATGTATAGTGCTGTATCCACAAGGTTAGTTGAAATTGGTACCCTGCGAGCTGTTGGATTCATGGGTAGCTCTATACTAGCGGCCTTGATGATTGAATCTATGGTTCTAGCTCTTTCTGGCGGATTGCTTGGGGCAGGATTAGCTTATGTGGTATTTAATGGATATACAGTTTCAACACTTGCTGGAGGAACATTTAGCCAAACATCCTTTGATTTTGCAGTAACTGGTGAAATTATAATGCAGGGCCTTATCCTGGCATTAATAGTTGGATTTATTGGAGGTTTTTTACCTGCTCTCAATGCAGCTAAACAAAACATTACTGATGCTTTGAGATCTTTATAAAAAGTTTTTTAAAATTTACCTCTTTGAAATCTCATACGAATTGAATACACCCTTAGTAAAGCAACAAAAGTAAGTATAGCTTGGGTAAAAAGTGAGATAGTCACAGTATTAGTCCATGACCACTGGTCAATGGTTAGCCATAATAAGAATGTTTGAAGTGGAAAATTGATAATACAGCCCATCATTACAATTATTATTGCTTCTCTAAAAGCAGTCTTTTCGGTTTTATTCATTTGTTTGTCCCTTTTTTATATCTTTACTGCCGTTCCATAAGCAACAACTTCAGATGCGCCTTTTGTAATTGTTGAGGTTTGGAACCTAAAAGCAATAATCGCATTAGCACCTTTTGATTTTGCATCTTCTATCATTCGATCATAAGCATCATCTCTCGCTCTTTGAAGAAGTCTTGAATAACCAACTAATTCACCACCTACTATGCTTTTAAGTCCAGCAAATATGTCACTTCCTGCATTTCTAGATTTCACAATACTGCCCGCAACTATTCCTAAATATTCTTTAATAAGCCTGCCTTCAATCTGATTTGAGGAGACAACCATGATATCTTGATCCATAATATTTCTCTTTTGGTTATAGCAATATATTATATAAATTATGAAAGAATTAATAGAAGCAAAGTTCTCCATTGGTAATGTTATTAAACATAGATTTCTTGATTTTAGAGGAGTTATCTTTGATCTAGATCCTGAGTTTAACAATACTGAAGAATGGTATGAGGCTATTCCTGAGACAATGCGACCTGCTAAAGATCAACCGTTTTATCATGTTCTTGCTGAAAATAAAGATATTTTTTATATTGCATATGTTTCTGAACAGAACCTTTTATTAGAGAATCTTAATCAGCCGGCTAATCACCCAGACATTCCAAGTATTTTTTCACATTTTGAAAGCGGCAGTCATGTGCCAGCTTCTAGAGCAAAGAATTAAGTTTCTAAATTAAAGTGTGCTATCTGCACAGCGGCTGAAAAGACCTCGATAGCTTTTTGCAACTCAATTGCCTCAACAAAAGTAGGTGCTAGCCTGATAATACTATCTTGAGGATCAACTCCATGAGGAAATGTTGCACCAGCTGGAGTTATAAGAACTCCTGCACTTTTACATATCTCTATAACTTTAGAAGCTACAGGCTTAGAGGTTTGATAAGTAATAAAATACCCTCCTGTAGGACTTGAAAAAGTTCCACACTCTTCTGGAATTGTTCTAAGAATAGACGAAGTTAATGCAAATTTTGGTTCGATGATTGCTGCATGTTTTTGCATATGTGAAATAATATTTTGCTTATTTTTAAAAAATCTTACATGTCGTAATTGATTTACTTTATCAGGACAAATAATCATTGAGCCTCTTATTCTTTTAAGTAAAGAAAAGGTGCCCTCGCCTCCTGCAAAGAAAGCTAGGCCGCCGCCGCCAAAGGTAACTTTAGAAAAAGATGTAAGAACTGAGGTTTGATTTAAAACGCCAGCTTGTTCTGCTAATGCCCATATTGGGGTTTGACTTGGTGCATTAGGTAAATCGTGGATTAAATACGCGTGATCAAATAAAAAGAGTAAATCATCAGAATATTCTGAACATAACTCAAATATCTTAAGAATATTTTCATCTGAATAGATATCACCAGAAGGATTAGAGTGTCTCGGAACGCTTATAAGCCCAACGATGTCAGCATGTTCGGCTAAAGTAGTCTTTAAGATTTCAATGTCCAAACCATCACCAACTAAAGGGACAGGGAGCATTTCAATCCCAAGTTCATCTAACATATTAAAATGTCTATCAAATCCAGGTATTGGGCATATAAATTTAGGATTTTCTATATCTTTCCAAGGCTTATCATTAATGCCAAAAAGATGACTAGCAAGAAGTAATTGGTAAGTTAGCAACAAACTAGATTGCTCAGCTGCAATTGTATTAGTGATAGGACTATCTAATAACTCTGATCCCAGCATTCTTGCCTGATGAATACCAAGTGGTTCGCCATAGTTTCTAATATCTGCTCCATCATCAGTTAATGGCTCTACAGTAATACTTAAGAGATCATTAGATAAATCTAACTGAGATGGGCTTGGCTTTCCACGAGTTAAATCTATAGATAAATTTTCTTCTAATAGGAATTTAAATTGTTGAGCAATTGATTCAGGCATAGTATGAGATATATTTTAATGGAATAATGTAACTAATGGTTGAACAAAATATAATTTTAGGACTTTTAATTATATTTGGCTTGGCAATAATCTTATTTGTCTTGGTAAATATGAGAAAAAATAACGCAAAATTAATAGAGATGAGCTTTGTTAATATTGCTAACAAAATTCTTGAAGAAAAGACTGATTCTTTGTCTCAAAAGAATTTAAAAGATCTTAATCTTACATTGGAACCTTTTAAAGAACAGATAAAAGATCTAAAAGAGCAAATCCAAAACCAACAAAAAGAACAATCAGCTGCAAAAGAAAGCTTCAAGAATCAAGTAGATCAATTGTTAAAAGCAACAGACAGCATGAATGATAATACTCAAAACCTTACTAACGCACTTAAAGGTGATTCAAAGACTCAAGGTTTGTGGGGAGAGCAAATACTAGAAAGAACGCTTGAGGAATCTGGGCTAGAAAAAGGGTTGAATTATGAATTACAGAAAGGTTTTAGGGCATCAGATGGTTCTTTAAAAATACCTGATGCTGTCATATATTTACCGGGTGAAAGAAACATTGTTATTGACTCAAAGGTCTCACTGACTGCCTATGAAAAATTTATTAAAGAGGATGATGCAAAACTTAAGGAAGTTTATTTAAAGGATCATATAGTTTCATTAAAGAAAAATATGAAATCTTTAAAAGAGCAAGATTACCACACCCTTCCAGAAATAAATTCACCTGACTATGTTCTTATGTTTGTTCCAATTGAGTCAGCTCTTTCCTTAGCTCTCACAAATGATTGGGAATTACAAAAGTATGCAAACGATAATAGGATGGCTTTTGTTACTCCTACAAACTTGATTGCCATTTTAAGAATAGCTGAAAATTTATGGAGGCTTGATAAACATAACAAGCATGCAGATTTGATTGCAGAGCGAGCAGGACACTTGATAGACAAGTTCTCTGGTTTAACAGAAGATCTAGAGGATGTTGGTCGTCATTTAAAGAATGTTGAGAAATCTTTCCTGGGTGCGCAGAATAAATTATATGAAGGACAAGGTAATTTATTTAATCAAATGAAAGATCTTGAGAAATTAGGTGCAAAGAATAAAAAAAATCTTAAGCAGCCTAAAAAAAATCTTTTAGAAGAATAGAATGCAGCATTTAAAAATATGGAAATATCTTTCAGCTCCCTGGGTAGGATTTTCGATATTTTTTTTTATATCCTTCCTTGCTTTAGCCTTTCTACAAAATATATCTGAAAGTTTTCTTACATCAGCACTAATTTCAAAACTATTAATTAATACTATTTCTTTAACCGCTCTAGTAGGATTTTTCACTGTAATTATCGCTGCGCCTTTTGCAATAATAACCAGTCTCTATAAATTTCCTTGTCATCAATTTTTTAGCTGGTCACTAAGTCTGCCACTTGCTTTCCCCGCATATATTTATGCATTTATTTTTGTTGGTGGCTTAGAGTATTCTGGCCCTCTGGCAACTTGGTTAAGAGAGTTTGAAGTCATACTGCCCTCTGTGAGAAATATTCTTGGAGCCTCTTTAATAATGTCTCTTGCCTTATATCCTTATATATTTCTTTTGATGAAGGCTCAAATTAAATATTTAGGTATCCCTATTTTTAAAGCAGCAAAGACCCTAGGTAAGTCTGATATAACAGTTATAAGAACTATTTTATTGCCAGCTCTAAAGCCAGCAATTATTGCTGGGATGATTTTAGCTATGCTCGAAACGCTTGCAGATTTTGGAGGAGTATCAACACTGAGAATTGAGACCTTCACTGTAGCAATCTACAACGCGTGGTTTGGTTATCAGGATTATTTTAGCGGCGCTAGGTTGGCAGGAATTTTATTTGTATTTGTAATTCTTTTACTCCTATTAAGTAAAAAACTTACAGAATCAAAAAAAGCAGGTTCAATTTCTCGTGATTCTTTTGATAAAATTCAATTAAATAGAACCCCAGCAATTATTTGTTTTTCTGCCTGCTCACTGCTATTTCTTATAGCATTTGGACTTCCCTTTATTCAATTATTAGCATGGAGTGACTTAAGTGAAGTATTTTTATCAAGCTCTAATATTAAACTTTTCATGAATTCTGGATTTCTTGGCTTTTTTACAGCCTCATTAATAAGTATTACTGCATTAGTTCTATCACTTGCTTATGCAGGTTCTAATAAAATGAAAAGTATTTTTACGGCTGCAACTATAGGATATGCATTACCTGGATCAGTTATTGCTGTTGGCCTTCTAATTGTTATCAATGAACTGTTTGGGGTCTCTATTACTTCCATGGGAATTTTTGGTTTAGTGCTGTGTCTGTCTATAAGATTTATGACTCCAGCTTTTCAGTACTTAATTTCAGCTTTAGAAAATATACCTGAATCTAGTAAACAGGCTCTATCTACCCTTCCTGTTAACTCACTAAAAGCATTTACCTCGTTATATCTTCCATCAATGAGGCCTGCATTATTGGTAGCATTTCTAGTTGTATTTATTGAAGTAGTAAAAGAGCAACCTGCTACTTTAATTTTAAGGCCTGTAGGCTTTGAAACACTTTCATCAAAAATTTATAACTTTACAAGTGAGGGCCAATGGGAATTAGCGGCGAATCCAAGCCTTCTATTGGTTATGCTGAGCTTTATATTAGTTTACTTTTTAAATAAGAGACTTGATAAGAATGAATAAAACTACTTTATTTGCAGAACATGAAAAGCTTGGTGCCAAAATGGTAGATTTTGGTGGTTGGAGTATGCCTATCAATTACGGCTCTCAGATTAATGAACATAAAATTGTAAGATCTGATGTTGGAATATTTGATGTATCTCATATGTCTATATTTGACTTAGATGGTTCAGAACAAGAAAAATTTCTTAAATATCTTCTGCCAAATGATGTGAGTAAAATTAAGAACTCCGGAAGGGCTTTATATAGTCCTCTTTTAAATAAAGATGGTGGGGTGCTGGATGACTTGATTGTTTATAATCTTGGAACTCACTATCGGATAATTTCAAATTGCGCTACTCGGGCGCAAAATCATGATTGGTTTGTTAAGCAATGTGAAGGTTATGATGTAAATATAAGATTTATGAGCAACTTATCTATTATTGCTATTCAAGGACCTCAATCCTTAAATCTTCTTAAGAAAATTGGCATAAATGATTTACATAATATGTCTGATTTTGATGTAAAAAATCAAAACTTAACCATGATAGCTAAAACAGGTTATACCGGCGAAGAAGGGTTTGAGGTCGTTGTAGAGAATGCTAATGTTGAATCATTCTGGAATAGGCTACTGGAGGCAGGAGCATCTCCTATCGGACTTGGTGCTAGAGATACTTTGAGATTAGAGGCTGGATTAAATCTATATGGCACTGATATGGATAAAAAGAATAATCCATATGAATCAAATCTTGCATGGACAATAGATCTAAATGATGAAAATAGAGATTTCATTGGAAAATCTGCTCTTTTGGCAATTAATATAGATACAAGCAAAGAATTAAAGGGAATTATTTTAAGGGACAAAGGAATTTTAAGATCACATCAAGTAATTGACCATAAGGCTGGTAGTGGTGAAATATTAAGTGGTACTTATTCTCCTTCTTTTGGTTTTAGTATTGCATTTGCAAGATTAGATAAAGGTCACGAAGGGGAAGGAAAAGTTAATATAAGAAATACTGAATTTAAAGTTGAAATAGTGTCGCCACCATTTATGAGAAAAGGTAAAATGCTCATATGAATGAAATTCCTGGCGACCTTAAGTTTAGACCATCACATGAATGGGTAAGAATCGAACAAGATGGAACCGTAACAGTAGGTATTTCTGATCATGCTCAGGATCTACTTGGTGATATTGTATTTGTAGAGCTTCCTGACATAGGTGCTCAAATGAATGCAGAAGATGAAGTAGCAATTGTTGAATCAGTTAAGGCCGCTTCAGATGTTTATTCTCCTGTCTCTGGAGAAATAATTGAAGTAAATGAACTGCTTTTAGATAATCCTGAGACAATTAATGAATCTCCATACTCCGATGGGTGGTTTTATAAAATACAACCCGATAATTTAGATGAGATTAACGAATTACTTTCCCCTCAAGAATACGGTGAAGTCTGCGAAGAATAATATGCCTAAACCTCAAACCGCATTTACTTTAATCGGTTTTTATAATGCCTAAAAAAGATAACGCTTTAAAAACTATGAACTCAGATTTAAATTCCTTTTCGCGAAGACATATAGGCGTAGATAAAGAAACCTCAATTGAAATGCTTAAAGATATAGGATTTGCATCGATGGATGATTTTATACAGTCTATCGTTCCAGAAAATATATATAGTGCTGAATCCTTGAATATAAATGATGAGCTATCTGAAGCAGAGGCTCTCCGATATTTAGAGGCTATAAGTAAAAAAAATAAAGTTTATAAAACTTATATTGGGCAAGGTTTTTATAACTCTGTAACCCCAGCGCCCATTATTAGAAATATATTTGAGAACCCAGGTTGGTATACGTCTTATACCCCCTATCAACCAGAAATTGCTCAAGGAAGATTAGAAGCTCTCATAAATTATCAAACAATGGTTTGTGATCTTACTGGTATGGAGATAGCAAATGCTTCATTGCTTGATGAGCCAACAGCAGCAGCTGAAGCGATGACTCTTGCAAAGAGAACAAGTAAATCTAAAGCCAATTTATTTTTAGTTGATGAGCAATGCCTTCCGCAAACTATAAATGTATTGAAAACAAGAGCTAAACCTTTAGGTATAGAAATAAAAATTGGTAACCTTGATAAAATGCTAGATGAAGAGTATTTTGCTGCCCTTGCTCAGTATCCTGGAGCAGATGGAGTTATTCGTGATTTTACTAATGTAGTTGATTCTAGTCATGCAAAAGATGCTCTTGTTATTTTTGCTGCGGATATTCTTGCGCTAACTTTAATTAAAGCACCAGGAGAATTTGGAGCAGACATCGTTATAGGGTCGTCTCAAAGGTTTGGGGTGCCTATTGGTTTTGGCGGGCCTCATGCTGCATTCATGGCAACCAAAGAATCTTACAAACGTTCCTTACCAGGAAGAATTGTAGGAGCTTCTGTAGACTCACATGGCAACATTGCATACAGACTAGCATTACAAACTAGAGAACAACATATAAGAAGAGAAAAAGCGACAAGCAATATATGCACTGCTCAAGCTTTATTGGCAATTATGGCTGGATTCTATGCTGTATATCACGGTCCTGAAGGTTTAAAAGCAATTGGTCAAAGAGTTAATGACTTTACTAAAATATTGATGCTTGCTCTAAAGAAAAATGGAGTAAATGTTAAATCTACAAATTTCTTTGATACTTTGGTAATCCTGTCTGATGATAAGACTCAAAGTTACATAGACAAAGCGTTAGAAAAGAAAATTAATTTAAGGCTAATTGATAAATCATCTATAGGTATTTCAATAGATGAATCAGTCTCTTTTGAAGATATTGCTGAAATAGCATGTATTTTTTGTGATGAAGATATATCTGATTTAAGTAATCTTTCTTCCTCTATACCTCAAAATTTAATTAGGTCTTCAGATTATTTAACCCATGGTGTCTTTAATAATTATCAGACTGAGACAGAGTTAATGAGATACATCAGAAGATTGTTTAATAAAGATATTGCATTGGATACCGCTATGATTCCACTTGGTTCATGCACGATGAAACTTAACTCAGCATCAGAGATGATGCCAGTTAGCTGGCCAGAGTTTTCTTCCATTCATCCTTTAGCTCCAACTAATCAAATAAATGGCTATATGGAGCTTATAGATGAGCTTGAGGCTATGCTGATTGCTATTACAGGTTATTCAGGAATTTCATTGCAGCCTAATGCTGGTTCACAAGGCGAGTATGCTGGTCTTCTTGCTATAAATGCTTATCACAAAAGTAATGGGGGCAATGATCGAAATATATGTCTAATACCCAGATCAGCACACGGAACAAATCCAGCTTCAGCCCAAATGGTTGGTCTTAAGGTGGTTCCAATTGAATGTAATTTAGAGGGAAATATTTCTATTAAAGATTTAAAAGAAAAAACTGAATTACATAAAAATAAATTATCCGCGATTATGATTACCTACCCATCTACTCATGGTGTATTTGAATCTTCAGTAACTGAGGTTTGTAAAATTGTTCATGAGGCTGGTGGCTTAGTTTATATAGATGGGGCTAATCTAAATGCTATGGTTGGTCTTTGTTACCCCGGAAAGTTTGGTGGTGATGTTTCTCATCTTAATCTTCATAAAACTTTCTGTATCCCTCATGGAGGTGGTGGGCCTGGAGTTGGTCCAATTGGAGTTGTTGATAAACTTAAAAAATTTGTGCCTGGTTTTCATGACAATTCTACTAGTGATGTTGGTCCTGTCTCAGGGTCAGACTGGGGAAGCGCAAGCATTCTTCCAATTAGCTGGATGTATATCAAAATGATGGGGGCGCGTGGTCTAAGAAAAGCTACAGAGACTGCAATATTAAATGCTAATTACATTGCTTTTAGATTGAAAGATGATTATCAAATTTTGTATAAAGGAGAAAGCGGACTTGTTGCTCATGAATGTATTCTTGATGTAAGACCTTTTAAGGATTCTGCTGAAATAGAAGTAGAAGATATTGCTAAAAGATTAATCGATTATGGTTTTCATGCTCCAACAATGTCTTGGCCTGTTGCTGGAACTCTAATGATTGAACCTACTGAGAGTGAATCTAGATTAGAAGTAGATCGTTTTTGCGATGCCATGATAAGTATTCGTTCAGAAATTAGAGATATCGAGGATGGCGTTCTTGATAAGAATGATAATATGCTTAAAAATGCTCCACATACTGCAGAAGTGGTATCTGGGAATAAATGGACACACTCTTATTCAAGAGTAAGAGCGGCCTATCCTGTTGATAGTCTTAAAAAGAATAAATTCTGGCCTCCAGTCGGAAGAGTGGATAATACCTATGGTGATAGAAATCTAATTTGCAGTTGTCCTTCCATGGATGATTTTTAGTGAATTGGTAGCTCTATAATTTCCCAATTAGCTTCCCAACATGTAGCTCTTAATTGCTCATCAGGATTTACAGCTATTGGATTAGAGACCTCTAATAGAAGAGGTAAGTCGTTGATTGAATCTGAATAGAAGGTTGTATTTTCAAAATTATTAAAACCATTTCTACTCATCCATTCTTTTACTTTATTTAATTTGCCTTTGCCTAAAGCAGACTCCCCTTTCATTTTGCCGGTATATTTACCAGCAATAATTTCAACATCTGTAGCAATAATGTGCTTAAAACCAAGCCTTTCTGCTATCGGCTTAACAATTATTGAATTGGTTGCAGAAGCTAAAAGCATAAAATCATTATCATGAGAGTGTTCATGCAAAAGCCGTAATGCATAAATATTTATCATCGGTTCAATTATTGAATTTAAAAATTCTTTTAATAATCCTTTTAATTGTTCTGGTGTTTTATCTTTAAAAGTTGAAAGAGCAAATTCTGCCCAGGCATCATAATCTAAATTCCCTTGATAATATTGTTCATAGAAATACTCATTTCTTTTTGTATATTCTTCATGATCAACTTGGCCAGAATCAATCATAAATTTAATCCATGAATAATCAGAATCCCCATTAAGAATGGTATTATCTAAATCAAATATTATTAGTTTATCACTCATATAGTAAAGCCTATTTATGACCAAAGAATCAGGATACAGATTGAACGTTGGCCTTATTGTAGTTAATCATAAAGGCAAATTATTACTTTGCAAAAGAAAAAATTCTAAGAATTGGCAATTTCCACAAGGAGGAATTGACCTTGGTGAAAAGCCAGAGGATGCAGCTCTTAGAGAACTTTATGAAGAAGTTGGTATACATCGTTCCGATGTTCAAGAGATAGCTCACACTGAAAGCTGGTATAAATATGATCTTCCTGAGGCGAGCATACAAAAATATTTTTTTAAAAATAAATTTAAAGGCCAAAAACAAAAGTGGTATATGTTTGAGCTTTTAAATGAAGTTACGATAGATTTTACAAACGACGCAAATCCTGAATTTGATGACTATAAATGGGCTTCATACTGGCACCCTCTTCATGCGATTGTAGATTTCAAGAAAGACGTTTATCGTTCTGTTTTAAAAAAATTCTGTATGCCTTATATAGAGAAAATTTCTTAAATGGGTATAGAGATATTAGTATTCCTCTTGGTAGGAATTTTTGCTGGAACTCTTGCTGGAATGTTTGGTATTGGTGGAGGTGTAATCATTGTTCCAGCATTGATAGCTACTTTTATCTATCTAGGCTTTGATCAGGTTATTACTACTCACCTTGCAATAGGAACTTCTCTAGCTAGTATTTTCTTTACAGGAATAGCTTCAGCATATTCTCACAACCAAAAGAAAGGAGTAATTTGGAAAACTTTTTATCCTCTTTCAGTGGGTATTGCTATGGGAGCTATATTAGGGGCTTTAGTTGCAAGCAGTGTCTCGGGTAATAATCTTAGATATTTAGTTGGAGTATTTTTATTAATCATCGCTATTCAATTAATTTTAAGCTTTGAAATAAAAGATTCTAAAAAACAAAGTAATTTTAGTTTATCTATCTTATCTGGATCTGGAATTGGGATGGCTTCATCTATTATAGGTATAGGTGGTGGCAGTTTCACTGTTCCTTATTTAAGATATTTTGGTTATGAAATGAAGCTTTGCATAGGCACTGCGGCTGCTTGTGGAGTTCCTATAGCTTTATTTGGGTCTCTAGGATATTTATATACCGGATGGGGTCTAGAAAATATTCCCTCAATGTCTCTAGGTTACATATATTTACCGGCAGTTATAGGTATTTCAGCTACCAGTATTTTTTCTGCAAAAATTGGAGTTGCTATTGCTCATAGTCTTAGTGATTTAGTTCTAAAAATTTTATTTTCTTTATTCCTAATAATGGGCGCTTTGTATATGCTAGCAATATGATTATTGAACTATCAGATTTTTTTAATAACCCTAGTTTAATCTCATGGGGTCCTTTAAATATTCAATACTATGCTGTCACTTGGGTCCTTTCTGCATACTTTATATATTTGTTTCTTAAAACACATCCTATTACAAAAGAGTTAGGATTATCTATTGATCAAGTAAATGATCTAGTCTTTCTTTATGGTCTCATTTTTGGAGCTATGATTGGGGGCAGGATTGGATATATGTTTTTCTATGGCACTGATCAACTTTTAAATGATCCCTTGTCTCTTTTTTATATATGGCAAGGTGGATTGAGTTTTCATGGTGGCCTTGCTGGGGTAATTGTTAGTACAATTGTTTTTTCTAAAAAATTTAAAGTAGATTTCTTCAGACTTACTGATGCTATAACTTTAGCTATGCCAATTGGTTTGGGCTTAGTAAGAATAGGAAATTTTTTAAATGGTGAGCTCTATGGAAGAGGGACTTCAGGCGAATGGGGTTTTATCTTTCCTACAGATCCTTTTGGCCTACCTAGACATCCATCTCAATTATATGAAAGTTTTTTTGAAGGCATAGTTCTATTTGTAGTGCTAGCTATTATCAATGCTAAAACATCTAAAAGAGGCATTGTTTCGGCTTCATTTCTAATCTTATATGGCTCAACACGATTTTTTATTGAATTTTTTAGACAGCCTGATGCACATATAGGCTTTGTTGCATTAGAATGGTTAAGCATGGGTCAGTTGCTTTGCTTGCCAATGATCTTTGCTGGATTTGTACTACTAACTTATTTTTTACGGAAAGCATGAAAGCTTATTTAGATCTACTATCGCATATTCTTGAGTCTGGAGAAGAAAGAGAGGATAGAACTAATACAGGAACATTATCATCTTTTGGGCATCAATTAGAGTTTGATCTAAACAAGGGATTTCCAGCTGTAACAACCAAGTCTCTAGCCTGGAAAGGCGTTGTTTCAGAACTCCTATGGTTTTTAGAAGGCTCAGATGATGAGAGAAGGCTTGCAGAAATAAGGTTTGGTAAAGATAGGGCTGCTTTAACTGACTTAGAAAAATATTCTACTATATGGACAGATAATGCAGATAAACAAGGCAAAGAACTAGGCTATGTAAATAATGATACTGAAAAAAAATTAGGTCCTGTTTATGGAGTTCAGTGGAGGAACTGGGACGATCTTGATCAAATTAAAATATTACTAGATGGAATTCAAAATAATCCATTTGGAAGAAGACATATTTTAAGTGCTTGGAATGTGGCTGAGCTAGAAAAGATGGCATTGCCACCTTGTCATGTTATGTCTCAATATTATGTTACTAAGGATGGGTCTTTGAGTTGTCATATGTATCAAAGAAGTGCTGATATGTTCTTGGGTGTTCCATTTAATATTGCCAGTTATGCTTTACTTGTATCAGTATTTGCCAAAATATGTGGTCTAAAACCTGGAAAATTTGTTCACTCCTTTGGCGATGCACATATTTATAAAAATAGTATTGAGCAAGTAAAAGAACAATTATCAAGAAAGCCAAAAAGCCTTCCAACCTTGAAACTTCCAGAAATAGCTTCTATAGATGATATAAGTTCATTAAGTGTTGATGACTTTGTCTTAGAAAACTACGAACATCACCCTGCTATAAAAGCGCAAATGGCAGTTTAATATGGATTTAATTATTTCTCATGTAGTAGCTATGTCTAATAATTGGGTTATCGGAGTTAATAATGATTTGCCATGGAGCTTAAAGGACGATCTTGCACATTTTAAAGAATATACGACTGAAAAAATAATAGTAATGGGGAGAAAAACATTTGAATCTATTGGTAGGCCTCTTCCTAATAGAATTAACTATGTGATTTCTTCAACGTTAGAGAATGTTGAAGGTGTATCAATATTTACAAATCTAGAAGCCGCTATTGAGGCAGCTAAAGCCTACAATCTTCATAAAAATATTGATAATGAGGTTGCAATTATTGGAGGCGGATACTTATTCAGAGATTCTATACATTCATTTAATAAACTTGTTTTAACAAGAGTCAATTGTTCAATAGATGGCGATGTTTATTATCCTGAGATAGATTTTAATAATTGGGAATTAGTTTCTTCAGAGAAATTTTTAAAGAATGAAGATAACCAGTATGATTTTGCTGTAGAGACCTACAGGAAATTATGACTGCTTGATATAATTTCTTCTTAGCTCAAGATTCTTTGCTCTACTTTCTTCATTTTCAGTATATTTAATCCAGGAATTTGCAGTTTTCTTAATCTTTTTATCTTTATCACGTGCTGCCATTCTAAATTGCTTTTTAGCTTCTTCAAAATTTTGTAATTCATAATGTGCTTGACCTAAAGTTAAATGAGCTTGGGAGATTTTTTTAAGTTTTCCTTTTTTGATACCTTTTTGTATAGCATCAACAGCTTTGTTTAACTTATCTTCAGAAAGATATAGATTGCCTAAAAGAACATAAGTTTCTCCATCTTCAGAAATCTTTGCAGCTTTCTCTAAAACAGGTATAGCTTTATCAATTTCTTGTGCCATTCTCCAAGAATCAGCAAGAAGCTTAAGATTTTTCTCAGTATCCTTAACTACAGGCTTTAATTCTTCTTTTTTTGTTTTTTGATTTGTTACTAGAACTTCTTTTTCTTGGCCACTCACAATAACACTTGCAGCCCAGTATGGATTTCCATTCATAAGAAGTAATTGAGCGAGAGTTAAATATTCACCCTCTTTATCAAGATAATCACTTTGGTAAGCTGCATTTAAAGCAATCATGTAATCTTTTTCTCTTTCTAGAACTCCATATGTTTGACCTAGTTGAAGAAAGTAACGTTTTTTTGGATATAAGTTTACTAAAATTTCATATATATCTAATTGCTTTAATAAAGCTTCTTTTTCTCCAATCTTTTTCTTTAATTCTTCATAACATGCCGCCATGATTACATACCAATTCTCTTTTGGCGTGTAGCCTTCTATTGCTGCCATATCTACAGCTGTGATAGATGCATCAAGAGCTTTGTTGTAGTCTTCAATTTGAAAGTACGCAGTCGCGAGCAGTGACCAAGATTGGGCTGTTACAGTTTCCACTTCATCCATCCATACGAGAATTAATTCAATTCCTTTTCGATAGTTCTCTTCAACCATATGCAATGTTGCAAGAGTTAAAAGCGTGCCATTTCTAAGTGGGAGTGTTACCTCTTCCTCATCAATAACTTTTGTATAAGCTTTAATAGCTTGAGGATAATCTTCTTCTGTGTAATAAACATAGCCCCAGTAATTCCACATGATGGATCTGTCATAGCTCTTCATATCTGATGCCTTAGATCTCATCTCTGTTAATATTTTTATTACAGTAGGCATATCAGGATCTGGTTCTTCAGTAGGAATCATTTGATCATAAGTTTCTGATTCTTTATTTGTATCCTTGATTTCTACAATTTTTACTCTTTCTAAGGCTTCTGTAACTTTGGCAATCTTCTTAGCAGTTGCTGTTTGAAGTACTCTAGCTTTTTTGTATACAGTTTGTTTTTTCGGTTTGCTTGATTCATTAGACTGAGCAAATGAATCTACTGGCATGAAGATGCACATAATTAAAAGGGCACTAAAAATTCTAATAAATTTTAATTTCTTCATATTAGTCATCCTCTTCCATTTCATATCTAAATCTATAAGCAACGCCATCTACCTTCACTGGATTGCCATCAACAATTTTCGGCTTATATTTTAATTTTGCTGCTGCTCTTAATGAAGAATTGTTAAATATTGAGCAATCTCTCATTACAACTTCTGGGTTATTTATATCACCACATTTACCCTCTATAACAATTGCATTCTCAGCGGTACCTTGTTCAGTAATTGTAAAGCTAATGATAGCAAAGCCTTCTGTGCCTCTTTCCTGGGCTCTTCTTGGATATTGAGGTTGAACAGCAAATAAAGGCATATATTCTCCATCTTTGAAGAAAGAGCCTCCAGCTTTTATGTTTGCTTTTGGTTTTGCAATTGTTACATCAACTCCTGTAAGTGGTTGTAACTCAAGCTCAGGTTGAGCTATATCATCTGGTTGTTCTTCTGGTTCATCTGGTTTATCAACTTCTTGTAAAAGAGTATCTATATCTCTATCTGGCATGACAATATCTACAAGCTTAACGGAGTTGTCGTCCTTAATTCCACTATCACCTAAGGAGATTAATAAAACCATAACAAAGAACAGAACAAGGCCTACTAATGAAGCTAAAATACCACCAGAAATATACTTATTCTTAGCTAGGAATGCTAAAACTGATTCTGATGAATTTGCTGTTTCTGTCGCCATATTTAATTGATAATTATTTAGGTTCTGATGCTAATGAAATCGCAGATACTCCAGCTTCTCTTGCTCCATCCATAACCTTGATTATTGTATCTGCTACTGCTTTTTCATCAGCTTGAATTACTACAGATCCCTGTGGATTATCAGCAAGCATTTTTACAACATTAGCTTTAACTTGTCTTACATCAATTCTTCGACCGTCCATCCATATTTCCCCAGTTGGTCCAACGGCGATTAAGATAGCAGCATTTTCTTGAGTTTCAGCTGTTTCTGAATCTGGTCTATTTATCTCTAAACCAGGCTCTTTAATAAAGTTTGCAGTGACAATAAAGAAAATAAGCATGATGAAAACAACATCAAGCATGGGCGTCATATTAATTTCACTTTCTTCTTCTTTTACTGCACTTGTAATTGATCCTCTTCTCACAATACTCTCCTAATATCTTTTAATAACTTTATTTAACATTTGCTCTCTTTTAAGACTAGCACCATTTAAATATATTGTTGCAAATACTCCTGATAATGCGACGACCATTCCTGCCATAGTTGGAAGTGTTGCTTTTGAAACACCTCCTGCCATTGATCTAGCATCACCGCCACCATTAAAGGCCATAACCTGAAAGACTTCTATCATTCCTGTAACTGTTCCAAGCAGACCAAACAAAGGAGCTACTGCAACACAAGTTTGTATAAGTGATAAATTCCTATTAATTTCTACTTTAGCTTGTGACATATACTTTTCACGAATCTGAAGGGCATACCAAGAAGTTTTGTCTTCTCTAGATTCCCATTGCTGAACTAGGCCGGCAATATACTCATTGTAGCCTTGCGCATAGTAGAAGACCCTTTCAAAGATCATAGTCCACATAAATAATACTAAAAAAGCGATGCCCCACAGAACGTCACCGCCCTGCTCCATGAAGTCTCTTATCGAGACAAATGCTTCACTTATTTCATACATATATAAAACTAGCTAGTTTCAGAATGCTCAGCCAATATACCGGTACTCTGTTCTTCTAAAATACTAATAATCCCTTTAGATGACGATGCAGTAAATGAATGAAGAAGAGTAGTAGGAATAGCAACTAATAAACCTAGAACTGTTGTAACTAAAGCCTGAGAGATACCACCAGCCATTAGCTTAGGATCTCCAGTACCATAAAGTGTGATCTGCTGAAAAGTTACGATCATACCTGTAACAGTTCCTAGTAGACCGGCTAAAGGAGCTACAACTGATATTATTCTTACGACGCTAATACCTCTTTCAATTGAAGGCCTTTCTGCCATTATTGCTTCGGCTAAACGAAGCTCTAGTGTATCTATATCTTTCTTAAAGTTATCTTGTCCAACTTTAAGCACTCTTCCTAATGGATTATTAGATGAAGCAGTTTTAGATTTGGTTTGCTTAGTAACAGCTAAACCAACCATATATAAGCTATACAGTTTCCAGAAGGCTATAGCAATACCAATAATACCTACAACAATAATTGCAGCTCCGACTTCTTTACCTTGCTGTGCTCTTTCTACTAAAGAAGGAGTTTGTATAAGATTAGCCAATAAACTTCCGCCAGTAGGGCCTGTAGGGTCAACTCCAAACTTAACTTGCTCACCACCTGAGGCGTCTCCTAAATTTTGAGCACTTTTTGTATATCTACCAGCTGGTTGTCTTGGAAGAAAAGCATATTGTCCTTTAGATGATGCAAATTCTAAGTATTTGCCATCACAAACAGCATTGAATAAACCTACTCGTGTAACTTCACATTCTGAAGTCTCACCATCAACATCAATAACTGTAGTAGTAAATTTAACAACATCTCCACCTGCAATCATCTCATTTTGCAGCTCATACCATAAACGCTCAATTTCTCTAATAGTTGGAAGCTCAGTAGTTTCTGACATTTTGCCAGTAAGGCCATTTAAAAATGAAACTCTCTCAAGTCCAAATTCAGCAGAAGAAATTGAATCAGCAAACATTGATGATGCTTCTCCAGCAGAACTTTGCAAATGACCAAATAATTCTACAAGTGAACCAAGTTCTTTTTTATAAGCTTCTTCTTTTACTCTAAGAATTTCCTGATTTGTTTTATATTCAGCCTCTAATTTATCTGCAATTTTTTCTTGTCTGGCAAGTTCTCTTTTTTCAGCAGCTAAAATGCTAGCTTGTTTATTTTTACTTGCTAGAAAAGTTGCTTCTCTTTTATTATTTTCAGCCTGCTCTTTAACTTTACCTTCTTTAACAAGCGCAAGAAGTGCTTCAACAGTAGTTGGTTCTTGGTCAACATTTGCATCATCAGCATCTTGTGAAAAAGATGGAGAAGAAAATGTGACAATTAGTACGAAATAAAATAAATTTAAAAATTTCATTAGCTTTGCTCCTTAATAACAACTGGCAGCATCAACATGTCTGTTGGAGCTAATTTTTTAGCCATTCTAATACCATCTCTAATAGCTGTTCTATAACCGCTATCAAGCTCTATCCAGTCATTAGCATCTTTGTCCCATATACCGCTGGTCCTTTCATCTTTAGTTTGATAGAACATGCCTATTCTTCCAATAACCAGAACATTTGCAACAATCTCTTGACCATCAATAACAATTGATGACTCAAACGCGTCAATTTTTCTGCCATATTCACTTTCAATGTTGTAGGCTTCTAAAATTTGTCTTACCTGCTCAGAAGCAGTTACTTTAGGGTTAGATAATGAGCTTCTAACTAAATCAAGTCTCTGCTTTCTCTCTTCAATATGAAAAGGGACATCAAGCTCAACAAACCTTTCAAGCCCTTCAAGCATTCTTTGCGCTAGGGGTGGTATTTGTCTTTGCATAACAACGACTTGTGTTAGCTGATCATCTAAGTTATCCATTAAATCAAGCTGGGCTTGAATTTGAATTCTTTTTTGTTCGTTGTAAATCTTTAGACCTTCGACTTGCTTTGAGACAACTTTCCATTCATTAATGATTTTGTCTGTTTGCTTTTCTGTACTGTCGATTTTATCTTGCGATACAGCTGATTGGTTTGAATTATCTCTGCCTACTTCTAAGACTGCTTCCATGTCAGTAGCATTTGCTAAAAATGGAATAATCATTGCAAGAGACATTATTATGGCTCGTAATTTCAACATATTAAGTTGCTCCCTATTACTTTGCAGTTAAATATTTTTTAACTACTAAAAAAGTTCTGTCATTCTAACAAGTTAATGCAAAAGTTCACAAATTTTTTTATTGAGATTACTCTCAGTTATTTACATTAATCCTATAACTAGTCTACCAAAATTTAAGCATTACCATGGGTGTATTATTCATGTAAGCAATATAGTCTTCATCGTTACCCCATGTCTTCTGCCCTCTTCCTTCTAACATTCTAACTCCACTTATTTTTACTAGAAGTAAGTAAGTAAATATTGGTGATATTAAAGTTAAATATTCAATCCCTGATAATGAAGAAAAAGACATTACAGCTACTCCAGTCCACAAAGTAATTTCACCAAAATAATTTGGATGTCTTGATTTACTCCACAAACCGCTGGTGATAAATTTGTTTCTATTTTCAGGAATGGCTCTAAATGCTGATTTTTGTTGATCTGCAACTATTTCTATAGCAAAGCCACCGATAAACATTACTAAGCCAATATAAAAAATATTATTAACAATGATGCCTGTTTCACTTGCTATGCCTGTAATTGCACATAAAGAACAAAGCGAAACCCACATTCCTTGAAGTGTCCATGTCATAAAGAATTGAGCTATGTCAGGCTTAATGGTTCTAAAGCGCTTATCTTCTCCATCCTTAGCTATTCTTGTAAACAAGAAAGTTCCTAAACGGCCTGCCCATAAAATAACTAAAATTGAAATTACT
>Ga0209425_10001410_pt1 | contig 28086 bp, 26 predicted proteins | sample COG_05_FD_184749 | JGI IMG/M metagenome (GOLD analysis project Ga0209425, IMG submission 184749) | Pelagic Microbial community sample from North Sea - COGITO 998_met_05 (SPAdes) (version 2) | ecosystem: Environmental > Aquatic > Marine > Neritic zone/Coastal water | place: Helgoland, sampling...
GGTTTATCTATTCAGGATGAGAATAAGTCTCATATGGGGGTTTTAGATTCTGGTGGAATCAACCGTCAAGTCCGTGCTACTATTTTCGAAAAACTTCATACTTGTCTTTCTCAGCTTGGTTTCGCCGATGTACTTTCAAATCCAAAACATGGTACACTAGAAATTCCTGGTGCGACACGTGGTGATATGTCTCGAATTAAGATTTCATTATTAAATCTTGAAAGAAGTATGGGTGGAATGGGATTAATGCCACCTTGTTCGACCTACCATCGTTTTGCTGTTGGTATGACTGGTGATAAAATGTCATCATCTAAACCTGAAACTACTATATTCATGCACGATACAATCGAGGATATGTCAAAGAAAGTTAAGCGCGCATTTAGTGGAGGTAGAGCTACTATAGAAGAGCATAGAAGACTAGGTGGAGATTTATCAAAAGATGTTGCTTATCAATACTTAGAATTCTTTTTCGAGGAAAGCGATACTGAATTATCTTCAATCGCTCGTGATTATGAGTCTGGCAGATTATTAGCTGGAGAGATTAAACAAATTTGTATTGATAAAGCATCTGAATGGTTGACTGATTTATCTGATAAGAGAGATCAATGGGTTGATAGAATAGATGAGTTCATTGCAACTGACTCTAAATAATTATTCTAATTCATCAGAATTAAATACAGGAATGACAGGGCCAACTTCTAAGTCTTTCATTTCTTCTTCAGTCAAATTTCTTGGCACAGCATCTTTATGCAATATCTGACTATGCCCCATTGGATCTAAGAGTGTCAATACAACAGTCTTTTCTCCATTTTTAACTTGTTTTATCTTTTCAAATAATTTTTCACAATTTTCAACAATTTCTTTTTCATTGGATAACTTTGATTGCCTGTACATTAATCCTATAGCGTCTTCAAATCTGTTCAAAACACCCTCGATATTTGAAACATAGCCAGTCGTTGCTCCGCCTGGTTCAACTTCTAATCCTAATTCGCTTATTCTTACAGTACATGACGATGAACGAATTATTCTTACAGAAAGCATTTCAGAATTTTTGATTTTCAAACTAAATGCGCCCGGTTTTTTACCTTCTGCAGGTATAAAATCGGTATGTTTCCAGCCACAGGAAGGACATAGAATAGTAAGTTGCGTATGTTCTCCAAAATATGGTATTTCAGATGTATGTGCTATCATAGTTAAGCCATTTTCAGAGAAACAAACAGGGCAAGGCTGTTCGACAGTACTTTCCATAGCGATTCCTCACCTTAGATTTATTTCAGCCTTTTTAGCACCATAATCTGGAGGTAATAATAGTAAACGATTATGCCCCAAGCCAAAAACTGTTCCTTTAATTTCATCTTCTACGAATTTTTGTAATTTAGAAACAGCAGTTTGAAGTTCTATTTCGCGACTAATCATACTCATCATCTCTACAATTACAATATCTCCTTCTGATATCCAATTCATTATTTCGAAGATTCCAGTTATATCTTCTAAGCTTGCTCTATGAATAATAGTATCATCTGAATGATTTGGTACAGGTGCCTGAGAGTATCTTTCACCTAAATCATGATAATCTTGTTCAGCCTCTATCGAACTATTCTTCTTATTGGGTAAACTAGGCATCTCAATCCATTTCGGACCTGTACTCTCGTCTTTTGCCACAGCAACCCGTCTAGGCGCTGTTCTTTGACTTATCTAGTGAAATATTGTGCAACTGAGGTTTTTATGTTGTTTCATATAAATTTCATGTATCTCGTCCGTCGCATTCATAAGGGGGTTCATATTAGTTATATTCGCTGAGAGGACTTCCTCTTATGGCGGTGATTAAAATGCACGCGACAACTGATGCAGTAAAGACAGGAACAAGTACGATTGGAATTACCTTTGATGGTGGAGTTGTTGTGGGCGCTGATCATAGGGCCACAATGGGTCATTTCATTGCAAATAAGAGTGTACAAAAAATGTTTCAGATATCAAATAGTATAGCTCTTACGACAGCAGGACTAGTTGGTCATGCTCAATCGTTATCACGAACTCTTGCAGCCGAATTAAAATTATATGAGCTTAAAGAAGGTACAGCAATGACCGTGAAAGGTGCTGCTACACTAACTGCTAATATCTTAGTAGGTCGTCCTCATTATGTACAGCTTCTGATAGTTGGTGTAGATTCATCAGGTTCTAGCGTATATAGCATAGATTCAGCTGGTGGTTCAATACCTGATGTTTATTGCGCAACTGGATCGGGTTCACCGTATATGTATGGTGTACTTGAAGATCAATATCGTGATGGAATGGATGAGAAATCAGCATTACGAGTTGCAGCCAAATCACTATTAGCATCTGCTCAAAGAGATGCTGCTAGTGGGAATGGAATGGATTTAGCCGTTATTACAGCAGAAAAAGGATTTCAACAATTATCAAAAGAGCAGCTAGCTGCTCTTCTATCTTCACTTTGATACTCACGTTGCATTGTGCACATCTCCATTCGGGGAACACCTCTATCGTGAGTAACCTAGGATGTATTTTTATGAGAATGTCATACGCTGAACTGAAAAAGAAAATATCGGGAATTATCCCTAAAGATATAGATTATGAGATTGATCTAGAAGCGGGTTCAATATCAGTAATTACAAAACAACCTGAGAAATTTGTTACAAGTACTGATAATTTAACAGTCAAAATCGCGAAGCAGGTCAAAAGAAGAATTGTAATAAGACCTCATCCAGATATTTTGTCTACAGAACAAGAAGTTCATGATGCAGTCGGACAAATTATTCCACCGGAGGCTGAAGTCAGAAAAGTTTGGCTCGACCCTGCATTAAGCGAAGTGATATTAGAATGTGATAATCCCTCTGATGCAGTAGGCCCTAAGGGGTCTAACATCCAGTCATTAAGAGATAAAATAGGTTGGTTAGTTAAAGTTGTCAGGGCTCCTTCTATCGAAAGTAGAACTCAACATGATATTAGAAGATATAGGAAAGAAATGGCGGACGAAAGAAAATCTTTACTCAGAAAATTTGGAACAAGAATTTACCGACCTCAACGACCCGGTGAATCTTGGGTCCGAATTACTGCTCTTGGTTCTTACAGAGAAGTAGGTAGGGCTATGCACCTGATAACTACCAATGAATCTAAAGTATTGGTTGATTGTGGCGCTAAACCGACTACTAACAGGAATGAAGTTCAACCATTTTTTAATGCACCTGAATTGATGCCTTTAGATAATCTGGATGCGATAGTAATTACTCATGCTCACGTAGATCATATTGCTATGTTGCCTGTACTTTTCCGCTATGGTTACCGTGGACCTGTTTATTGTACGCCTCCAACTAGGGATTTAATGACGCTTCTACAAATTGATTATGTGAAAGTCAGTCAAGCCGAAGGTAATGAACCTCCTTATTCAAAGGCAGATATTCAGGAATGTATCAAACATGTAGTGGATGTGAATTGGGGCGACAAGACAGACATTGCTCCAGATATTAAAATGACAATGGAAAACGCAGGTCATATTTTAGGCTCTTCTAGTGTTTACATGAATATTGGCGAAGGTAAAAATGAACATAAGGTGCTATTTTCTGGAGATATTAAATATGAGAAATCTTGGCTATTCGATGCCGCAACCGTGCGCTTCCCTAAGGTCGATACTTTAGTTATCGAATCGACATATGGGGGCCCTCAAGATATTCAACCAACTAGGGATGCTGCAAGTCATGAATTACAAGAAATGATAATCGATGTAATTGGCCGTGGAGGTAAAATATTCTGTCCTGTTTTTGCAGTTGGACGTTCTCAAGAAGTTATGATTGCAATAGATGAATTATTCAAATCAGGTAAGGTTTCTCCCGTTACTGTATGGCTCGACGGAATGATATCTGAAGCGACAGCTATTCACGCGAGTCATCCAAATTTCTTAAATCGAGATTTAAGGAAGAAATTATTGAAAGGCGGTTCTGAGAATCCATTCCATTCCAAATGGTTCCGAACTGTTGAATCTTATCAACAGAGAGAATCTATACTCCTGGATCCATCTCCTTGTATTGTTCTAGCAACCAGTGGTATGATGACTGGAGGACCTATTGTAGAATATTTCAAATATTGGGCGCCTGAACCAAATAATACACTCTGTTTCGTTGGTTATCAAGCATCAGGAACTTTAGGGAGTAGATTAAGAGATGGGCATTCTTCAGTTCCTCTAATAGATAAAGGACAGACATTAATGGTAGAAGTAAAGTGCTCAATGCGAAAAATAGATGGGTTCAGTGGTCACTCAGATCGAAATCAATTGATGGATTATGTTGCTGCTCTAAATCCAACTCCTAGAAAAATAATTTGTCACCATGGCGATGCACAGACATGTAATGCATTCCGACAAGGATTGCGTGAGAAATTTCGTGTTCAGACCTATGCGCCTGCAAACTTAGAAACATTAAGGCTACTGTAATTATAATATTGGTATGTCAAAACCGGTTTCTAATGGATTATCTGCTTCTTTTTTTTCCGATAAAAATTCTTCATTAGCCTCAACCCAATCTTCCAAACTTCCTTCATCAATCTTTTGTTCTTTGATTCTTTCAGAGATTATCAAAGAAAGAGGTAATGGAATCAATAAAAGTAATGCCCAAGCATTTACTGATTCACCTCCTGATCTAAAGAAACTATTAGCAGATAATGAAATCAATATGATAAAAATTATCCAAGACACTGTCTCTCTTGCCCGGCTCATGTGCTTCCGACTACTATCTTTATTCATGAATTAATTGTGACCTTAATATTAGACAAACTCTTGAACTGTCACTTTTCGACTACCTTTATGGATATTCAGTACAACCTCATAACTTGTGGGTGTGGGCACTCATTTGGTTCTACTAAAATGACAAAGAATTACTGTACAAAATGCGGTTCATCTACAAATCTTAAGAATATACAACATTTTGGTAATGCGGGTGAATTATCTTCTGCAGTTTCTCTTGCCAATATTCCCAAAGAAATAAGTAAAGAATTAGTAGAAAAAATTAAACAAAAAGAAATGAAACAAAAATCTTTTTCGATGAAAAAATCATCTGATCCATTTAATATATTGAAGAAGGCTACTGATGAGAATGGTGATTTAAATAAAAATTCTCTTGATAAAAAGTTAACAGATGAGGGCATATTAGAAATAACAAGTGAATACCTGATAGGTCAAGCAGAAATGCAAGGTTTATTGGTTCGTGTGAATCAAAATACTTGGAATTGGTTGAGTTAAGTTCTTGACGGATAGTTCGGTCGTCGGGCTACTCACGGGCCTGTGGGTTAGTCTGGTCTATGCTTGTTCGTTTGGGACGAACAGACTCTGGTTCAAATCCAGGCAGGCCCACCACTTATTGTTGTCTGAATATTTATTTTTCTATTCTTAATATTGCATCTCTATCAAAAATACTAACTGCATTTCTCAAAGCATCTTCAATTGAGAACCATTTCGCCTCTTCAATTTCATCATCTTTTGGTATTATTTCTTCAATTTGAATGTCTAAACTACACCTATAAGTAAATGAAAGCCAATTAATTCCTTCTGAAGTAAATATATTCTCTTGAATAACGACTCCATCATCTCCTTGTATAACATCTCCTGATTCCCCAAATTTATCAGAAATTTCTATATTTATGCCCAATTCTTCTAAGGCTTCTCTTACAGCTCCAGTTCTAGGATGTTCTCCATAATCAACAAATCCACCAGGTAATGTCCAGCATCCTGTAAAGAATCCTCTTTTTACTTTAGCCATTAGTATCATATCTTCATTATTTTGAATTATTACTTTAGATACTACTCTATGCATAGTTCGATAAACAGATTCTCTAGCAAAAGGATCTACTGCGTTATCACTGATTACAGAATCTTTCCAAGCCCAGTTTTCTGGCCATTTAATTTTTGGCGTTGCTATAATAATTTTTTTTTCTATATCTCCAAATATAATATTATTACTTCTCTTTTCGTCCCACAAAATCCCCATGTCTGTTACTTCTTGAGGGGTGGGCAATCTGATTGAGTTCGGACTTCCTTCCCAATTAATTCTACCTTGGATAGGGGTAACTGGTCCTTCTCCATCGCTATTAACAAGGAGCAACTTACCATCATGTTCTAGATGAATATAATCCGACATGTTTTTTCCTTCTTATTTACTAATAACCCATAATTTCACTGAGTTGCGATTTATAGAAATTAGCAGAACCATGTAAACTATCTAATTCATGTTTCTCTAAATTTAATTCGATTATTCGTTCTACTCCGTTTTTCCCTAATATAACGGGGACTCCAATATATACGTCATTTAATCCATACTCACCATTAAGTAAAGCACTACAAGGTAGCATTCTTTTTCTATCATTCAATACAGATTCAGCCATTACTGCAGCTGCACTTCCTGGTGCATAGAATGCACTTCCTCTTTCTAATAATTTGACAATCTCTCCTCCACCACTAGCAGTTCTCTTAGATATTGATTTTATTGTTTCTTCGTCTAATAATTGAGTAATTGGTATTCCTCCAACGGTAGTATATCTAGGCAAAGGTACCATTGTATCTCCATGGCCACCAAGAACCATTGCTTGAACATCTTCATTCGAACAACCTATTGCATCTGAAACAAAATGCGTCATCCTTGCTGAATCTAAGATTCCTGCCTGGCCAATGACTCTATTCGATGGAAAACCAGTGACTTTTTGCATATGGTATGTCATTAAATCAAGAGGATTTGTAACCATAATTACTACTGCATTAGGAGCAAAATCTCTTATCCCTGTTCCCACTTGTGAAATAATTTCTGCATTTTTACCAATTAAATCTTCACGGCTCATTCCTGGCTGTCTCGGGAACCCTGAGGTTACTACAACCACATCAGAACCTGCAATATCTTCGTAACTTGATGTTCCTGTAATTATTCCATCATAGTTTAGAACTTGTCCTCCTTGACTCATATCCAAGGCTTTTCCTTTTGCAAAGCCTTCGTATATATCTAATAAGACAATTTCGCCTAATTTTCTTTCAGCCATTACAAAGGCACAAGTCGCCCCTACATTACCTGCACCAATTACTGCTATTTTTCTCGATTCTCTTGTCATTGAGTTCTCCTCAATATGAGTCCGCCGGTATTACATCCTTAGCCTTTAGTGAGTAATAAACTCTAACTGTTTAGGGACAAAATCTTTTATCTAATCGAAGTAGCATATGTTATGGAGTCAAAGAAACAGTCAATTATTGCTATACTTCTAGTTGGTTTTATTCCTTCAATTTCTGTGATTTTTGGTATTAAAATTATTGATGATGAACTAACTTCTCAAATATTCTTTTTTTCATGTAAATTATGGATTTTCTTAGTTCCTACTCTTTGGTATTTACGAGTAGATAAAAATACAATATCAAAGAATATACCTTCTAAAGAAGGGATCCAGATGGCTCTTTTAACTGGAATCGTAATGTCAATAATAATACTGATTACATGGTTTATTTTTGAAAGTACATTAGACATGGATCAAATGATTGGTACTCTACAATCTAAGGGACTTTCTAATATTAATTTGTATATACTTGGAATGTTATATTGGATTTTCTTGAACAGCCTTTTAGAAGAATATGTATTCAGGTGGTTTGTAACTACGAAATCAGTTATTATTTTTGGAAATGATATTGCTGCAATCATTTTCTCAGCATCATTATTTACACTTCATCATGCTATCGCTCTACATTTATTTGGATTCTTTTGGTGGCAAACTATCCTTGCCTCCTTTGGTCTTCTTTCTGCTGCAGCAATCTGGTCATGGTTATACATTAAATATCGCTCTATATGGATTTGCTGGTTATCTCATGCAATATGTGATGTTGCAGTTTTCGGTATAGGATACACGATTTTATTCTAAATATTTATTGATGCAATTCCTGTATTTTGAAGACATTCACCCGTTTCATTCAATAATCTGATTCCGTTCGCGTTGGTTAACAATAATGAGCCCATGGTTCAATTTTGTTGATGTGATATTATGAGGTTAGGAGTTTTAACTGAGCCCGAGGGTGAAAACAGAGTTGCAATAGTGCCAAATTCTGTTAAAAAATTAATCAAAAAAGGCTTAGAAGTATTAGTGGAATCTGGTGCTGGAGATAAATCTAATTATTCAGATAGTGAGTATATTGCTGCAGGGGCTATTATTGATTCTAGAGATAATGTCCTATCTTCTGAACTAATTATCTCAATACGAATGCCAGAAATATCTGAATTACGTAGTGGGTTAAATCTTGTTTGTGTTGCAGATCCTTTTCGTCATCCTGAAAAAATCAAATCTTGTATTAGTTCTAATGTTAACTTATTTTCAATGGATATGATTCCTAGAAGATTATCTCGTGCACAGTCTATGGATGTTAATTCCAGTCAAGATAATTTAGCCGGATATAAGGCGGTTTTATTGGGTGCATCTTATGTTCCTAGAGGTATTCCCATGATGACGACATCTGCGGGTACTGTTAAGCCAGCCAAAGTAGTAATTATGGGTAGCGGTGTAGCAGGATTACAAGCAATTGCTACTGCTAAGAGATTAGGGGCCATTGTTTATGCTTCTGATGTCCGTAAATCTGCAGCAGAACAAATAGAATCTGTTGGCGGTCGTTTCATAGAAGTTGAAGGAATGGATGATTTTGAAGATGAATCTGGTTATGCCAAACCTCTAACACCTGAGTTTATTCAGAAAGTTAATGACACAGTATGTGAAGTCGCTTCTGAGGCAGACATTATTGTAACAACTGCTCGAATTTTTGGTCGTCCTGCACCAATTACTGTACCTGCTTCTGCTGTTTCTAAATTTAGGTCAGGCACAGTAATAGTTGATATGAATGCGGACGTAGGTGGGAATTGTGAATTGACAAAACCAGGTGAAGTTTACACAACAGATAATGGTGTGATTATAGTAGGTACTTCTAATCTCCCGGGTACATTAGCGCATACATCTAGTATGCTCTACTCAAACAATCTAACTACTTTCGTTATTTCTATACTGAATGATGGAGAGTTATTAATCTCTGAAGAAGATGATATCTTAGTTGGAGCTCCTGAAGGTTCAGATTTCTATGTAAATGGAATGGGTGGCGTTCTAATATGTCAAAATGGCAAACTACATCCCAAACAAACACGCCTTGGAGGTGTTCTCTGAATGACTCCTGAATTTTTAATTGCCAATGTAACTCTATTCTTATTAGCAATATTTCTTGGTTTTGAACTAATAACAAAGGTTCCTGCAACACTTCATACACCTTTAATGAGTGGAGCTAACGCAATTTCTGGGATTAGTATTATTGGAGCTCTTATCGGTGCTAATGTCCTCTATGATGGAGGAGATACTGTATTATCTGGAATACTTGCTTTTGTTGCTATTGTTCTAGCAATGATCAACGTAGTTGGTGGTTTTGCTGTTACTAATAGGATGCTAAATATGATAGCAGGCAAAAAACGAGGGGGTAAGTAAAATGGAAGATTGGGTTTCTATCGGTTATCTTTTTTCAGCGGCATTGTTTATTTTCGGACTTAAAAAATTAGGTCATCCACGTACCGCACCATTTGGTAACCAATTGGGTGCACTCGGAATGTTTGTTGCAGTAATAACTACTGTATTGAGTATGCATTTAGAAGGAGGCGCTGAATGGATACTAATTATTACAGGAATGTTCATTGGTTCTGCTATTGGATATTGGATGGCAGTTAGAGTTGAAATGACTGGTATGCCTGAATTAGTCGCATTATTCAATGGTTTTGGAGGAGCTGCATCAGCTTTAGTAGCACTTTCTGAAGTAACTAAGTATATTCATGATGATAGCACCTTACCAAGTGGTCTTGAATTGACTGTTACTATGGTTGCAGCAGGTCTTTCTGCTTTAGTAGGATGGATGACATTGACAGGTTCTTTGTTAGCAATGTATAAGTTAAAAGGCGGAATTAATGTATTTGGCAAATGGCTTCGTACACCTACTTGGGGGCCTTCTTGGCTTAATCCAGTCAAGATTTCACTAATGCTAGGTGTTTTTATACTAATTTTCATGAGTGTTGAAGATCCAACAAATACACAATATCTCTGGGCAATTATTGGAATCTCATGCTTGCTTGGAATTATTCTTGTTTTACCAATAGGCGGTGCAGATATGCCTGTAGTTGTTTCACTATTGAATTCATTATCAGGAATTGCTGCGGCTTTTACTGGATTTATAATTGGTAATTCTGTACTTATTATCGCAGGTTCACTAGTAGGTGCTTCCGGTCTTATCTTGACATTCATTATGTGTAAGGCTATGAATAGAACACTTCCTGATGTTTTATTCAAATCCTTTGGAGGTACTGAAAAACAAACCTTGACTCGAACCAAAGTCGGCTCTGATGCTGAAGAAGTTGCTATGATGGTCGATGGCGCACAAAAAATAATAATTGTCCCTGGCTATGGTATGGCTGTAAGTCAATGTCAACATCAAGTCAAAGAATTCGCAGATCTTGTAGGCGAAAAATTCGATACTGAGGTTAGGTATGCAATTCATCCTGTTGCCGGTCGAATGCCTGGTCACATGAACGTACTTCTAGCAGAGGCAAATGTGCCGTATGAGCAATTAATAGAGATGGAAGAAATTAATTCAGAATTCCCTGAATGTGATATTGCCATCGTGATAGGTGCTAACGACACATGTAATCCGGCTGCTAGGAGCGGTGAGGGGCCTCTTGCAGGAATGCCAATTATTGATGCTGACAAAGCAAGAACAGTTGTAATAATCAAGAGAAGTCTATCTGTTGGTTATGCAGGTGTTGATAATGATTTATTCTATGAAGACAAAACAATGATGCTATTTGGTGATGGTAAGAAAATGATGAATGAATTAAACAGTGCTATCAAAGACTTATGATATGGTCAGTCTAAAGGTATCTGACAAGCAACGGTTATGTGGTAGTCAACACTCGAAATAACATAGGTGTACAGTATGGCGTCCATCAACTCGAAAGCTCTTGTTGTTTTGTTGATTATTGGCATGGCTGCAATTCCTGCTTTAGGGAATAGTAGTGGACCACCTTATCTTAATCAAGATGGGGATTTAACGGTTAAATATGGTTGTTCTTGTCATAACAATGGTGCTACTTCCGAAAGAGCTGTAGTCATGATCACTAGTGTACCAATAATGTATGACTTGGATGAAAGTTATCAATTAACAATAAAAGTTGCAGATTCTTTGACTTTATCTGGCGGAGATGGTAATGCTAAAGCAGGGTTTTTACTTTCTTCGGAAAATTTAGGTACATTCACATGGACTGAAGATGAGGATATCCGTATTGCCGCAGATAGTGATGGTGATATATCCCATAGTGAAACAGATTCAGATGGAATTTGGATTGTTACATGGACAGCTCCCTCAGAAGATGTGGGGACAATAAATTTCTGGCTGGTCGGTAACTCTGTAGACGGAGGAGGTGTACCAGATACTGAAGATTACTGGAATCTTCTTGCATTCTCAGTAAGTCCTCCTGGGACAATAAGTGAAGAAGAAAGTGGTGCTATATTATCTACAAGAACTATTTCTGTTGGCGATTATGATTCACTCTTTCTTCTAGAAGAAACTGACGCTCAGAAAGAAGCTAAGAGACAGGAAGCTATTGCTAATAGAATCTATGAGCAAGGAAATCTTTTCTACTGGTTTAGTTTAACTGCATTGATTGTTGGAGCAGTAGTTCAGAGAGAAGTTCTTGAGAGAAAGTATGATGAGGGACCTGAGCATTTAGCCCTCGAACTTGCTTATCCACAAGCTATACGTCAGGCTGTTGTTTCTGTAATCTCCTTTGTGATAGCAGTCAGATGGCTAGCTGATGACTCTGTCTTAGAGTTCCCACCCCGAGCCCTGCTTGATCCTGAAGCGCAAAATGTCACCGATCTTACTAGTTTTGTAATAGGATTTACATTCTTATTTAGTGCATGGTTCGCTTATGCTGTTTATAGAACGATTTTAGCTGCACGAGCCAAACCTAAGGTCAAGGATTTACTTTGAAATGATGATTTCTGGAAATAGTCTAATGCCTGTCTCTGAGCATTTCTCGGAGTTATATAAAATCATTAGAACTGGCGCTCTAATAGTAATTCTTTTTTCATTATTACTTTCTTTTTTTGTTGATGATTTAATTAAATATTGGTTAGGTAATTTGGGTCTAGATTATCAATTAATATCATTATCTGTCTACAGTCCATATGATTGGATTAATATTAAATGGGCTATTCTACTTATTTTTTCGATATCAATGGTTGTACCAATTACAAGTTTACAACTTCGTAATTTCGCCTTGCCGGGATTATATCCTAGAGAACGAAAATGGGTCTCAATTGTATTATTAATCAGTTCTTTCGTAGTACCGTTTTCGGTATTCTTATTGTGGTTCTTTGCATTACCATATGGAATAATATTTTTAAATGAGGTCGGGATTATTGAAGGAGTAGTCGCTAGATACGATGCTGTTTCTATAATTAGTATCGGAATAGGTATTTCATGGATTCTAGTAATTGGAATTTCAATATTCATAATTCTTTCATTATCTCGAATTTTTGGTATTGTAGAGGATAATGAATCTAGAGTTAGGATTAGAATTCTTTTGATTGGTTTTTCCTTAATATTTCTAACATTACCAGAAACATACGAAGGATTGAGAATTTTGATTGCATTTTTCACTATATTTCTTGCAGATTCTATATCTAGAATGACACCAATTTATGAATAATTTTTGTGCATCAGCGCAACGTATTCAAATCATAGTTTAGTTAGGGGTAAATATGAATGCGACGCGAACAGCGATATCTGTTGTAATCGTAATCATTGGTTTGATGGCTAATATTAACTCTGACTACATTGATGATTGGTTAGATGATCAAGTTCAGCCTCCTATTCAAAATAAAGAAATACTGGTGGGAGTACAAAGTTCAGAAAATTGGTTAGTTGTCCCTGTATCTTTCGAAGGGGACGATTTCAATCGAGTCAAGGCAGAATCTATAATCAATGGCCAAAATTCTGCCAGTACCTATATTGACCAAATTAGTGCTGGTAATTCTGTACTTAATGCCACTATTCTTCAAGATATTTGGGTCACATCGAATGAAGTTAATTTTTGGGGTGTAGATAGTGAATTAGAGAGAGATTCAGGGACTGACGGGCTTGGTGTTACACAATTAGTAGAAATAGCTGTCAAAGAAATGCTAATCGACAAAGATTTATCACCTTGGGATCTAGATAATAATGGAGTCATAGATAGAATTCTCTTTCTTCATTCAGCAAATCCTCAAGAGATTGGTGGTGGTTCTAGTTCTATTTGGAGCCATATGTCAGGTTTAGATGAACCTGTAGAAATCGGTGAATGGTCCATCAACCACTACACCATAGCATCTACTGAATCGGGAATGGGGACAATCGTTCATGAGATGTTACATCAAATGGGAGCGTACGATTTGTATGATGTTCATAGTTCTCTTCCAACTAACACATGGAATGGTATTGGCGATTGGGGGATAATGGCCAGTGGAAATTGGAATGGTAATGGTGCTTCTCCGGCTATTCCATCGTCCTCAACACTGGAACTAATTGGAATTGATAGAGATTTGAATGTAGACCCTAATATTGGTGGAGATTTTTATCTGAGTCCAATTTCTAATGGCGGTGATAGTTTGTCTATAGAAATAGCCCCCGGTGAATATATTAGAATCACTAATAGAGGAGATTATGGATTTGATTCATTTCTCCCTGGTTTTGGGATTCTAGTTGAGCATCAGGATACTAACAATGGTGACTCTGATAGTAATCTTGTCAATACGGATGCAAAAAATGCTTGGTTACAAATCATTGAGGCAGATGGAGATGATGCTTTAATTAGAAACAAGGACACTGGAAGCCCAACAGATACCTTCAATGATGGTGATAAATTTGGAAATTTGGATAGTTCAGATGGCATGGTAATATACGATAATCGGGGAAGATTAGTAAGTTGGACTGCTTCTATACATTCCACTAATGGTACTGAAATATTAGTCAAGATTACTCCTTCGATGAATCTTCAAACATTTGATGTACTTACTCCAAGGGAACCAGCAGAGTTACTTGAAGGAGAAACTCTCTTTGTAGATATTTACACCAACTTTACATGCGATCTTTCTGTTAATCTTAAATCTTATAATGGGAATTTTATTAACGAAACAATTAATCAACTACCTGTAGGTGATTCTCGTGTCCCCATTATGGAAATAGGTGAGAATTACCCAGATACTGGTAATCTGATAGGTACAATTGGATGTGATGATTTAAATCTTCGAGAATTCGATTTAAAATGGCATAAAGTAGGTCATCGAATAATTTCCTCTGATTTTTATTCGTTAGTTGATTATGATAAAACAAGCATTATTTCTCTTTCCCCTATCTATGAGGGAAATGGACAGAGATATTACAATATTGAGGTACAAGGTGCAGCTTCTCGAATAGCAGAAATTGAAAATGCGGGGTCTTTGACTTCAGATGACAATTTATTAATTGCGATTAATCCTGAAGGCCTTCTTGTACCAGGGATGATTGCGAGAGGCGAAATTGTTCTTGTTGATAATTTTGGTATTGAACTAAGAATCCCTATAGTATTGGAAGCCAAATCCTCATTCAATACTAATTCTGCATTTTCTTGGCTCTCAGAACCAGGGAATGGATTATTTTTAGTTAGTATATTGCTGGCGGTTTCAGTTTTTACCGGAGGTTCAGGTAATAATAGAAGAGCTGAATCAGAACCAGTAGAAAAATAGTTTTTCTATTTATTTTTTTATTGGATTCGTCCATCTTGAATTAGCTGGCGGTCTTACAATTCCTAAATAATTCCACTCTTCATTAATTTTCAGGGGTTGTAACCAAATTTTATTTACACCTGATGCCAATCTTGAGGCTAAGCATGCATTTTCCCAATTAATTGTTTGATTAGATGGATTTACAATCAACCATGGAGCATGATCAGTGCCTATTTTTTGGTCATAACATCTCCATAAAGTGCCATATTTGAAACCTGGCCTAGGGTGTAAACCTCTTGATAAAAGATCTGAAAATACACTTACTTCCGGAGACCACAATTCCCTATTTTCCATTATTAATTTTTCTGATATTTTATCAATAATTCTACCTTCACCATAATCAATTCCGATTTGATCATATGGCCATTTATTTTCATAATTGACAAAAACTTGTTCATTATCAATAATCGTTCTTTTGAATCCTGCGATTTCGTCTAATATAACTTGAGATAGTGCTTCTAAGTCTCCTTGAGGATTTTCTGATGTGATATTATACGTAACTACTGCCTGCTCATTATCGACAATTAGTACTTCTGCCAGTCTCCCATTAAGGTAAACACTTTTTGCCCATAATAGTAAATCTTTCCTATCTATCAAGTCTGATGAATGAAACCATCTTACTTCAGATTCAGGTTGATCTTTCCTTGGGTGATTATTTGAATTCCATCTTAAGGCCCAAGTATCTATATGACATTTTTCTTTTTCTTCATTTTCAAAGAATTTTGTCAGCATTACTTTATTCCCTGGGACTCTCAGAGCTTCAATAACTATTGATTCATTTATTAAATTTGGATTTTTTTTTATTTCGTTAGTAAACCATTCATTATTTGGCCAATCTATGTGTCTATGATCGTGGCAGAAAATTACTTCAGAAGAAGTTAAAAGTAATTTATTATTATTAATTTTCTTACCAATAGCAGATTTATTCCATAATCTGTCCCTAGCGGAACCCGAATATAACCACCCGTCATTGTACGGCTCCATGAATTGAGGAAGGGGTTCTTGTTTTCATGTCGACGGTTGCAAAATATCATTCATGTGATGATGGTCGCAGGTATGATAACATGGATGACGAACCACGGCAAAGGGTAAAAATATTGAAAGATTTGAGGGGTCTTTTAGATCAAATGGGTTCATCTAAAGTTACCTTAATTGGGGATATAATGCTAGATAGATACTATCATGGGTATTCTAATAGATTAATTTCTACCGCACCTGTCCCTGTACTGAAAATTCAACGTTCAGAAGAATCGCCAGGCGCAGCCGCTCATATTGCCAGAGGTTTAGGTTCTTTAGGCCTTAATGTATCAATTTTTTCATGCGTAGGTGATGATAGAGAAGGTGAAGTAATAAAAAACCAGTTTTTATCAGATGGTTTACCAATTGATGGGATTGAAACAGTCCCTGGTCGCCAAACATTAACTAAAATAAGATTTTTTGGTAGTCGACAGAGTTTATTAGATAAATCTCAGATTCTTCTCCAGGCTGATAGAGAGTCACTGGAAGAACTTGATGTTGGTGTAAGCAATAGGCTTGTCGATAAGACCCTTGAATCAATACCTGACAGTTGTGCACTTGTAATCTCAGATTATGATAAAGGTGTTCTTACAGATGTAGGTGCTCAGAAATTAATTCAATGTGCTAAGGATAATTCCATACCATCCATTGTAGATCCTAAACTAACAGGACTAGAGAGAAGTCGTGGAGCAACTGTGGTACTTTTTGAGATAAGGGGTCTTGACTTATTAAGAAGAAGATTAATGTTAGATAGTGCAGAAGAAGCTGCTTTCAGTCTAATTAAGACATATAATTGGGAATCTTTACTAGTTCTAGGTGGAATTGATGGTGTCACTTTATATGAGGCAGATGGGAATATCGAATATATCGCTTGTTCTGCTCCTTCACCATCTCAACAAATCGGCCTTCATGATGCAGCGGCTACTGCTTTAGCTGCGGCATTAGGACATCAATTCCCTATGTCTTCAGCAGTAGTATTGGCCGCTGCCGCGTGTGAGTGTGTACTTACAGCACAGGCTAGTCATGAGTTTGTCAACCGGAGAACCTTAGCCCTGTGGTTAGATGAATTATCATGGCAAATGCAAATATCTGATAGATAAAATGATTCTTTTATGGATGGGGTTCAATACCGTAATGCGAGTCCAAAGGTATGTGAGAGTAATACTGATAGGCTTAATTTCTGCCTTTTGCGTCTTTTTCCCTGTTGATTCTGTTTATGCAGATTCAGAAGAAATTGATGTTTCGATTGGTTTTGATTTTTCTTTTGGTGAATTACTTGATGAAGAGAAAATTCTTTCTGGGACTATAATTAGCTCTGATGAAGAAATAATTGTTTCTTGGGATATTCAGAACTCCACGGGCTTCAAATTTAATTGGGGTGATTTCAATGTTTTATCCGAAAGTTTAACCGAAATTAGTGATGATTACTTCTCATTAGAATGGGAAGTTTCTGTCAATCCAATAGACTACTATTCTTGCTCTTGTGAATTTAATATATTTGTCACACATGATGATACTATCATTTCTCATAACAGTATGCCATTTTTTATATTGAATAATATGTATGTGTCTGACTCAAATTATTCTATGCTCATTTCTAATCCTAACGATTTAGATTGGATAAACGGAGATTTAGTTATAGAAGCCCAAGCGAAAGATATTCATGGCATTCCGCCTTCATCAATTCAAATTTATTTGAATCGTTATGTGACATTCGCAGAAACTTGTAGTGATGAAATAACATATAGCGAACAAAACATTATCTCTCCTCAGTATGGAGACGATTTTTCTTTTACATATAATTTTGATATGAACTCAAAACCAGACGGTTGGTACGAATTAATTATTTTAATTCAATCAGATAATTCGCTTCTCGAATATGATGTTTATACTTGTATGTCCCTTAAATTAAATAATCTAGCGCCTGTTATTTCTATTGTAGATGAGCCATTTAATCAGTTTGAAGATAATTCTGATTTGATTATCGATGCATCACTATCTGAAGATCCAATTTGGAGTGAGGATGAATTATACTATATTTGGACATGTACGAGCTCAAGAAATAGTGAAATAATTATTCATGAAGGATTAAATCAAGATATTTTTGTATTAGATACAAAAAAATCTGGTGATTATACACTACAATTAGAAGTTATGGATCTTGGCGGATTATCTTCAAGAGAAGAATACACCTTCTCTGTCAGTAATATGTTACCTATCACATCTTTATTCATCAATGGTTTAGAAGTGTCAGATGGTGATGAATTAGAAATTATAAGTATTGAAGAAATAATCGTTGATGGTTCTAATTCAGAAGACACTGAAAACGATATAGATAATTTAAGATGTATTTGGTCTGTCAATACTGTTACTATTTTCGAAGGATGCGATCGTGAGTTAGTATGGCCTGAATCTAATCTTAATGATGAATCAATAGTCCTAAGACTCGATGTCATGGATGATGATGGTGACTTCTCTTCTGTAAGTGTTAAACTAATCAATCCTGATGTAGGTGATAATTTGCCATATCCTGTAATAATTTTGTTAATTTCATTTCTTTTCTTAATTACATCAGTATTTTATCGATTTAGAAAAGATTCTGATAGTTCTTCAATACCTAAATGGACCAAAGGAAAATAGTATATTACACAAATAGATAAGAGATGTCCACCCCCATCTAATCATGAAGACTACCAGTAGGCTTCCTCTTCCAATGGAAGATTATCGAATTCGTCAGGAACTTTTCCTGAATGATTTACCAAATGATAGTATAGTTTTGATTCCAACGAATCCGATTTCTTACAGATCTAATGATACGACTTATCCTTATCGGGCTAGTTCATACATGCTATATTTATGTGGTTGGGATGCTCCTGAAGCTGTATTTATGGCATATAGAGCATCTGATACTTGGGTTACTTCAATTTTTGTTCAACCTAGAGATACTAAAGCTGAAATTTGGGAAGGCCGAAGAGTTGGAGTCGAAGGTGCCTCTTCTAATTGGCCAATCGATGAGGCTCATTCGTTAAATGATATTGACGAAATAATTTCTGAAAAATTCAAAAATTCCAATAAAATATATTCAATTCCTGGATCTAATAGTTTACTAGATAAAATAATTCATAAATCCGGTTCAGAGGTACTCGATCCTAGAGATATTCTAGATAATATGCGTGTAATAAAATCTGAGGGTGAAATTAAATTAATGAAAAAATCAGCATCTTTGGCTTCATTAGCTCATATTGAAGGTATGAAGAAGACTTTTTCAGGAATAGGTGAATGGGAAATCCAGTCGATTATCGAGTCATATTTCTCATCAAACAAGAGTTGTACTAGTTATAATTCAATAGTAGGTGGTGGAGATAATGCTACAATTTTACATTACAACTCTAATGATATTGTAGTTAATGAAGGCAATTTAGTTTTGGTTGATGCTGGTTGCGAAGTTTATGGCTATGCATCCGATATAACAAGAACTTGGCCAGTTAATGGGAAATTTACTATTCCACAAAAAGAAATCTATAGCCTTGTACTTAGAGCAGAAATTGCTGGGATTAATGCATGTCAGGTAGGTTCTCCTTGGAGTGCAATTCATCATGCCGCATCAGAAGTTCTCGCGCAAGGATTAATTGATTTAGGTATATTAAAATGTAGTTTTGAAGAAGCACTTGGTGAGAATTATGATGGTAAGTTTAGGAATTTCTTTATGCATGGTACTGGACACATGTTAGGCCTTGATGTTCATGATGTTGGTGGTGGAAGACAGGGTGATAAGAGTCCTGAAAGAATACTGCAGTCAGGTATGGTTCTAACTGTTGAACCGGGATTATATTTTGGAAGTTGGAGGACTGACATTGAGATTCCTTCTAGATACTCTGGTATTGGTATTCGAATAGAAGATGACGTACTTATTACAGACACAGGTCCCGTAGTTTTAACATCCGAATGTCCCAAAGAGATATCTGAAATAGAGTCATTAGTCGGAAATGGTTTGAGTGAAAATTATGCGTAAATGGAAAGAAATACTTCTAGAGCAACTTTCTCCAGATGCTCCAAGACTTTCTGTAGATGATGCTACTATACTATATGATGAAGCAGATATCAATGATTTGATGCATGTTTCTCTTGCTAGAAGAAAAATACAAGTTCCAGGTAATGGCGTTACTTATTTGGTTGATCGGAATATTAATTATACTAATGTTTGTACTATTAACTGCCAATTTTGTTCATTTTATCGTCCTCCTGGTCATTCAGAAGTATATACTCAGACATTTGATGAGATTAGTCAAAGAATCTCTGAATTAGAAAATATTGGTGGATCAAGAATTCTTATGCAAGGTGGTGTTAATCCCGAACTGGGCCTTGATTGGTATCTTGATTTGATATCTAATATCCGCAAAAAGCATCCAACTATTTCTTTAGATTGTTTTTCACCTATTGAAATCGAAGGAATTGCTGATGTTTGTGGCATGAGTACTTTAGAAGTTCTTGTGAAATTAGCGGAAGCAGGTATGCATGGCTTACCCGGAGGTGGTGCAGAAATGCTTGTTGATGATGTAAGACTTGATATTTCTCCGAAAAAAGGTTCAGCAGATAATTGGTTAAGAGTAATGTCTGAGGCTCAAGAATTAGGTCTCACAACATCTGCCACTAATGTGTTTGGTTTTGGAGAAACAAATAATCACAGAGTTCTTCATATGGATAGAATTAGAATTATGCAAGATAATGCTTTATCTCTTGGTAGAGTTGGATTTACGTCCTTTGTTGCATGGCCTGTCCAACTAGAAAATAATTCGTTTGGTAAAAGAAATCGTGGGAGAAATAGAATTGAATTAGGTGCAGGTCCTGTCGAATATCTAAGGCATATTTCGGTTTCAAGATTATTTTTTGATAATATTGATCATATTCAAGCATCATGGCCTACTATGGGCCTAGGTGTAGCCCAGATGGCCATATTAGCTGGTGCTGATGATGCAGGTTCTACAATGATGGAAGAAAATGTAGTGTCGGCATCAGGTACTAAAAAAATATTAGCCAAAGAAGAAGAACTGCAAAATTCAATTATTAGATCGGGTTTTTCTCCAATCAAGAGAGATTCAGAGTATAATCATCTCGAAACATTATTATTAGAAAAAAGAGATCTAGTGGCGGCAGTACCAATACAAAACTAATAGTCAGAAAGCTCTAATCTACCGCTTCTTACTGGTAATTCCTTAATTTCTATTTTGTGATGATAATTTTCCATTATTAAAGGTCTAACCCATTTCATCTTTGTTCCTTCACTAGTCACGAATTCAAGAATTAATTCCCAATGTACTGCAATAAGTCCGGAATAAATAGAGCCAGGCCATAATTTTTCAGGACCCAATAACTCAAACTCATTTTCAATATTATTTTCTAAATATTTCCATTGACCCGAATCTAGAACTCTCATAGGTTCTAACATCATTAATCTTCTGTGGGCAACAGTCATTGGCGTTGATTCCCCTACTCCTGTTCCTAATTCCTCACCTGTAGTGATTCTTCTTTCTGGTAGCGCGGTAGACATTCCAGGGATTGTTTGTTCGCCTTCTTTTTTGCCTTGTGACTCCAATATCATCCTTCTTTCAGGTACAGCGATTCCAACTTGTATTCTCGCTCTACTTATCTCGAGTTCTTTAGGTATTTTCATTTTAGATATTATTATCTTATTATTCTTTTTAATTACAGATATTTCAGGAGGATTAATCGGATTTTTAATCAACATATTTTGTCTTCTTATATCTTTCATATTCGCTGTCATTCTAAAAAACATAGGCGAAATAAGTATTGGAAACACAATAAATAGGAATATAGGATAATCTAGCTGCCCTATTCTAACAGAGTAACTAAGGATATCTAATATGGGTGAAAAAAATGATATTTGATTTATGGCTGGTGTAATTGCTCGTAAAAATAAGCTTGTAATTATTAATATTACGGCAGGTGTAATCATTTTTCGCGCTCTGTAATGTAAAGGATCTGGGTCAATGTACCACCCATTTCTTGTTCTCATAAGAAAAGGAAAGGTTTCTTTTGATACTTCTCCACTAATAATCGGTAAATTCTTATCATTCTCAGTAACTTTTCTCCATTCTACTATCCAATTATTATCCATTCCTATTTTGAATGCCGGAGGTGGTTTATTGTGTGATTCTAATATTATCTCAATAATAGGTATTTGACTTGGTATCATATCAGAATATTCGAATGGTGGATATCGAATTCTCTGTACTGACTTTTCCATTAGTTAACCCCATAATACTGACTTAATTGCTTTACCCGCTAATTTTCTAAATTCTGGTATATCCTTCAACATTTTTGTCCCTAATGGTATAGGATTCTCTATTTCTCCTACCTCATTTATCATTGATATTACTTCAGGTTTAGCCCAAATTTTAAAAATTTCTTCTAATTCATCATCGCTTGATTGAGATAAGAATGCATCTCTCAACCCTCTAGCTCTATTTTGAGATTTCCTCATTCTATCTAACTTCTTTTCGATAACAATAAGATCTTTTTGTTCTAGTTTATTTATTTTAATAATTCTAGATAAGTCATCTAAAATCAAATCAATATGAGCGAAACCAGGACCTATTCCTCCACCTGTTGTTGGTTTACAGATACCTGCTGCGTCTCCAAATAGAGCGACTCTCGATGTTGTTGTTTTCTTCAATATCCCACTAGGTACGGAACCAACAAATCTACCAACTTCTTTACAATCTTTGAAACGGTAACTCCATTTTCCGTTTCTCATCAATTCATTCAATAAATCTTCACAGGATTTATCGCCAATATATTTTGTTTGACTCCACACGCCAATTCTTGTAGTTTCTCCAGAAGGTATCGCCCATGCAAAAAATCCTGGAGAAATCTCTGATCCAGTATACATATCCAATTTTCCTTCTGTACCTCCGTATCCAGTGACTTCTATCTGCATTCCAATCATAGTTTCTTTTGGTCTTCCTAAGCGCATAGTTCTCCTAACCCAAGAATGGGCACCATCAGCTCCACATACTAATTTCGAGGTAATCTTCTTTTTACCTTCTGGGGTATCGATAATCATTTCGACTTTTTCTTTAGTGATTTTCATGTCCGTCGGTTTACTCGATAACCATATTTTTGCTCCCGACTTTATTGCCAGATTAACTACAGCTTCATCAAACAATTTCCTGCAAACCGACCAAGTTCTTATTTTCTCTTTTTGACCTATTTCTACTAGTGTACCTTCAGGACTGTAAATTCTAGCTCCCCAAATTGGTGTTAGTACTGTATCCTCTAGTTTGACAGATTCCATTGCTTTAGGGTTAACCAGTCCTGCACATTGAAATGGTCTCCCTATTTCTGCGTGCTCTTCCAAAATCAAAACACTAATTTTTTTGTTTGCTAATTTATTGGCAAGGTACCCTCCAATAGGTCCTGCTCCTACAACGACAACATCGTAATCGTAGTCATTCACATATTAATCAATAGGTTAACCTTATTGATATCTTCTAATTTCAATCTCACTTCTTTTTCTTAGAAGATTTATTTTTTTTCACGATTGCATCGATGATTTTACTAGCATCTTGTTTTGTCATTTCTTCGATGGTTACAATATTTGCAATAGATAAGATATCGGTCAAAGGTACTTCTTCTCTTTCTACTATTTTTTTGACTAATTTCACCTGAGCCTCAGTAGCAGGCAATGCTTGACTTTGCTTAATTAGAATATCTATTAATCTACTCGCGCTACCGTCTTTTCCTCCAGTTAAGTTATTTATGTCGTCAATTTCGCCTATTTTAGCTACATCTTTGAGACTATGTCCTAATTGATCTGCTAACTTTATTATCAAACCAATTTGTTTTTCACTGGCAGGGAAATTTCCTCCTTCTGCTATCACACGATCTAGTGTTTCTCTCATTTCTTCTCCAGTAAATTCTTCTGGCTTCTTTCCATTTAGTACCTTTTCTCTTTCCTTAACTGTCATATTCTTTACCAAATTTTCTAGTAATTCAATTTGTTTTTTCGAGGGGATACTTCTTTTCTTAATTCTTGCAGAGTCGTTCATTTCTTTGAAAACATCTACAAATTCATGCCACACCTTAGGTGCAGATTGGTTACTATTCTCTATTGTGTCTAAATCTGCTTCCATTTTCGCTGTAAACTGTGCTGCAAAAAGACCTTTGTCATTTTGTTCATTATAGAATGGAACTACCTCTAACCATAGTGTCCTTCCTGCATCTGTTGGAATAAGTGCACCACTAGTATTTTCTACATATTTCCTTCTACTTAGTGTTTGAATTGTTGAAACGTAGGTGGACGGTCTCCCAATCCCTTGCTTTTTCATTTCTTGTACGATTGAACTCTCCGAGAATCTTCTTGGAGGTTTCGTTTGATCGCTAACTAGTAAAGGATTTTCTTCATTACATTGTATATTCCAAACAGCCCCTTTTTCTATCTTTGATTTAGGAGGCTGCAATTTGACTTTTTTATGAAAAGGTTCGTACACTGCCTCCCATCCTGCATGAATTCGCCATGATGCAGTTCCTGTAATTTTCTTCTCAAAATCTTTAGTTTTTGCCTGAATACTTCTAGTTTCACGTATTGAATTAGACATTTGACTTGCTGCAAATCTCGCCCAAATCAATCCATAAAGTAACTGCTGGTCATCTTTTATACCATCTATTTGCAAAATTTCAGGCCTAGTTGGTCTAATTGCTTCGTGAGCATCTTGGACATTTGTGCTACCTTTCTTAGCATCAGGGCCTAATACTCCGGGTCCTAAATGATCTTCACCAAATTTCTCCCTGACATGGTCTTTAATGGTCTTCCTTGCATCTTCATTTGTCCTAGTGGAATCCGTTCGAATGTAGGTGACGTGTCCTGAATTGTATAGTTCTCCTGCAATTGAACTGGTTCTTGCCACAGACCAACCGAGATTAGAACTTGCAGATTGTAACATAGTATCGGTGGTAAATGGAGGCTTTGGATTCCTCTTATTCTTACCCTCTTTTACAGACTCAATTTCTATTTTCTTATTATCCTTTAATCTAGTAATTGCTTCTGCGGCTAAGTCTTGATTAAATGTTCTATCAGGAAAATGCTTTCCTGAATCATCTAACCAAGCTTCTGGATCATTTTTCTCATGGAATCTTATCTTGAAATTAGTTTCATTTGAAGAGAAATTAACGCTATTATAGACGATTGGTACGTGTTTCTCTCTTAGTAATTCTCTTTCCATAATGAAACCCAATGTCGGCGTTTGAACTCTGCCCATAGAGGCGAGTTTCCAAGAGCGGGAAAATCTAGAGCATTCAAAACCTACTAAACGGTCCATAAATCTACGGACTTTTGCTGAGTCTACCAATGCCGTATCTATCTCTCTTGCTTGTTCAATAGCATCTTGGACTGAGGTTTCTGTAATTTCATTAAATGTGACTCTTTTCTGTATAGGAAATTTAGCAAATATAATACTCAACCTCCAAGCTATGAATTCCCCTTCTCTATCTGGGTCGGTTGCTATGTATACTTCTTCTACATTTGATGATTTTGCTTTTTTTAGTAAATCAGTAATTTTTTTCTGTGCCCCTGATGTCCAACCCCATGGAGGTTCTGGTAGTACATCTCTCTCTGATTTCCACATGGACTTGGATGAACCCTTACTTCCTTTAGATGGTAGATCTTGAACGTGACCACCGCATGCTTGTACTATCCATCCTTTACCCAAGTATTTCTTTACAGTCTTAGCCTTAGCTCCAGACTCAAGAATCATCAATTTCACAATACTCACTCATCTCTTGATCAAATACTTATCATCGACCAATAAACGTGGTGGCACTATACTACCTGTATAAACTTGAGTCAAGTCCGTTTGATACAAGGCGCGCACGCGTACGTGAGCGCGCGAAGCCGAGTATTATTTTTCTTCTCTAGACTTTTTTTCATCCCATGGCTCATCAGCCGCTGGACCCGCGCACCCAATACATCCTGGATATCCTGCTCTGCCCAATTCAATTATTTTTGTTGTTAGATCATTCCATGTATTTTTTCTCGTTTTAATCCAAACTACTTCTAATGAATCAGGGGGATTAGTAGATATAACCCCATTTTTTGAATTCTCCATTTCAAAGTAAATATCATCTGTTACGATGATTTTAGATTTGATGCCAAATATTATTTTCGGTGCACTATCTGATAATTCATTCGATAAATATTCAATTTCACTAGATAAAATTCCATTATGAATAATATTTACTCCACTTGATCTAAGAATCCTCCGTGCTAATTCGGATATCGCCGCATACTCCGTAGAACCACTCATCGTTCTTCGGAAGTGCGCAACGCTTGAAGAGTGTCGGTTGAACCGACTTCACATGGGGCTGCCATATCGTGTGTTTGGTAAACCCATGTTACGGTTAATTGATTCTGAAAAAGCTCATAGTATCAGCGTCGCAGCATTAACAAATTTCGGCCAAAATTCTATCGGTCGACGTGTTCTTGAATCTCTTTACCAGGCTCCTGAATTACAAACAAAGGTATTGGGCATGGACTTTAATCATCCACTTGGCCTTGCTGCTGGTTTTGATAAAAAAGCTCAAGCTCTTTCTGCATGGCCTTGTTTAGGATTTTCTTGGATGGAATATGGAGGTATTACGAGATATCCTCAAGATGGTAATCCCAAACCACGAATGTTCAGAGCCAATAAGGAAAATGCTTTGATTAATCGTATGGGATTTAATAATCCTGGTGCTTTAGCAGTTAGAGATAGTCTAGTTGAAAGAAAATCTAAAGGTTTGTGGCCGAATAACCCTATTGCTGCAAATATTGGTAGATCAAAGAAGGTATCTAATGATGATGCCCCCGCAGACTACTCCGCAACACTAGATATTCTATGGGACTACTCCGACTTGTTTGTACTGAATATTTCCTCTCCGAACACTCCTGGTCTTCGTGAGTTACAAGAAGAAGATCATCTTTCTAAGGTTCTTGATGCGTGTAATATCATTAGAGACAGAAAACATAATTTTAAGCCAATTTTATTGAAATTCTCACCAGATATGGAGGATGATGTATTACTCAAATCTGTTGAAATTGCAATTAGCTCTGGAATTAATGGTTTTGTTGCTACAAATACAACAGTTTCACGTTACACTCCTAAAAATTCTCAGTCTCGTTCAGTATTTGCTCAGAAAGGAGGTTTATCTGGAAGACCACTGAAAGCACGATCTTTAGAAGTTGTTAATTTGTTATACGAATATACAGATTCTAAAATCCCTATTGTAGGTGTTGGCGGAATTGATTCTGTTGATTCGGCATGGGATATGATTAATTCAGGTGCATCATTAATTCAGTTATATTCAGCATTAGTATTCCAAGGCCCCTCAATTACCTCTCATATCATCAAAGGTCTGAAGAAAAAAGTAAAGGAGAATAATTTTTCAAGTATTCAGGAAGCAGTTGGTCATTACCACAAATGAATATCATAAACCTCTTGAGTGCAATTCAATTGCGTTAATCATGGCAGCAACTAGGGTCACAAGATTATTAGTTGTAGGATTTGCTTTAATTGCTTTAGTTTCGCTAATGTACATTAGTGTAGATCCTGAAGTTCAATATACAGTTGATGAGGTTATGGAATCTCCCAACGATTTTACATCTTCCGAAGTCCATCTTAGAGGCACAGTAATGGAAGGTTCAGTTAATAATGAATCAAAAACATTTATTCTTTCAGGAACAAATTCAGAAATTTTTATCGATATTTCGTCTGTTGCTTTGCCTGATGGTTTCGCAGAAGGTTATGTTATTGCAGTGAAAGGAGACCTTTTAGAAGAAGATGGAAAGTGGACTATTTCTGCCAACTCTATTCAGACAGGTTGCCCATCAAAATATGAAGCAGAATAAAGAAATTATTTAACATCGTTTTAGGGTTTCATTAAAATGGGTCGCTAAACACGGCTATATGGGCTAGGGGGAGTGTTGACGTGCTCTATTATTCACAAATCGTCAATAATGGTGACCTGAAGTCTGAGGGCGGCGTAAACGAGCCATCGATAACCCATTGGGTAACGTCGATACTTCGCCTCCAAGAGATGCAGGTTGGCATAACGAACTTCCGGAGGGAAATTCGAAGTGTCTTATACCCGGGAACCAGGTCAGGCGCGGAAGCGAGCAGCCCGACTGGGGATGCTGGATGCCTTGGAATCGCGGAGTTGAGGAAT
>Ga0209425_10001411_pt1 | contig 28079 bp, 25 predicted proteins | sample COG_05_FD_184749 | JGI IMG/M metagenome (GOLD analysis project Ga0209425, IMG submission 184749) | Pelagic Microbial community sample from North Sea - COGITO 998_met_05 (SPAdes) (version 2) | ecosystem: Environmental > Aquatic > Marine > Neritic zone/Coastal water | place: Helgoland, sampling...
CTAGGTGCGGTGTTCTTCATCGTAGTGGTCCTAGGATTTATTTTAAATGGCGGAATTTATGTCACCCCTCATAATGGTTTGGTGTTCTTAGCCTTTTTGTTGCCTACATTGGTTCTCGGCTTTTACTGTTGCTTCGGTTTAGGCATGAGCTTCGGGTTATTTTGCCGCTATGTACCCCTGCCGTTCGGCTTGTTGCTGTCGGCTTTTTTTATCTCGGTTGGACTGCGGTACGATCATCCTTTTGTTCTTGGAGGGTTGATCGCAGCACTTTCCGGCGGCTGCTTAGCGGCTTTGGGGATTAATGCGGGAGTAGATTCTATCCAAGTGTTTGCGCGCCCTAGTCCTTGGGCACTGTTGATGATTTTAGTTATCGCATTGCTATTACCCTTGGGGATTGTTCTCGGGTCCCTCGAAAGTGCTCAGATTCATCATTTTTGGGAGCCTCTCAATTTAGCGATTGCGCTCAGTGCATTTGGGGCCATCTTTTGCGTGCTGGATATGTCCACGTCAATCTTTGAACGCTTGCAATCCGCCAGTTTGAATGCGGTATTGTTATTAACGGGGTTTCTGGTTTACGAGTATTTTGTTGGCATAGAGCGATTGGCCTTTGCTGAATGGACTGCGATTTTGACAGCACAAAACGTGTTAACGCTTGTGTTCGCATTTTCAGTTTATTTTATTGTTGTGTTTGTTTCCCTTTGTCATCATCAAGTCAGCCAGCTTAACGTTCGGCACTGGCACTTGGTAGAAACTTTCTTGTTTTTTGTTTTCATGGTCATCGCACCTGAGAGTATCAACGAGATTGATACTGAGCAGATTACTCAAGATCAGCTTGATCAGATGAGCGGCGATCAATAAATCTTGTTGCTGTTTAGGCTGCTACTTGTTGATCGAATCACGAGTGACTAAAGTAGCAGTCATGATTTGCACTTTTGAGGGATTGTCCAGTGAGTAGAGAAGGTGGGCGTCCCTGTCGGAAGTTGCGAAGTCACCGAGGGAGTCTGTGGGTTCTTCTCCTGGCGTTTATGGAGCGGTCCGGTAATGGTTAAGAAAACCTACATTCACCTCGAGGATAGCGAAATGGCAATCTTTCATGCCGCTTCGAGAATTTACGCGTCGTATTTGATCACGGTCCAAACCACCGAACGAACCAATCATGAGGCGCTCATGCAGCAAGCGATCGAAGCGGCAATTAAAATGGCCAAAATGACCGATGATATGGTGATCTCCGATCTCGAGCGCCAATAGCTCAGCAATTGGGTCGTTTAATTTTTTAGTGGGCGCGATGCCCTGCTGAGGAACGGATGCGAGGGTTGTTCTGACCGGATATCGGATTGAGGCGACGGTTGGGGGTTTAGAAGGTTGGGGTTTTAGAAGGTTGAGCACCACTGACCGGCCGTGGGTGCTTGATTGTTATAAAACCCAACGAAACCCGATCGAATGCCAAGCCCGCCGGCGTGACCAAGATCTCTGCTCACGATAAGCGTCTTAGGGCGCGAGGCTCGATCGGGCTTGAATTCCCCAGCGCTGATTGAGTTTCGTTACGATATACAGAGATTGGTAGCGACCGATGGACTCATTGCGATCATTGAAACGCTCGAACTCAGTCTCGATATGAACTTTCGTCGGTGAAGACAAGGTCACCGTTCTCTTTGTCCAAGCCGAATGATGCCAGCCTGTTTCAATCAGCCGGGGAAAGCGTAGCGCGCTCGCAAAAGATGCTGGGTCGTTATAGACCTTGACGGTTTGGCTGGCAAAGCGCACGTGAGGATAATGCAGGGTAGTTGCCCAGGCCTCGGAGTCTTGAGCATTAAAAGCCGTCATGAAACGATCAAGCACCTCGAGAGCTGCGGTGCTGGGTTCTTCGCCGCTGACCCAGATCGGACTCACAGCAAGACTAAAAGCGAAGACCAATTGGCTGATGAGTCGAATCATTCGCATAGCGTAGACCTCAGTTTGTGATGTAGCTGAAAAATAATTGACGGTGGCTCCCTTCTGCGCCCTTAGAAGCGCGTCTGAGAATGCCTTGGCCGCCTGTTTCCGGAAATGCCATTTGAAAGCATTGAATGGCCAATCAAGCGCCGACCGTGAATTCAGGAAACCACGATTTCGCGGCCCTCTCGGCTTGTCGCAGAAATCAGTGTATATCCTAGGCTTTCTAAAGTAGAAATGTTTTTTGGGGACATTTCACAATAGACAGTAGACTCTCTCAACAATATCAGCCAGTCTTACGATGGACGAGACAGGGATGTAGAGCGCCTTCGCTCGCGGCGAGCCAGTGAGCGCGCTCTCAATCAAAAGGACAGGGGCATTGGAAGAATCAGTCATATCGTTTAAAAAGGCCAAAGACCCGCACCTTGAAGCCCGCAAAGGTAAAAAGCTGAAAGAGATGCAAGCAGCTTTTAAGGCTGCGCGAACTGATCAACCGGGGACTTCAAAGCCGACTCGTGGGAGTAAATCCTCTAGAACCGGCCGGTCATCTAAGAAAAAACGATGAAATCAATCCAATTGCTTGAAAGGTCGAGTGGCCCGTTGTTTTCGCTTGGGGCCGCTGTTACAGGATTTTATCAGCGCCCAACCTCGTTGCCGCTTATTGGGTTGAATGCGTTCCAGGGAGCCCTGACCCTGTCGTCGATCGGACAAAAGGGTCAGGAGTGCTCCAGGGGATGAAGGCCCAGGCCCTGGAGATGGCCCTAATCGCAATAGCTTATTTAGCGACCTATCTGCTTACTTTTTATCTCTGGATGCCGGTACAGAATCTATTTCTGGAGCCAGGGCTAGCCCTCGCCAGCTTTATTTTTTTACCCCACGGCGTGAGGGTATTGAGCGTTTTTCTAGTGGGTGCGCGATCAATCCCACCCCTTTTAATCGTCGGTATTATTGTGCCCTTTTTAATGGGTTATCCAGCCTCTTATCTGGCCGGGGTCGCAGGGGCGTTGTGCGCCTATTTGGCCTTTAAGATTTTTCTGCTGGCGGGGTATCGGGTTGAGCCTCGTGCGCAGTTGATTTCGCAATGGCGCAGTTTAATGCTGATCGCATTCGTCGCGGCAGTCATCAACGGGTTAGCGATTCCAACCATTTTGCTGGCTGAATCTTTCACTGATGCCGAGGTAACGCCGCTCATCTTGATGTTTGTGATCGGAGACACTCTAGGTGCCTTTGTGTTTTTTGCTTTACTGGCCGCCGGCGGTCGTACTTATCAATGGCTGCATGGTCGTTTTAGCGGCTGACAATAGCCTCCGGGTTGTATCAATTGGGGTCAATTGAATCGTTTTGCCTTGGCGATAGGTAATCGCTGCAGCGCTCCAAGGGTCCGTGCTAGGGCCAGAATGAGCAATATCGCGCCGTAACTTGAGTCCCGGAGTCGTGATCAGTCGGTGCCTGCGCCGTGATCGAGAACAGCAAGAGATTCATTTGCAGCAGCGCCATAGATGCCCTTGGCCATTAAGGAGGTCTCTATGGCTCGACGCCCTTGATAGACCGCTGCTCTGATCTCGTGAGCGGTAACATCCGTGGGTGCAGCTTGCACCGCGAGCTCGGCAAGATGACAAGCGAGACGAGGGTCTTTTGACGCGAGTGCCAATGCACGATCCGCTAAATTTTGAGCGCCGCCAGCAAGTTGAGCGAGCTCGAGGGCAAGGTCTTTATCAGGCGCCGGTTTCAGATGTGCAGGGTTGCCGTCGTACCATCCCCCGTACATTCTCCAGATATTACGAATAACAAATTCTGGCTCGTCATAGGTGGGCCTAAGATAAGGCTTCTCGAGTTCAGCTGGGTCTATTCGAACTTCTTGAATAATATCATCGAGTTTAGCGCCTTCGTTCATTCTCATCAGCGTCTGACTGACCAAATACTCCAAGGCATTCGCAACATCTTCAAGCGCTGTCTTAATGCGCTGTTCTCCAACAATGGGTAGTCCATGGGCCGGCAGCAAGAGTTCGGCATCTTTTTCAGCCATGGCGCGCATGGCCCTTGCCCACTCAGCGGGATAGCGTTGCACCTTTTGGGGGTTGCCGGCGTTTGGAAAGCACCAGATAAAAAAGTCACCCGCGCAGATTGCTCGATGCGCTGGTATCCATCCCCAGGTGTGATCGTCGGTCTCGCCTTTGGCGTGGTTAAGTTCAACTGACAGGCCTCCGATATCTAAAGTCATTTGATGGCTGTAAGTCAGATCCGGTGCTTTGGTTGCGCTGGGTAAAAATTGATTGTCTCCGCCGACCTCATAGCCCCTTCGTGAAAATTGTCCAAATTGACGGCGATTGATGACGGCGTTGTAGCCATCGGTCCTCTGATAACGTTCGAATCGCGCTTGAATGTTTTCGTGACCGACCAAGCGCGGATGCTGATGCCCTTGGGCTTCTGCACTCGCCATAAACGCGCCGCAACCTCCCACGTGGTCAATGTGTCCATGGGTATAGATCAAAGTGTGAAAGGGTGCTTTTCGCCAGTCTCGAATTGCAGAGACGACCCGGTCCCCCCCTTGAACGCTTGAAGTATCAAAACCCAATAGGCCGTCATCGGTTTCAAAGACGATGCAGTGGGAAAATGCTTCGACCACAGCGACTCGCTCGCTGATGGATGAGAGTTGGAAATTAATCCGGTTGATAGGGCCCGCTTCATCGGGGCTCAATCGTCCATCGAGGATATCGGTAGAAAGTTCAAGCAGTTTTGACATGAAATACTCCAGAATAGAGAGAGGTTAGGGCGGATGGTGCCGGGCCTCTAGTGGTTTGGCGTGCTCGTTCGTAAATCAAAGGGTGCGTTCAGAAAATCGGATTAGTCCTTAGAGCCGGTTCGTGATGAGCGCTTGTCGGTATCCTGCTCGGGAATGCATGCGTGCGAGATAATCTTGGTAAGGAACAGATAGATCGATATTGACCGCGAGGGCCCAATCCAAAGTTGTGGTGAAAATGATGTCGAGCTCTGAAAAATGGACTCCCCAAACAAACTCCCCTAACGTCTCCCCGGGAATTCCCCTCGATAACTGATTGCTGAAATAGTTTCTCGCACTACTGACCGCCTGGGGAGCTTCACCATAGATGGACGCGAGGTCAGCGTGTCGACGTATGACGTACAAGCTGGTTGCATCCAGTTCCATCAGTATTAGCGAAGCGAGTTCATCGTAGTGCGCTTTAGCCTCTGGCGTTTTTTGCTCCTGACCGAAGGGAATCAGAGGGAAGGTTCTTCGCAGATATCTGAGAATGGCGAAGCTCTCGGAGTAGTGCCGATCGCCATGGGTTAAAGCCGGGATTTTTGCCTTCGGGTTAACGGATTGGTACTCCCTAGTTTGGGTTTCGCCTGTTCTAGGGCCGATGGGTTCGATGGCTGCATCTAAGCCGATCTCGGCGATCATCCAGTGAACTCTGAGGGTTCGACTTGTGCCAGCACCCCAAAGGGTGAGTTCAGGGGGCGGAGACATGGGCAGGCTCAGGAGTTCGGATGGCAACACCACACCGATAGTAGTGAAAAATCCCCCAAACGATAACGACCAGCGTGGTCATTAAACCGTATCGCAAACCATCTTCACCGTGTGCTGTTGAAAAATAATCGCTAAAAAAGCCGACGCTAAAAGGCCCGATCCCCAACCCTATGATGTTGGTGATGAAAAGGTTTATCGCGGCGGCGACAGAACGCATTTCGATCGGTGTTTGGTTTTGGATGAGGGCAAAACCGGGTGCAACATACAGCGTACCCAGTGCAGCGGGTATTGCGTAGGCGATAATCGCACCCATCGGTGTCTTGGCAGTAAAAGCTAGATAGAGCAATGGCAAAACGATGAGGTTCGCCAAAGCGATGATCCAAGGCAGCCAATGCTGCCCGAATCGTCCTGAAAGATGGTCTGCGAGCCGTCCGCCGGCGTAAATGCCAATCGCTCCCCCAACACCAATCAGAAGGGCGAGGTAGGTTCCGACCTCTCCTGTACCCATGTCGTGTATTCGCACCAAATAAATGGGTATCCAAATCACTGATGCATAGCCAGTAAAAGAGATTAAGGCGCCTGCAATCACCACATGTCGGAGGACTCGATTATGCCAGATGAACTTGACCACGGCCCAAAACGCAGGAGGGGGTTTGATACTTTGGCTCGCTTCGGAATAACCTCGAGGCGGTTCTTTTACCGTTAAACGAACCAAGATCGCGAGCAGGATGCCCGGTAAGCCGACCACTACAAAAGCGGTCCGCCAACCAAACCATTCATTGATCCAACCGCCGATTAAAAATCCCAGCAATATTCCCCAGTTAATACCCGTGCCGAAGATCGCCATTGCGGTGGCTCTTCGTTCAGGAGGATAAAGATCGGCAATCATTGAATGGGAAGGGGGGTTGGAGCCAGCCTCACCGACTCCAACGCCGATTCTAAAGAGCAGCAGTTGCATAAAGTTAGCCGCTGCGCCGCACAAAGCGGTCATCAGACTCCAAAGAAAAACCGAAAACGAAATCAGGTTTCGTCGATTGTGTCGGTCCGCCCACATGGCCATGGGCATGCCAAGTGTGGCGTAAAAAAGAGCAAACATAATCCCAGTGAGGAGGCCCAACTGGGTATCAGAAATCAGTAAAGATTCTTTAATAGGTTGACCTAAAATGCCCATGATTTGGCGGTCGACATGGCTTGAGGTAAAAACCAATACGAGTACGAAAAGTGTGTATCTTCGTTGCTGGTCGGATATATCAGGATGCATGGAGGCTCGCTTCTTCGCAGACGATTTGATGGAGATGGTGCGTTGAAGGTAGCGTTAATTTGGCTCAAAAGAAAGCTGCAGACGGTGCTCCGAAGTCGATAGTGATGTTGGAATCCGGTCGTGCTACCTTTTAAGAGTGGACATGCCATCGGATTGAGCGGATTCAGCCGAGGGCGTTGTGTGGCGCATCCGGTGGATTGCCGAGTCTTAAGGGCAGGCTCTTTTTCGCCCCAGTGCTTTCGGTTAAATCATCATTGAAAGGGTCGCTGGTAACGATGGTGGAATCGACCGCTAGATGAGCGGGCAACCATCGAATCGCTAACATTGGCTTGAGCCGAGGCTGCTTGAGCGGCGGAGCGCCAAAGGTTAGTTTGACGGTGAAGAACTCGGCGCGCTGTTGTAAGGCCTTAGCGCCCTCATGACCCGGCACCCTGAACCGACCACTTTCTGAGCGTTGTCCGGGGGTGGATCAACAACTGTCCTCTGGATCAAACGAATCAATCTGGATGAACCTAATAAAAGAGGTGATGAATGAAAGAACAAGACACCCGTGCGCAATCGAGCGAAGCATCGCCCCAATACTTGGTCAGCCCGGAACTGCTGAAAACGTGGATTGACGAAGGCAGCGCGAAAGTGGTTGAGGTGACCACGCATTTAAGGCCGGGCGAAGCAGGTTTTACCTCGGTTTCAGGGCGAGATGACTATGATCTGGCCCATATTCCCAGCGCTCAGTATCTGGATCTCCAAAGCGAGCTCTCGGACAATGGCTCCGAGTTTCGTTTCACACGACCCGAGGTGGCGCAATTTGAGGCGGCTGTTTCGAAGATCGGCATTGCCCCTCAAGATCAGGTGGTGCTGTATGCGGCAAATCATCCGATGTGGGCCTGCCGGGTCTGGTGGTTATTTCGACTCTTTGGGCATCGTCGTGTTGCGGTGTTAGATGGCGGTTTGAGTGCCTGGGAGGCAATGGGCTTTGAGCTTTCAACCGAGGCGCCGGTCGTGCCTAGTACGGATTACCAAGCGAGTTTTAGTCCTGACATGTTGATAAAGGGTCAAGAGATCGTCGATCGCAGCAGCGCTTCCAATTTTTGTCTAATCAATGCGCTTTCAGCCCGCCAATTTGTTGGTGAGGGACCCCATTATGGTCGGCCGGGCCATATTGAAGGTTCAATCAACTTGCCCTACAGCCACTTTTTGGATGATCAAATGAAATTTCTCGGACTCGGTGCGTTGCGAACACTTTTCTCCGATGATCAACTTGCCCCAGATGCTGAGATCGTGACGTATTGCGGTGGTGGTATTGCGGCATCTATCCCAATTTTTGCATTGGCGCTTTTAGGAAAGGAAAGCGGAGTCAGACTCTACGACAATAGTCTGTCCGAGTGGGCTCAACAAAAGAGTTGGCCCATGGCGGTGGGCTAGCGCCTTAACCCAGTTTCCCGGGTGATCGGCTTCGGCAATGGCTTTTTGGTGAGGGGGATACTGGCGCTATTGTGATGCTCGCTTGGGGGATGGGTTTTGATCTTAGGGAATCTTGCCCGACTCCACTGAAGGCCCTCGATGCTGGCATTGGGTGCCTTGAGGTTGTCTTTTAGGATTGCGTCGTCCCTGACCGAGCTGTGCTAGGGTAGAAGGGCGGTGATGAGTGAGGGGACTTTGGCGTTGTCAGACAAAACACCAGAAATACATCGACCACTTTCAAAGCGTGTTCTCGCGTCCTACGGTGCGCCCGCTTTGCCCTTGGCCTTGGTGGGACTACCCATGGCGGTGTACTTGCCGGCGGTTTATGCCGATACCGATGGGTTCGGCCTAGCCCTCGGTGCGGTAGGACTGATCTTGACGCTCAGTCGGTTGACCGATGTGATTACAGATCCATTGATCGGGTTTTTCTCTGATCGGCTCAAGACTCGCTGGGGTCGGCGCAAGCCTTTTATTTTGATTGGAACCCCCATCTATGCGCTCGGCATCTGGCTGTTGTTCGTGCCGCCCATCGAATTCACGACGCTGAGCTGGTGGGGATTTGAGTTTAGCTCCGGATATCCCTATTTGTTCGTCATGGTGACGTTGGTTTACCTTGGCTCGACTATCAAGGATTTGCCCTATGTCGCTTGGGGCGCAGAGCTTTCAAGCAATTACAACGAACGCACGCTCATCACCTCTTGGCGTGAGGGCTTTGCCGTCACGGGCTCTCTGCTGTCAGCGTTTACCCCGGCTTTGCTGCTTTTCGCAGGTTACGTCAAACCGACAGATGCAGTGTACTTTTTGTCGGTGGCCATGTGCATTGTGATGCCGATCCTAGTCATCAATGCGCTGGTGGTTGTGCCTGAATACCCTGTCAAAGTCAGCGTCAAAAAAATCCCGTTGAAAGAGAGCTTAAAGGTGGTGATGGCCAATCGACCTTACGTCTTGCTCATTATTATTTTTGTCTTCTCAACCTTGGGTTCGGCCATGACCAATAGCCTGAGCTTCTTCTTTGTCAAGCATGTGCTGTTAGCCGGGGATTTGTATGGGCTTTATTTGGCGCCGTATTTCGTGTCCCAAATCCTGGCGATCCCTTTGTGGTTTGCGCTTTCACGTCGCATCGGAAAACATCGGGCAACGATGGCGGCCATCGGCTGGTATGCCCTGTGGTCCTGTTTTATACCCCTCATTGCACTGGCGCCAGAATCTTGGTTCCAGGCCTTTCAGATCCCCGTAGTGCTCGGGTTTTTGCCCGCAGATTGGCATGCCAGCGTGGTTCTGCGGTTCGAATCAATGGAAACGGGCAAGTTCCTATTTTTTATTTTTATCATGTGCTTAAAAGGGTCTGCCATCGGGGCACTGGCAGCCCTGCCGGCTGCAATGGCTGCTGATGTGATTGATCTTGATACGGTCAAAACCGGAGAGCGCCGGGCTGGCGCTTATTTCTCGATCTGGAGCATGACCCGAAAGGCTTCCTACGCGCTCGGCATCACCATCGGAACGGGCGCTGCGGTTCTTTTTGGATTTGATTCCCTGGCTGATCCTGTCAACAACCCGAATTCATCCGAATCCTTGTTGTGGCTTGCTTGTCTGTACTCAGTGATTCCCGCGATGTTTAAATTTGTTGCAATGCCGCTGCTCTGGAACTATCCCTTGACGGAAGCTCGATTGGCTGAAGTCCAAAAAGAAATTCAAGCTGAATCGGGATCAGCGCCTTCCCCGACGAAGAGCTGACCCTGAACGAAAGTCAGCCCTTGGTAATCATCGATCACAAGATTGGCCTCAGTGCGATCAACGTCGAGCAGGTAAGGGCTATCAATGCCGATCACAGTCATGCCTGCTGCTCTGGCGGCTTTGAAGCCGGTGATAGAGTCCTCAAATACGATGGAATCCGCCGCTGAAATCCCCAGTGCGTTGGCCGCTTCGACAAAAATTTCTGGATCGGGTTTGCTTCTTCTTACCTCATCGCCACAAAGCGTTGTTGTAATTTTCTGGAGCCAAGGTTTTTGAGAGCGCTTGAGCTCGAACATTTCCCGGGAGGAACTGGTCGCAATGGCGATGGGAACATCCTGATCCAGAAGGCCTTCGATGAACCTCTCGGCGCCGGTGATCGGCTGCGCCGTCGGGAACAGTACTTTTAAAAAGACGCTACGCCGATCAAGAAATGTCTGTGCATCCATGGGCAGATCGTACTCTGAGACAGTCATATTGGCCGACTCCATCGCCTCGCGCCCAACGATGGTTCGCTTAAACTCTAGGGTAAAGCGCCGTCCTATTGGGTCCATGACTTTTTGGGTTGCTTCGGTATAGAGCGGTTCGGTATCCAGAAGCGTTCCGTCGAGGTCAAAAATAAAACCTTTGGGAGCCAGGGAGGTTGTCGACATGCTTGTCTCCGAAGTCAATGATCGCCGTTAGTCGCGGCCGGGTTAGCTGTATCTCACGGCACAACAATGGGGTTGGGGTGGGGAGGGATTCTACAGCGCTCGGCGGTCTTGAGAAAACGATTTTTACAGTGATGGACGCCTGAATCGACGGGCCGGCGATTTCTGAAAAACCTGACAAAGAAAGTTGCCGAGACGGGGGATATTCTTTCGGAATTGATGGTCTATAGAGCGCGGTCCATAACCGATTTGCAGGTGAGAGAATCTTTACTATGATACCCAGCGTGAGCTGGTAGGAACTATTTAAGGAGGTTGGATTGATCCAGGTCAATCAGTTAACAAAGCAGTTTGGTGGGGCGGTCGTGGTCAAAGATCTCTCTTTTGAAGTCGCTGCCGGAGCGGTCCTCGGCTTTTTGGGGCCTAATGGCGCCGGTAAATCAACAACGATGAAAATGCTAACCGGGTTTCTAGCGCCGTCTTCAGGGAGTGCGAAGATCAACGGTTTTGATATCCAGTCAGAACGTCAAGCAGCGCAGGCGGAAATCGGTTATCTACCCGAAGGTGCGCCGTGTTACGAGGAAATGACGGTGTATCGTTTTCTACACTTCATCGCAGAAATTAGGGGCTTTAGGGGCCGCGAAATTGCCCATTCAATTGATCGAGTGCTCGAGCGAGTGTCTTTGAACGCAGTTCTAGATCAAAGGATCGAGACGCTGTCAAAAGGGTTTAAGCGCCGGGTGGGATTGGCTCAAGCACTGATCCACGACCCCCGGGTTCTTATTCTCGATGAGCCCACAGATGGCCTTGACCCCAATCAGAAGCACCAGGTTCGGGAGATGATTCGAAGTCTATCCGACGAAAAAATTGTCATTATCTCGACCCACATTCTTGAGGAAGTTTCGGCGGTGTGCAGCAGAGCAATGATTATTAACAAAGGCGAAATTGTCATGGACAATACGCCGGAGGCGTTGGCTGAGTTAGCCCCTGAGCATGAATCTGTGAGCTTGATGATCCAGGATCTGGACCCTCAGGAAGTGGCGAGCGCCTTAAGCCTTTTGCCTGAATCTGATCGGGTGGTGTTAGACCCAGATGGCCGCGTGACTGTGTTTCCTAAATCCATCGGCAGCCCCCTGCTCGGCGCGGTGCAATCGCTGGTTGCGGCGCATGAGTGGCGAGTCGTTTCGATGGTTCAGCATCGGGGTCAGCTGGATGCTGTTTTTAGAGCGGCAACTGAAGGAGGGGCTTGATGAGCCATTTAGCGGTTATTTTTAAGCGAGAATTCGCGAGTTATTTCGTGACCCCCGTCGCTTACGTTTTTATCTTGGTTTTTTTGGTGCTCTCGAGTGCGTTCACGTTTTATCTCGGGCAGTTTTATGAGCGTGGTCAAGCCGATCTTCAACCCTTTTTTAACTTCCATCCATGGCTGTATTTGTTTTTGGTGCCCGCAGTGTCGATGAGACTGTGGTCAGAAGAACGAAAATCAGGCTCTATCGAGTTGCTGCTGACTTTACCGATTACGCTTTGGGAGGCGATCTTGGGTAAGTTTCTAGCAGCCTGGGCCTTCGGGGGCCTCGCGTTGATAGGGACTTTCCCAATCTGGCTCACCGTGGCCTATCTGGGTGAGCCGGACAACGGTGCCATTATGGGCAGCTATGTGGGCAGTTGGTTGATGGCTGGGGCATTTTTAGCCATTGGGTGCTGCATGTCTGCGTTAACCAAAAGCCAAATCATTGCCTTCATTCTCTCCGGTACAACCTGTCTCCTGTTTGTGCTCGCCGGATTTCCGTTGGTGCTGAATTTTTTTGAAGGCTGGGTGCCTGTAATGATGCTCGACTTGATTGCAGGTTTGAGTGTGATCGCGCACTTTACCTCCATTTCAAAAGGAGTCTTGGCGTTGACTGATCTGATTTATTTCGTGTCGATGATAATACTGTGGCTGTTTTTTACTCGGCTAATGCTGATCATCAAGTCAGCGGATTAGAGGGCCTTATGAACAATCTTGTTAAGTATTTTAGTGCTGTCGCCCTTGCATTGGTGACCTTCTCTGTGGTGATCCTGTTCAGTAGTACCTTTTTGAAAGGCGCTCGGGTCGACTTAACCGAACATCAATTGTTCACCTTGACCCAAGGCAGTCAAAACATCGTCGGAGACATCGAGGAGCCAATCCACCTTTATTTGTATTTTTCCGAATCGACGACCCGGGATTTGACCCAGCTTCGCACCTATGCGGATCGTGTGGGAACCTTGCTCGAAGAATATGTGTCCCTCAGTCGAGGACAATTGATCCTGAGTCGCATTGACCCAGAGCCTTTTTCAGCCGCTGAGGACGACGCTGACCGCTATGGCCTCCAAAGCATTCCCGTCAACGGAGCCGGAGATACGCTATATTTTGGATTGGTCGGCAGCAATGCTCTGGATGATGTGGAAGTCATCGAGTTTTTCCAGCCGGACAAAGAGGTATTTCTCGAATACGACATCAGCCAATTGTTGTATCGACTCAGTCATCCCAGTAAACCTCGAGTGGGCTTGCTTGCAGGTTTCCCAGTGCGCGATCGAGTCAACCCCCAGACCTTCAGCTCTGAGCCGGGTTGGCGGTCGATTGCTGAACTCGAACAAAATTTTGAGGTTGTTGAAATCGCTGCTGACGCGACAACGATCGATCAGGATTTGACAATGCTGCTCCTGATCCATCCAAAGACAGTGACCCCAGCGCTGCAGAAACAGATTCGGGAATTTCTTGCGCGGGGGGGCGCTTTACTCGCGTTTGTTGATCCCCTGGCGGAAATGGATGTCACCCAAACTGCGCCCATGATGCCCTCCTTGCCTGGCGGACAGAACTCCGACCTTAACTGGCTTACAGAGGCCTGGGGCGTCTCCCTGCGCGCCGATCAAATCTTAGGGGATGGGCAGTTGGCGCTCAGCGTTACCGGGAGCGGCGGCGCACCTATCCGTCATCTTGGTATTCTGGGGCTGGGCCCCGGTCAGCTGAGTACGGATGAGGTGGTTACCAGTCAACTCGAGAGCATCAATGTTTCGACAGCGGGGATACTCGATATCGAGGAACCCAAGCTAGAGGTCACGACGCTATTGATGTCCTCTGTTTTCTCAGCCGGCCTCGACGCGGGCCAATTTCAAGTTTTACAAGATCCAGAATCACTGCAGAAGACTTTCAGTCCGGGCAATGCAGCGTTACCGATTGCTGTATCGATGCAAGGCGCGCTGCCCCTGGCAGATATCTTGGGTGAGCCCAGCGAGAGCACTGACCTGCGTAGGGTCAGCCTAACGTTGGTTGCGGATACGGATCTGTTATCTGATCGAATGTGGGTGCAGGTGCAAAACTTTTTTGGACAGTCGATTGCTACCGCCTGGGCCGACAATGGAAGTTTTTTGATCAATGCTGTGGATTATCAGGCTGGGAGCGCTGACCTGATTAGCATACGCAGTCGTGGTCAATACACCCGGCCTTTCGAGGTGGTCCAGAATCTCAAGCGAGAGGCGGAAGCGCGGTACTTGGAAAGTGCAGATCAGTTGCAATTGGAATTGGTCGAGACTGAACAACGTTTGAGTGAGCTGGAGTCTCAAAAGGTTGCCGAGGGTCAGCTCACGCTCAGCGCAGATCAAGAAGCCGCGTTGATTGAATTTCAGGACCGCAAGCTGATGATTCGAAAACAACTGCGCGACGTCAGGCATCAACTTGATCAAGATATTGAAGATTTAGGGGCAACCCTGAAATTGCTGAATATCGCCGTGCTCCCACTGTTGATCACCTTGTTGTTGGGGCTGATTGTGGGAATGCGCCGGACGAGGGGAGCAGGATCGTCATGACCCGTATACAAATTGCGGGTGCAGCCGTCATTGCTTTGATGGTGATCGCACTTGTCGTTGATGAGCGCTCAGCTTTGGATCAGTCCGGTGATCAGAGCCTCCTTCCCGGTTTAGCCGGGGAGTTAGCCAGCCTTGATCGTGTGCAAGTGCGCGGGCTGGATCATTCTGTTGAATTGGTCCGGCGGGACAATATCTGGCGGGTGGCTGAACGCTATGACTATCCTGCGAAATTTGAGCAGCTGTCGGACCTCCTTGATCAGCTCAGCCAGGCTAAGCTGATTGAGCGAAAAACCGCACGGGTTGAAAGTCACGACAGTCTTGATGTGGTGGTTGGGCCGCAAAGCCGTGGCCACCGAATCGTTTTCCCTGGGTTGGATCTTGAACCGTTGATCATTGGCAGGACTGCAACGCTTCGGTCGGGGACTTTCGTTCGCTTGGGTGAGGAGGCTCAGGTTTGGTTAGCGGATCAAACCGTCGAGATCACCGCCGACCCCGCGCTTTGGCTAGACAGTCAGATGTTAACCATACCCGAATCTCAAATCCTCAGTATGGCGGCTTTCGGTGGGCAGGGCGCTGTGCTATTTGAGGTCAATCGGGACCCGGCATCGGGTGAATTGAACCTGACTAATCTGCCCGAGGGTCGAACGCTTCGCTATGGAACGGCCTTAACGCCGAATTTCACCGTGATAGGCCAATTACAGTTGTTGGATGTGGCCCAGCGCGTTCCCTTGCGCTGGGAAGGCGCAGCCCGTCGGGTGTACCGTTTAGTTGATGGGCGTAGGGTGACGGTGCAGACGGCGGCTGATGCCGGAGACTTTTGGATACAGGTCCAAGTGGGTCAAGAGGACGAGCAGGTTGCTTCATTGGATGGGACGGATGTTTTCGTGAACATTACGGCAGTCCAGCAAGAAACCTTTGATTTCAAAGTTTCCCAGCGAACCTTCACCGATTTGACCGCTGATCTAGAGCAATTTTTGAAACCTTTGGAGGAGCCCACTCAATGACTGCAGAGTCCTTGTTGGTGACCGAGCGTGATGGCGATATCTTGACGATGGTGCTGAATCGACCTCAGTCCATGAATGCCTTAAATACCGAGTTGATGTCGGCGATTGAATCCTGGGCTCGGTCCATGATCAATGATCCCGCGAGGGTTGTGATCATTCGTGGCGCGGGCAAGCATTTTTGCGCAGGAGCGGATTTGAAGCCCGGGGACCGTACGAAGCCTTCTTTGGTTCAGGGGCGACGCGATGCTCAGTTGGGTGGACGAATGTTACGTGCCCTGGCTGAGATTCCCCAGGTGACGATTGCCGCCGTTCATGGCGCTGCTCTGGGCGGTGGTCTCTGTATTCCCACGGCTTGTGATTTTAGGATCGCTGCGGACGATGCCCTGGGCGGGTATCCCGAGGTTAATTTAGGGATGAATTTAATGTGGCATTCCGTCGGTTATTGCCTGCGGTTAGTGGGCCCTGCAAAAGCCAAGCGAATGATCATGCTGGGCGAACGCTTGGATGCGGAAACCCTCGAAAATTGGGGGTTGTGGGATGAGGTGGTGCCTCGAGCTGATCTCGAGCAGCGCAGCTTGGCGCTGGCTCAATCCTACGCGGCGCAACCGCCGATCGCAGTCCAAATGATCAAAGAAACGATCAATCAGGTCAGTGGCGCATTAGATCGAGCGATTTTGCATATGGATGCTGATCAGAATCTGCTCACGGCAGGTAGTCAGGATCGACAGCGGGCCATCGCAGCCTTTCTCTCGGGTGATCGCGTCGACTATATCGGCGATTAATCGACCTCAATGACCGCAAGGTCCTGGTCTTCCTCCACTGGGTCGCCCTCTGCGACGAGAATTTTCTGGATCCGGCCTTTGTACTCGGCCTCTACCGGAATTTCCATCTTCATGGATTCAAGAATCATCAGCTCGGCTTCAGCTTCGATGACAGCGCCCTCCTCAAAAAGGATCTTCCAGACGGTCCCCGTGATCTCAGACTTCAGGGTTTCAATAGCCATGTTATGTTTCCTTATGGGTCAAGGCAGTCGCTTGCTACTGATCGAACATGATCACGTGACGCGCTTCCTCTCCAGTTTTTAGCGCATCAAGGGCGGTATTCACATCCTGAAGTTTAATGTGCTTGGAGATCATTTGATCGAGGTGAAGCTTGCCCCCCAAATAAAAATCAATGAATCGAGGCATGTCGATGCGGAATCGATTGGAACCCATATTCGAGCCTTGAATTTTCTTCTCCATGAGAAAATCTACACCATGCAGTTCGACCATCGTGCCGACAGGAATCATACCAATGACGGTCGCCGTGCCGCCGCTGGCGAGCATTTGAAAAGCCTGCTCAGCGGTCGCTTTTAGGCCAATGGCTTCAAAAGTATAGTCACAGCCGCCTTTTGTAAGTTCGATAACCTCGCCAACGGCATTGCCCGAGCTCGCATTAATCGTGTGCGTGGCGCCAACGGCCTTCGCCAGTTCGAGTTTGCTATCGATCATATCGACTGCGATGACCATGCTCGCGCCTGCGATGGCGGCACCGTTGATGGCCGCGAGTCCAACGCCGCCGCATCCGATCACAGCCACAATCGAACCAGGTTCTACGCCGGCGGTATGAAAAACGGCGCCAACACCGGTGGTGGTCGAGCATCCGATCAGCGCCGCGCGGTCCATGGGCATATCTTCCCTGATCTTAACCAAGGCGTGCTCGTGGATGAGCATCAATTCTGCAAAGGAAGACAAGTTAAGAAATTGATGGACCGTCTCACCACCAGAGCTCAGTCGGGGATCCTCTTCTGCGGTTCGAGAGACTTCCGGACTTTGACAGAGAGACAGGTGGCCCGTGAGGCATTTATTGCAATGGCCGCAAAATGCCGATAAGCAGGTGATAACGTGATCGCCTTTCTTGACGTAAGTGACATCACTGCCGACTTGTTCGACGACACCAGCGCTCTCGTGCCCTAAAATAGTGGGCAGCATATAAGGATAAGAGCCGTCGAGAAAATGTAAGTCGCTATGACAAACGCCAGCAGCGACGGGGCGAACAAGGACTTCCCGCGGGCCAGGTTTGGAAATTTGGACCTCCTCGATTTCCATGGGCTTATTTTGTTCTCTTAAGACAGCTGCTTTCATGACGGACCTCGATACACGTTGTGGTTAAATTCCAAAAGTTGAAACTATCATAAAAATTAGGCTGTGACTCATGAAAGTTGTGACACTTTATGAATAATCATCGGGGTGGCGAGATCCGCCGGGCGATCGTCGCGCTCGGCGCCAATTTAGGGGATCCCAAGCAACAGCTTTGCTGCGCGATGGCAGCGCTCAGAAGTCGCTTCGAGCAGGGTTTTAGCGCATCTCAAGTTTATCGAACCGCGCCGGTTGACATGTCGGCAGATGCTGGGGATTTTGCGAATGCGGTTGTGCGCTTTGATACCCCATTAGACCCCCAGGACTTGATGGCCTTGCTTCAGAGTCTTGAGGAATCCAGCGGACGACCCAAGGCGCACCTTAGGAACACGCCGAGAACACTAGATCTTGATTTGATTGCTCTGGGGGAGGTCAGGATGGTGACACCAGAGCTGACGTTGCCGCATCCTCGAGCAATCGATCGGCGGTTTGTGTTGATTCCGCTCATGGAGGTGGCTCCCGATTATCGATTTCCTGGAGAGACGCTGGATCTTGAAGCCCTGACCGAACGTGCACCCGAGCTCGATGTCAGGCTCTGGGATTAGATAATCATTGAGCTGTGCTCTGCCCAATACGGCGCTCTAAGCTGGCCTTTGTACAGTTTGCCAGTTGGATGGCGGGGCAATTTCTCTGAGACATCGATACTTCGAGGGCACTTGACGTGAGACAGGTTTGCTCTGCAATAAGCTATCAGCGTCTCACCGACGGTTGCCTGTAGCGCCTTTGGATAGCTTGGATTGAGCTCGACCACCGCTTTAACGGATTCTCCAAATTCAGAATCGGGAATACCAAAAACTGCCGCATCGATCACAGCCTCGTGAGTCACCAGCAAGTCCTCAATCTCTTGAGGGTAAATATTGATCCCACCTGAGATAATCATGAAGGACCGACGATCTTTGAGATAAAGATACCCGTCCTCGTCCAAATAGCCCATGTCTCCAAGGGTGGTATAACCCTGGGGTGACTGGGCAGCCGCAGTCTTCTCTGGATCTTTGTGATACGCGAAGGGTGTGCCCTTGGCGAAATACACGCCGCCAATGCTGCCCGTTGGTAGGGGTCGATTGTCATCATCGAGAATATGGAGCTCTCCATGAAACGCTTTACCAACGCTGCCCGGGTGTTTTAGCCATTCTGCGCTGGTAATGGCTGTCGATCCGTTGGACTCGGTCCCAGAATAGTATTCGTAAAGGATCTCTCCCCACCAGTCGATCATCGCTTGCTTGATATCCACCGCGCAGGGCGCAGCGGCATGAATCGCATATCGAAGACTGCTGAGGTCAAATTGACCCTTGACGGCTTCGGGAAGCGCAAGCAATCGGTTGAACATTGTAGGCACCCATTGGCTGTGGGTGATGCGATGTTGCTGAATTAATTCTAAGGCGCTCAGGGCATCGAACTTAGGCATGATCACCGACATGCCGCCAAGCCTGGAGACCATCAAGTTGTAGCGCAGGGGCGCCGAATGGTAGAGGGGCGCGGTCGAAAGGTAGCGCGTTGTTGGATTGATGTCGTGGAGCGCAATCCTTTTTTCAATGAGCGGCTGGACGGTACCCACAGGGCTTAAAGCGAGATCAAACCGGACCCCCTTGGGTTGGCCCGTCGTCCCGGAGGAGTAAATCATCTCCGCGCCTTCACAAGCATCATGGCAGTCAGTGGTTGGATATTCAGCAATGACCTGATGCCAATTGGGAAATTGGCCGTTGTCGAGAATAATAATTTTTAGGTGCTTCGGTAACGCGAGCAGCTGCTGGTCGAGGAAAGTCTGTTTGGTAAAAAGAACTTTTGCCCCAGAATTTTCTAAGATGTAGCCGATTTCAGCCGCCTTAAACAGCGTGCTGATGGGTGTGTAATAGAGCCCGGAACGCTGGGCGGCCCACGCGATGGTAAGAAAACGTAAATCATTGTCCAAGAGGATGGCAATACCATCACGGGGCTTGAGGCCCTGGGCTTTCAGAAAATGTGCGGTTTGATTCGACTCTTGATCGAGGCTCAGGTAGGTGGTCTGTGATAGCCCATCACTGGAACAAAACGCGATCGCGTCGGGGCGAATTTGACTGTGAATGCCAGGGTGCATACCGTCGAAATTAGTCTTTGCTGCCGCCTTTTGGCGTGAAGGCGGGCATGGGGAAAGGAGCAACATTACCCTTCGCCTCGGTGATTTTACCGACGCCTTCCTTCGTTACTTCATCAATTCGAACAATCGCATGCATAGGAAGATAGCTGCGCTTGACGCCTTCGAATTCAGCTTTCAGTTTTTCCTCGCTGGGATCGACTAGCATCGCTGATCGCTCACCAAAGACCAATTCTTCAATCTCAATGAAACCGTAGAGATCGGATTGGTAAATTTGCCGTGCAAAGATCTCAAAAATTTGACCCTGATTGTAAAAAATCACTTTGTAGGTTGGCGGGGTAGACATAATTCAAAACTCAGGGTTGTGGTGCGGTCTGCCAAATAAAAAGGGGGCAGGTTTTGTGGGCCAAGTATACCGCGAATGATGACGAATATCAGGGTCACCCTGGAACGAATTCAAGTCGCTAGTGGTTCGCGGCAGACCGGAATATAATAAGGGTCCGAAAAACGAATGCTGGTTTCCTTTGAGTCAACAACCCAAATTATTTATAAAAACCCATGGCTGCCAAATGAACGAGTATGACTCGACAAAAATGGCGGATCTATTGGGCGCTTCAGAGGGCTACACCCTCACCGACACCGAGGAAGAGGCGGATTTGCTGTTGCTGAATACCTGCTCGATTCGAGAAAAAGCCCAAGAAAAGGTATTCCATCAGCTGGGACGTTGGAAAAAATTAAAAGACAAAAACCCGAACCTTAAAATTGGTGTTGGGGGGTGCGTCGCCAGCCAAGAGGGCAGTGCGATATCTGCGCGAGCACCCTACGTTGATCTTATTTTTGGTCCACAGACGTTGCACAGGCTCCCTGATTTACTCAAATCCCAGTCGGAATCCTCCAGCCCAGTCATCGACATCAGTTTTCCCGAAATCGAAAAGTTTGATCGTTTACCGGAACCAAGCGTTGATGGACCTTCCGCTTTTGTCTCGATCATGGAGGGCTGCAGCAAGTACTGCACGTTTTGCGTGGTCCCTTACACCCGAGGTGAGGAAGTCAGCCGCCCCTTGGTGGATGTGGTTAGAGAAGTGGTCCAATTGGCAGACAAGGGCGTCAGAGAAGTCAACTTGCTCGGACAAAACGTCAATGCCTATCGCGGGGAGCTACAGGATGAACAGGTCGCGGACCTGGCGTATTTGATCGCAACGGTCGCTGCCGTTCCAGGTATTGATCGTATCCGTTACACCACCTCGCACCCGGTGGAATTTACCGACAGCTTGATCGATCTTTATGGTGAGGTTCCTGAACTGGTCAGCCATCTCCATTTGCCGGTCCAGAGTGGGTCGGACCGAATTCTCGCAAAAATGAAGCGCGGTCACACGGTGCTTGAGTATAAATCGAAGATCCGTCGGTTGCGGCGTCTACGACCGGAGATCAGTTTGTCATCGGATTTTATCATCGGATTTCCTGGCGAAACAGACGAGGATTTTGCAGCGACCATGGCGCTGATTGAAGAGATCGGTTTCGATCATTCTTTTAGTTTTATCTATAGCGCGAGACCCGGCACCCCCGCGGCTGACCTACATGATGAAACGGACATGAGGGTCAAAAAAGAGCGATTATCGATATTACAAAGCCGTATTCTCCAACATGCGATGGGTATCAGTCGACGCATGGTTGGGACCGAGGAGATCGTGTTGGTAACAGGAATCTCTAAGCGAGACCCCGGGCAACTCCAGGGCCGCACAGAAAACAACCGGGTGGTGAATTTTCAATCAGACCGTACTGACCTTATTGGACGATTCAGTCGAATAAGAATACTCGAGGCACTCCCTAACTCGCTGAGAGGGGAATGGCTCACCTGCACCGATGAAGGAGCGTTATCTTGAGTGTTGAATTATTGCCCGGCGATCAACCGGATGCGCTGGTGAATAAGACGATCAAGCTGGAACCGAATAATTCTGAAAATCTTGCGGAACTCTGCGGTCCATTCGACCGAAACCTAAAACAGATCGAAGGCCGGCTCGGGGTAAAAATAAAAAACCGGGGTCATGAATTCGAAATCTCCGGCATGGCCACTCGAGTCAATGCCGCCCTAGAACTCTTGCGACACCTCTATCGCGAAGTCGGCAATGGAACGAAACTCCAGTCGGACACGCTGCATCTGTTTCTTCAGGAATCCGGCGTTGAGGCATTAACGGGTTCAAAAGATTCGGTGATGCAGCTGATCAAAACCCGAAAAAAGTCCATTAAACCGAGAGGAGAGAACCAGAACACTTACGTCGAGGCTATTCGAGGCCACGACATCAACTTCGGGATTGGTCCAGCGGGGACCGGTAAGACTTTTTTAGCCGTGGCTTGTGCGGTGGAAGCCTTTGAGCAGGAACGGGTGAGTCGAATTCTCCTTGTACGACCAGCGGTGGAGGCCGGAGAGAAGCTGGGGTTCTTGCCGGGGGACCTGAGCCAGAAGATCGACCCTTATTTGCGCCCATTGTATGACGCGCTTTACGAATTATTTGGCTTTGAACGAGTCGAGAAATTAATTGAGAAGGGTTTCATTGAAGTTGCGCCGCTCGCCTACATGCGAGGGCGAACTCTGAATGACTCCTTCATTATTCTTGATGAAAGTCAAAATACGACGGTTGAGCAGATGAAAATGTTTCTAACGCGTATTGGATTTGGTTCAACCGTTGTTGTGACCGGTGATGTGACCCAAGTTGATTTGCCGCCCAGAACTCGTTCGGGCTTAAAACATGTGATCAATGTGCTTTCCTCGGTGAAGGGCCTTTCATTTACCCATTTCTCTTCGAGAGATGTGGTTCGGCATCCCTTGGTCCAGCGTATCGTTGAGGCTTATCAAGCCTTCGAGGATCCGGATGAGCGCAGCTAACCATTGCGCAGCCTAAGAAAAACAGGAGCACGTCGGTGCTGTCTTTGATCGTGATGAAGTACGGTCCACCCGATCGCCTCCTTGGCCATGAACCCGTGCAGAGTCTCGGCCATGAGAAGCGGGGAGTTCGCCTGAGGCCGTCGGATGGGGAGCGATCTGGCAATGACCGTTGATATGAACTCGCAGATTCCGGTCACGCTTGATTTTCAGCAGCACCATTTGTTGGAAGCGCAGCTGCTGAAAGAACCGCTCACTGTCGGTCCCCAGGGCGGCGCTCAAATGACATCGGCGTTGACGCAATTGCTACAGGGCGCCTGGAGAGCCGGAATTTCAACGGCTGACCTTACTGGCGAACCCAAAGCGCTGAATTGCTGCATTCGTTTCGTGGATGAGGTAGAGGGCCAAAGTTTGAACCATCAGTTCCGGGGTCGGGAAGCGGCGACGAACGTGTTGTCCTTCGAAACCGCATTTGTTGATGAGGCCGAGTGCCGGCATTTGGGTGATCTAGTGCTCTGCGTCCCGGTCTTAGTGGCTGAAGCCGCGATGCAGGGTAAAACCCTGCAAGCCCACTGTTTGCACCTCGCACTTCATGGCATTCTGCACTTGATTGGGTATGATCATCAGACGGCAGATGGCCGGCGGGTGATGGAGGCATTAGAAATTAAATTGCTTAACGAGGTTGGGATTGCCAACCCCTATGAGGTTACCGGCAATGAGTGAGAGCGAAACGAAGGCGGAGCAAGGGCCGACTTGGCTTGAACGACTTTCAATGGCGCTGACGGGAGAGCCCAGCAGTCGAGCCGAATTGCTCGAAGTCCTGAGAGCATCAGAACAGCGCGAACTTCTTGATGCCGAGGCGTTATCAATCATAGAGGGTGCCCTCACCGTGTCTGATCTGAAGGCGCGCGAGATTATGGTGCCTCGCTCCCAAGTGGTTTTTTTCAGAATCGATCAATCCGCGGGGGAAATTTTGACCGGCGTGATTGAGAGTGGTCATTCCAGATTTCCGATACTTGGAGATGGCAACGACGATGTTTTGGGCGTGTTATTGGCCAAAGATCTATTGTTTCTCGCACACCCCGACCGTTCGGAACGGTTTAACTTGCGAGACCTTCTCAGACCCTCGCCAGGGATTCCCGAAAGCAAGCGATTGAATGTGTTGCTCCAGGAATTTCGAGCCAATCGCAATCACTTGGCCATTGTTTATGATGAATATGGCAGCATGAGCGGCATCATAACCATTGAGGATGTTCTCGAGCAGATTGTTGGAGATATCGAAGATGAATTCGATTTCGATGAGGACGATTTTATCAAGCAGCATCAAGATGGGACCTATACGGTCAAGGCGCTCACCACCATTGAAGATTTTAACCAGGTTTTTGGCAGTGCCTTCAAAGAGGAAGAATTCGACACGATAGGCGGCATGATGATGAAGCGAATCGGACGCCTGCCTAATCGCGATGATCAGGTGGTGATCGACGGCTTCGAATTCCGAGTGCTCAATGCGGATAATCGGCGGATTCACTTGCTGCAGGTCGCTCGTCGACGCGAAGACTAAATGAAGACCCGACTGCTGAGAAAGGCCCCGTTCTTGGCGGCATTTCTGGCGGGCGCAGCAATGGTGCTGAGCTTTGCACCTTGGGACTTTTCAGCCCTCACCTACCTCGCTCTGTTTATCTTTTTAGTGGCGCTCACCGCCGAAGCTCAACCGAGTCCGCTGATTCTGCACTACGTCTTTGCGTTGGGGCTCTTTGGCGTTGGGATCTCTTGGATTTTCATTAGCATCAATACCTATGGCGGCGCCTCGATACTGTTGGCTGGGGCTTTAACCGGGCTGTTTGTGCTGCTTTGGTCCCTCACGTTTTTACCTCAGGCCCTAATTTTGAAATTTTTGTCAGGTGGGACGCTTTTGAGAGGATTGCCTTGGTTTTCGATCGTTTGGGTTCTGGGTGAATGGTTCCGTGGCTGGTTTTTGACCGGGTTTCCCTGGCTTTATGTCGGTTATGCCCAGGGCGAAGGCCTGATTGGGGGTTGGGCGCCCTTTGGCGGTGCCCTGTTGGTGAGTTTCGTCGCGGTCCTACTTGTTGAGCTTTCAGTTCGATGTTGGCGGAATAAAGAGATCAAGTGGCTGGGGGTGATTGTCGGGATTCTGTTGGCCAGTGCGCTGGTCTCAGAGCAAGACCTTGTTCGTGAGAAGGGCACGCTTCGGATCGCAGGCATTCAAGCCAACCTGGACCAACACACCAAGTGGCTGCCCCAGCAATTCGAGTCGAACCTGGAGGCCCATACACGGTTGATGGGGGACTTAGAGAATGCTGATCTGATTGTCTGGTCTGAAGCGTCTTTAACCCGTTTCGCGGATCAGGCCGGTCGCGAGCTCGAAGCCTTAGACCAATGGGCCGCTTCGCGTAAACAGGGGCTCATTATCGGGGTGCCAAGCCGAGATGATGCGGGGTACTACAATGGTGTGCGGGGCCTCGGCGTTGCCGAGGGGGCGTACCTTAAAAGGCACTTGGTTCCCTTCGGAGAATTCGTACCCCTAGCCCCTTTGCTGCGCGGTGCAATCGATTTTTTTGATCTGCCAATGTCCCGAAATCAGCCAGGTCCGATGGATCAAGTGCCGATCACCTTTTTGGAACACGCGCTGTCCGTTTCTATCTGTTATGAGGTTGTCAATGCGGAGTTGGTCCGGCTCAGTGCTGTTGATCCAGCCCTCATGCTGACAGTCAGCAATGACACCTGGTTCGGCCGTTCTATGGGCCCGGAGCAGCACCTTGAAATAGCTCAAATGCGGGCCCGAGAAATGGGTCGGTCGATGTTTCGCGTCACCAATAACGGCGTTACAGCCCTGATTTCGAATCGCGGCGAAGTGCTTGCGCGGTTGCCGAGTGATGAGCCTGGAGTCTTGATGGAAACAGTCAAACTCTATGAGGGGAAAACCCCCTTCGCGGGATGGGGGCATTGGCCTTTGATCACAGCTTGCCTGCTCCTGCTGGGCTTAGGTTTAGCTGAAAGACTGCAGATCAGGTCTTGGGTTAGCCGATGGAGAGGGCCATAAGGTAGAATGGGCGCTTTCTGGGTAGGAAATAGAGCATGGCATCGGGAGAGCTTTCGGAACGGTACGACCCGCAGGTTGTAGAAAAAAACGAGCAATCGAGTTGGTTAGCTAATGACACCTACAAGGTGACGGAACAGGCAGGCCAAGATAAATTTTATTGCTTGGCCATGTTCCCTTATCCCAGCGGCCAGCTTCATATGGGCCACGTTCGAACCTATACCCTGGGCGATGTCATTGCCCGGTTTCAGCGACTCAACGGCAAAGCGGTGCTCCAGCCGATGGGTTGGGATGCTTTTGGCTTGCCGGCTGAGAATGCAGCCATCAAAAACGAGGTGGCACCTGCGGCTTGGACCCTCAAAAATATTACCCATATGAAAGGGCAGATGCAGCGCTTGGGCTTGGCCTACGACTGGTCGCGTGAGTTTGCCACCTGCGATCCCGATTATTACCGCTGGGAGCAGTGGTTTTTCACGCAAATGTTTGCTCAGGGTTTGGTCTACAAAAAAGCAGCTTGGGTCAATTGGGACCCGGTTGATCAAACGGTTCTCGCCAACGAGCAGGTGGTGGATGGCCGTGGTTGGCGATCAGGGGCCGTGGTCGAACGCCAGCAATTGTCCCAGTGGTTTGTAAAAATCACTGATTATGCCGAAGAGCTGCTCTCGGCGCTTGATGAGCTGCCGGGTTGGCCAGAGAAAATAAAAACGATGCAACGAAATTGGATCGGGCGTTCTGAGGGGATCGAATTGACCTTTCCGATGCCTGAATTCGATGGGGTGACGGTCTACACCACCCGTCCAGATACCCTCATGGGCGTGACTTATCTTGCAGTCGCGCCTCAGCACCCTATTGCGGCAGCAGCGGCCGCTCAGAATGCGGATATCAAAGCGTTTGTAGACCAATGCCAAAACGTCAAAGTGGCTGAAGCCGAGATGGCTAAAATGGAGAAGCTGGGTGTTGAGTCAGGTTATGTTGCGGCGCATCCCTTGACCGGCGAGGCCATCCCCATCTGGATCGCAAATTTTGTTCTGATGGAGTACGGCTCTGGTGCGGTAATGTCGGTGCCGGGTCATGATCAGCGAGACTGGGATTTTGCTAAAAAATACGATCTCCCGATCAAACAGGTTATCAAAGCGAGTGATGACGAGGAGTCGGTTGATCGAGCCGCCATTACCGGGAAAAACACCCTGATTCAATCAGGCGCGTTTGATGGTTTAGCCTTTGAAGCGGCGTTCGATGCAATCACTAAGGCGCTTGAAAAGAAAGGTCTTGGGCAGCGACAGGTCAATTATCGGCTTCGTGACTGGGGGGTTTCGCGCCAGCGCTATTGGGGTTGTCCGATTCCGATTATTCATTGTCAATCCTGTGGTGCTGTACCGGTGCCGGAGGCAGACTTGCCGGTGGTGCTGCCGACCGATATTCGTTTTCAAGGCGTGTCATCACCCATCAAACAAATGCCCGAATGGTATGAAGTGCCGTGTCCAAGCTGCGGCGCCCCGGCCGAGCGTGAGACCGATACGTTTGACACGTTTATGGAATCCTCTTGGTATTACGCGCGCTTTATGTCGAGCGACGCGCAAGATTCGATGCTGGACGAACGCGCGAAGTATTGGTCGCAAGTGGATCACTATGTCGGTGGCGAAGAACACGCCATTTTGCATCTGCTCTACGCACGGTTTTTTCACAAAGTGATGCGGGATCAAGGGTTAGTAGATTGTGATGAACCGTTTCGGAATTTGCTTGCACTGGGCATGGTGCTCAAAGATGGCAGCAAGATGTCTAAGTCAGCCGGGGATGCCGGAGATCCTCAGCATCTATTGAATCAGTTCGGTGCCGATGCAGTGCGAATGGCCATGATGTTTGCGGCGCCGCCAGAGCAGAGCTTTGAGTGGTCTGAGAACGGTGTCGAGTCTGCGTTTAAATGGCTTCGAAGTCGGCTTTGGAACACTGTTTATACGCACGCTTTGTCTCCAACACCCGAGCCTCTCGATGTCGGTCAGCTTGACGATGAGGACCGCGCACTCAGGCGCGTCACCCATGAAACCTTAAGTAAAGCGTATGACGATTACAATCGGCGGTTGGCGTTTAATACGGTTGTCGCCGCAGCAATGACCTTGATGAATACGATCAACAAACATCCTGGTTGTTCCAGCCAAGGGCCAGCCGTTCAACGTGAAGCACTGCTGGCCTTGATTCAAGTGCTCGCGCCAATTACGCCGCACATCTGTAGCGCGCTGTGGCGAAAGCTTACCGGAGAGGACTTGAGTCAAGCGACGTGGATGGAGACAGATGCTGCGGCCTTGGTGAAGACTTCGATAGAGTTGGTGGTGCAAATAAATGGCAAGCTGCGAGGTAAACTGACGGTCGCTGCTGATGCCAAAGAAGATGTTGTGCGCGAAGCCGTCTCTGGGCTTTCGAATTTGGATCATTTTTTTGATGGGAAAGACATTCGAAAAGTTATTTTTGTGCCGGGCAAGCTGATCAATTACGTGGTGCATTGATGGACGTCCGCCCTCTGTTGGTGCTTGGCCTAATCGGTGT
>Ga0209425_10001415_pt1 | contig 28064 bp, 30 predicted proteins | sample COG_05_FD_184749 | JGI IMG/M metagenome (GOLD analysis project Ga0209425, IMG submission 184749) | Pelagic Microbial community sample from North Sea - COGITO 998_met_05 (SPAdes) (version 2) | ecosystem: Environmental > Aquatic > Marine > Neritic zone/Coastal water | place: Helgoland, sampling...
CAACTGTTCTATATTTCATTCCTTTAACGTCAGACACTTTTGTTACGTTCTTTTTGAACCAACCAAAAGGCTGAGCTGGCATAGGCATATGAAAGAACCCTACGTAATCAAATCCAACTTTCGCTAGAGTTTCTTCGTAAAGTTTTCTACCTCCACCGTACTCCATCCATCCCATTACTTCTTGAGATGACATACCGTACGAAGGTCCAGTTCCGAAAAGTGAAGCGGCGGCATTTTTACCGTACCAATATGCAGTCACCCAGTGACCCATATCAACTACGCCAGAACTTACTGCTTGACCTACTTCTGAAGTTTTGACGATTGCGCCAACTGGCTGAAGATCAATCTTCAGTTGTCCACCTGACATATCGCTTACCATTTTGCAATAGTCTCCAGCCATTTCGAAGAATATATTAGCTCCTGATGGCCAAGCTGCTTGCATCTTTAAAGTTTGCGGAGCACCAAAAGCAATGTTAGGCATTGCGACTGAGGCTGCTGCTGCTGCACCTGTTGCTGCAGCTACTTTAAAGAATTTACGTCTTGAAGGAGTTTTAATTCCTTTTAACGTTTTTTCTTTTTTAGACATATTTTGTCTCCCTTATTGTTATTAACATATGTTTAACGTTGAATAATTTAAGCATAAAACAAAGATAGAGTCTCTATAAAATGTACTATTTTATGGTCCTAAAATGTCTGCTTAATTTTGTTATTTTGTTTAAGTATTTTTAAAAATACATTTATAGGTTGTATTAATTTACCCTATCTAGTGCCACGCCTTTGGTAAAAAAATCCTCTAAATTTTGTGTAGCCCTATATGCCATATCCCAACGTGTTCTTTTCGTTGCACTACCTAAATGAGGTAATAAAAAAATATTATTTAGTTTTAGATACTCAGGATGAATTTTTGGTTCACCATTATAAACATCTAAACCAAAAGCAAAAACTTTTTTGGATTTAAGTGCTTCTATCATTGCTTCATCATCTACGACATCTCCTCTAGCTGCGTTTCCTATAACGACATTGTCAGGAAAGTGAGCCAACGTTTCTTTGTTAATGATTTTATTAGTTTCTTTTGTTGCTGGACAATTTATAGATAAAAAATCACTACAATTAAATAAATCTTTAATTGTTTTATGATAAATTGCTCCGTCTTCAAGTTCTTTTGAAAGCTGATTACGATTATGATAATGAATTTCCATATTAAAACCTTTGGCTCTTTTAGCGACAGCTCTACCTATTCTGCCCATACCTAATATACCTAATCTTTTATTTGACATTTGTTTGCCTAACATAAAATCTGCAGACCACTTCCAATCCTGACGTTCAGCAGCTCTTCTTGCTTCTAGAACTTTTCTAGATGCTCCTAAAAGTAAAAGTATTGAAATATCTGCTGTAGAGTCGTCTAGTACTTCTGGTGTATTAGTTACGACAATTTTTCTTTCTTTCGCTGTATTCACATCAATGTTTCCATATCCAACAGCATAATTTGCGATGATTTTTATTGAAGAAGATAATTTATTAATAAGATCTTTATTAAATTGATCTGTAATAGCACTTAAAATACCATCACAATCTTTAGAAAGTTCTATAATTTTATCCGATGAATATATTTCATCATTTTCATTGAATTTAACTTCAAAAAGTTTTTTTAATTTGTCTTCATTTTCTCTTAATAGTTTTCGGGTAATTAATATTTTTTTTTTCATAAATCACTAAGTTTTGCTGGCTTAGGTCCGCCAGTCAGCCAATCAATTACTTCAACAGTGTGCACGATTGGAGTTTCTATACCGCTGGCAATTTGAGTCATACAACCAATATTTCCTGTTGAAATAAAATCTGGTTGAACTTTATTAATATTGGCAACTTTGTTTTCTAGTAGTGTTTTAGCAATTTTTTGTTGAAGAATATTGTAGGTTCCTGCTGAACCACAACACAAATGGCCCTCGGGTATATTTAATACTTCATTACCCGTTCTCTTGATTAAATCAATAGGTTGTTGATGAACTTTTTGTCCATGTTGCATCGAACAAGGAGAATGGTATGCAATTTTATATATTTTTTCATTTTGCTTAAAATTAAGCTTGATATTTTTGTCTAAAAATTCTGTTATATCTTTTGTCAACTCAGAAATCTTTTTTGCTTTTTTCTTCATTCCCTTATCATCTCTAAAAATAAAACCATAATCCTTTAATGTAGTGCCACATCCAGATGTGTTGCTAATTATTGCAGTTAGACCATTATTTAAATATTCATCGTACCAAAGATTAATATTTTTTTTAAATAATTCATGAGCTGCTTTTTCTTTTCCGAGATGATGGTCTAGAGAACCACAACAATTGATTTCAGGCATAACTACTACTTCTACATTGTGTCGATTAAGTAATCTTATAGTTGATTCATTTATTTCAGGAGAAATCACTCGTTGAACGCAACCAGTTAGTAGAGCTATTCTTGCAATTGGTTTCTTTTTTTCTACTGAATAAATCTTTTGTGTTTTCAAAGTTTTTTTAGGAAATTTAGAGGGCATCAATTTCAGAGAATTTTTAATAAACTCTGGAAGAATAAAACTTAAAGGTCTTATGATACCAACTAAGAGACTTAGTATTTTAAAAGTCTTAGGGTTAGGAAGTGTTAGTGATAAAAGATTTCTAAACAGTCTTTCAAAAATTGGTCTTTTATAAGTCTTCTCTAAATGACTCCTTCCATGATCAATTAGATGCATATAATTCACTTGGGACGGACAAGTTGTCATGCATGCATAACAAGACAAACATCTGTCAAGATGTTTAGCTACTTTTTCGTTACCAGGCTTATTATTCTCAAGCATATCCTTAATTAAATAAATCCTGCCTCGAGGTCCATCAAGTTCATCTCCTAATATTTGATAAGTTGGGCAAGTAGCATTACACATTCCACAATGAACACATTTACGAACAATCTCTTCAGTTGATTTGTTATTTTTATTTTTTAATTGTTCTGGTGTAAATACTGTTTGCATTAAATACCTGTATACATTTTTCCTGGATTTAAAATCCTTTTAGGGTCGAAACTTTTTTTAATTTTCTCAGATATCTTATATTTTACTTCATCAATTGTAAAAATATCAATTGATGCTTTTAAACTTTCATCCACCTTTATAGTAGTCAAGTAGCCGCCTAGGTTCTTTACTAAAGATCTAATTTCTTTTAATGAATTGAAATTTAGTTCATCTAACTGGAGCCAAATTAAATTTCCACCCCAGTCTATAAAATATTTAATATTATAAGGTTTGAGTTTATTGGTTAATTCAAATACCTCGCTTGCAGGGACAATAACTCTAAGCAGGTTGCTTTTTAGACTCTTAAATACTTTTAAACATCTTGTGTTCTCCCAAAAAATATTTGACTGGGAAGGATCTAAGATCGAAACTTCTCTGCTGTTTACATTTAATTCTTTTAATAATTGATCAATTCTTTCATCTACAGATAGTTTGGACCCTTCTATTCTTATTGCTGTAATAGGTCCTTCAGTTGTAAGGTCGTTGAATATAAATTGGCTTCGAAAATATTCTGGATAAAAAACTCCACCTGATGGATCGGTTGAGGACCCTAAAGCAATGTTTAAATATTCTAAACCTTTTTTTAAATGTGGATTTTCTACAACTAATGTTTTTGTTAAATCAGCTTTTGGCAAAACCTTAACAGATATCTCGGTAAAAACACTAAGAGTGCCAAATGAGCCAGTTATAATTTTACTTAAATCATAGCCAGTAACATTCTTAACTACTGTTCCCCCTGACTTTATTATCTCACCTTTTCCATTTACGCCTTTGAATCCAAGAATATGATCTCGAGCACTACCTGCTTTAAATCTTCTAGGTCCTGCAAAGTTAGTTGAAACAACTCCACCAATTGTTCCTTCGTTGCTCTTTCCCTCAAAAAGAAAACCAAAATCATTTGGTTCAAAAGCAAGTTGTTGATTTTTTTTATCTAGTTCTTCTTTGATTTCTTTCATGGATGTTCCTGATTTTACTTTTATATACAATTCTTCTGGCTCATATTTAATTATTCCAGAATATTTTGAAAGATCTAAAGTTTTTTGTGATTGAAAATTTTTACCAATATTTTTTTTTGAGCCTAATCCATTAATCTCAAGTGGAATATTTTTTTTATAACAATATTTAATAGTTTCAGCTATAGCTTTTTCATTATTTGGTTTTAGTATAGACTCACTAAAATCTTGGGATGTCTGGAAATTTTGTTTTTCCTCCATGGACATGGACTCTTCCCTCCTCAGCACATTTTCTTAAGATTGGATATACTTTGCCCGGATTAAGTAAAGAGTTTGGGTCTAGAGCAATTTTAATATTAAGTTGTTGTTTTATATCGGTATTATTAAATGCTTCACACATTAATTCTCTTTTCTCTATACCTACTCCATGTTCTCCCGTTAAGGCTCCTCCAACCTTGACACAATATTTTAATATTTCTGCTCCAAACTCTTCTGTTCTTCTTAATTGATCTGGATCATTTGCGTCAAACATAATGAGTGGGTGAAGATTTCCGTCTCCTGCATGAAAAGCATTAGCTACAGGCAAATTATATTTCACAGAAAGTTTTTGAATTTCTTTTAGCACTTCTGCAAGCTTTCCTCTTGGTATAGAACCATCCATGCACATATAGTCTGGTGCTAATTCAGCACAAGCTGGAAAAGCGGCTTTTCTTCCAGTCCAAAATTTTGATCTTTCTTCGTCTGACTTACTTCTTTTTACGCTTGAGCATTTATTTTCTTTTGCAATTTCTTCCACTCTTTTAATCAATTCTGAAACTTCAGACTCTGTCCCATCCAATTCAACAATCATCATAGCTTCGGCATCCATCGGGTAACCGGCTTTTGAAAAATCATTGGTTGCTTTTGTTAACGCTTTATCCATAATTTCCATTCCAGCAGGTATTATTCCTTTTGCAATAATTTCGGTAACACATTTTCCTGCGTCTTCAATTGATGGAAAGCCAATGAGCGCAGCTTTTGCAACTTCTGGACACTTTAAGATTTTAACTGTTACTTCTGTAATCACTCCTAGTAAACCTTCTGAACCTGTCATCAGACCAAGTAAATCATAGCCCTCTGCATCTAATGTTTTTCCTCCAAATCTTGTTACAGTTCCGTCCATCAATACAACTTGGATGCCTAGTAAATTATTTGTAGTCGCTCCATATTTTAACGAATGAACTCCACCAGAATTTTCCGCAACATTTCCACCTATAGAACAAGCTATTTGACTTGATGGGTCTGGGGCATAATAAAATTTATTATCTTGTACTGCATGAGTTATCGCGAGATTGGTAACGCAAGGTTGAGAAACGACACATTTATTTTTATAATCCACTTCTAGTATTTTGTTAAATTTTCCCATGCTTAATAAAACACAATCAGCTAAAGGCAATGCTCCTCCTGACAATCCAGTCCCAGCACCTCTTGGAACAACTTTTACTTTATTCTCGTTACAATATTTTAAAATTTCACTAACTTGCTTTACAGTTTCGGGTAACACTACAAGTAAAGGTTTTTGTTTATAAGCAGCTAAAGCATCTGTTTCATAAGGTCTAATTTCATCCTCGTGTGAGAGGATATTGTCATGCTTAAGTATTGCACTTAAATCAGAAATAATTTTATCCTTACTAGATAAAATTGATTGTTGGACTTTAGGCATTTGAAGACTTGTCATAGTATAATTCTATAAGTTTTAAGTTGTTTGGTCAAAAGACAATGCTAGTTATCCAAGCATTTTTTTAATTTTTTCAAGAGCTTTTTGAATATTCTCCTTAGAAGCCGCAAAACTAAACCTTACATAGTCAACTGATGTTTTCCCAAATGCTGTTCCTGGAACAATTGCCACACCTGCTTCATACATGCATTTTTTTGAAAACTCTGAACCGTCCATTCCTGTACCACTTACATTTGGAAAAGCATAAAATGCACCGCCGGGCATACTGCATGTAATACCTGGTAAATCATTTAAACCTTTGTGAATTAATTTTCTTCTCTCATCAAATTTTTTCATCATTTCATATATTGGTTCGTCAGAGCCATCCAATGCTGCAATACCAGCGTACTGAGAAGGAGCATTCACACATGAAAAACTGTTAATCGCCAACTTTGTAATATGTGGAATTAATTTTTCTGGCCATACGCTCCAACCCATTCTCCATCCTGTCATCGAATAAGCTTTGCTCCACCCATCTAAGACTATCAGTCTTTCTTGAAGATCTGGATAGTTAAAAAATGTTGGCATTTCTTTTCCGTCATAAATTTGTCTGCTATAAATTTCATCACTTAATATTGCTACATGAGGAAATTTTTTTAAACCCTCTGCTAAAAAATCAACCGAAGATTTTTCAACAAAACTACCAGTTGGATTATTTGGATTTATCAAAACAAGCAGTCTGGTTTTATCTGTAATTAAAGATAAAATTTTTTCGGGATCAAATTTTAGATCTTTATCTTCTGTTAAATCATATGGTACAGCTTTAGCACCAGTATAGTTAATCATTGACTCGTAAATTGGAAATCCAGGTGTTGGGTGTATTATTTCTGAACCTGGTTCACCTATCATTGAAATAGCAAAGTACATTGTTGGTTTTCCACCAGGCATTATCATCACTCTTTCAGGGCTTATATCTTTGTTATAAAGAGCTTTAATCTTTCTTGAGACAGCTTCTCTGCACTCTAAAATTCCATTAGCTAAAACATAGCCATGATGACCGTCATCGATAGCTTTTTTTGCAGCCTCAACTACATGCTTTGGAGATTTAAAATCAGGCTGACCTAACCCTAAATGAATCATCTCTTTTCCTTGAGCTTCAAGTTTTTTAGCTTCAGCTAAAATACTAAAAGCAGACTCTGTACCTAATCTTTCTAAATTTTTTGCCAGTTTCATAATTTTTTATAATTTATTAAATAAGCTAGCAGAATTTTAAATTTTTAAAATATAAAAAATTGACCTAGATTGACTAGCGATATGCTATTTTACTTGGGTTTAATTCTTTAATGTTTTTACAGCCCATTAGAATCATGTCTCTTCTAATCTCATCTTTCATTCTTTGTAGAACCATTTCTACTCCTTCTTGTCCTCCCGCCCCTAACGCAAATAAAAAACCTTTTCCAAAACTACAAGCAGTCGCTCCTAAAGCTAAAGCTTTTAAAACATGAGAACCTCTTCTAATTCCCCCGTCAACAATAATTTCTATTTTTCCGCCAACCGCATCTACTATCGCTGGAAGTTGATCAAAAGGTGATCTTGACCCATCTAATTGTCTACCTCCATGATTTGAGAGCATAATAGCAGAAGCACCTACATCAACTGCTCTTTTAGCGTCTTCGACAGACATTAATCCTTTAAGTGCAAAAGGACCATTCCAACGCTTAATGCAATATTCTGCATCTTTCCAGCTCATTGCTGGATCATACTGTTCATTAATATATTCCATGACTCCTTTTGCTATGCTTGAACCATTTTTAGTAAAATGTGCAACATTCGCTAGTTTAAATTTTTCATGTGCTAAATAATTTAAAGTCCATTTAGGATGAGCGGCAAAACTTAATAAACTTTTTAAAGTAAGTTTTGGTGGAGTTGTAAAACCAGTTCTGTGGTCACGTTCTCTGTTCCCGGCAACCACCGTATCGACAGTTAAACATAAGCCTTTGAAGCCAGCATTTTTACATCTATCAATTAGATTATCTGTAAGTGATTGATCTTTATGAATATAAAGTTGAAATAATTTTGGACCACTAGAAATATTTGCTATCTCTTCAATTGATGAAGTTGCCATAGTAGACATGCTATAGAAAGTTCCAAATTTTTCTGCTGCTCGAGCAGATGCTTTGTCGCCATCATGATGGTAGAGTCTTTGCATTGCTGTTGGGGACAAAAACAAGGGCATATTAATTTTATGACCAAAAACATTTACAGAAAGATCGGGCTCTCCCACGCTTGCTAAAATATTTGGAATTAAATCACATTTTGAGAAAGACTCTGTATTTCTTTTTAGCGTTATTTCATCATCTGCACCGCCGTCTATGTAATGAAAAATTGGTGCGGGTAGATTTTTTTTAGCTAATTTTTTAAAGTCGTCAATGTTATAACAGTCTTTAATCGACATACGTGATTAAAACTTTTTAGAAAAACTTATTGATTGATTGTCGGTACCTGGATTAACATCGCCCCAATCATTATTTGAGATATGACTGTAGCTATATCCAAGTTTTGAATTTTCAAATAAATCTAATCCAATTTTAATTTCTGATTTAAATTCAAGAGCGCTTCCTAAATTTTTACCATCTCCAGCCTCGTAATAACCAGGTGCAAAACTTGGTGAAACGCTAACTAGACCTAATTTATAATCAGCTTCAATACCTGTGTATAAATAAATAGAACTTTTACCAGTAACAAAAGCGCCAGTTGTAGGTGAGAACCTACCCAACCAAGTATCTCTAAATAGATTTTCATTTTTGTGTTCTACACCCAACAAACTAGTTTGGTCATCGCCTTCTTTATCTATGGTATCAAATGTACCAGTATAAACTGAAATATTGTTTTCCTGACTAGACAAAAAGCTACTACAAAATAAAGTCGTTAATAATATAATTATAATTCTAAATTTCATTTTAAGAAAAATACTACCTTAAGAATAAAATGTACACATTCAATTAGCCTTGTTGTGCTTGCTTTTTCGTGTAATAAAAAAAATTATTAACCCCCCAAGAACTAAAACTAAATAAGGTAAGAACCAAAGAAAAAAATTGTCTTTAGTCAAAGTAGGTTGATAAACAATCCACTCCCCATATTTGCTAATCAAGAAATCATATATTTCTTTTTTTGTCCTGCCCTCTTTAATTTGATCTTGAACAACTAATTTAATTGTTAAGGCAAAATCTGAATTAGAGTCAGCAATAGACTGTCCTTGACAAACCAAACATCTTAGATTTTTGTAAATTTCCATTACCTCCAAATTTACCTCGTCGGAGTATAGTGTAGAGAGTAAAAAGAAATAGATAATTATAATTTTTTGTATCTTCATTGTGTTAATTTTAAAATTTCTTCAAATTGCCTTTGACCTATAGGACCTATAATTTTTTTAATTATAGTTAATTCTTTATCAACTAAAATTGACTCTGGAACACCATAAGTTCCAAATAAAATAGAAGCCTTGCCATCTAGATCTTCAGCTACAAAATTGTATGGGTTTCCTAATTTGTTCAAAAAATTTAAAGCATTATTTTTTTTATCCTTAAAGTTTATGCCTAAAATTTTAACGTTTCTATTTTGATTTGCTAGTTTAATTAGATATTTATGTTCGAGTCTACACGGAGCACACCACGAAGCAAAAATATTTATTAATGTAAATTCATTTTGTTTTAAAAGTTCATCTGAAATTAAATCACTATTGTGAATGGATGCTAATTGAAAACTACTAATTTTATTACCAATAAGATTTGTTGTATTGTAGCTATTATCTTTTTTTAATCCTAACCAAAAAACTAAAAGAAAAAAAGTTATAAAACTAAAAATAATAATCTTAAAAAAATTAATTTTCATTTTTTTTTTGTATAAATTGAATAAGACCACCAAGTGCAATAATAAAAGCAGAAATCCACACCCAAATCATTAAAGGTTTGTTCTGAAATTTAATATTATAAAAATCTGATCTAGATACATTGCTCATAGTTAAATATAAATCAGAATTAATTCTTGTTTTTATTGCCGCTTCATAAGTTAAGGTTTCAGGATTAGTATAAATTCTAATTTCAGGACTTAGATACTGTATGTTTTTATTTTTAAGTTCAATTATTTCAAATCTACCTATTACAGACTTATAATTTTTATTTTGTTCTATACTGACGTTCTCAAAATATATTTCATAATTATCTAATTTTTTTTTTTGTCCAGTTTTTAAATTAAAGTCTATTTCAACTGAATGCTGATGGTTAACACCAATAAAAAAAACAAGTAAGCCAAAACCTAAGTGAGAAATTATTCTTGAGAATTCAAATTTTTTTTTACTCTTAAAAGATTTTTTAGCATCTAGGACAGAATGTAAAACTAAGAATGTGGCTGTGATCAAGATTAAATTTACATAAAACCCATAATTTTCAAAAAAATAAAAAATAAATAAATTTATTGTTATAGCACCCACTAAAACATACAAAGTTTTATACAATCTTTCTTTCTTTGAATTGATCCAACCAAATTGTGGTCCTAAAGTCATTAAAAACAAAAGAGGAATTACTAGGGGTATTATAACAATATTATAAAAAGGTGGTCCAACCGAAATTTTAGCATTTGTTAACACATCAAGAAAAATTGGATAAAGAGTACCAATTAGAACTGTTGCTAAAAAAAAAATCATAAACCAATTGTTGGTTAAAATAAATGTTTCCTTGCTATTTAAATTAAAATCATAAGATTCCTTTTTACGTTCTTTAAAAAAAATAATTACTGAAGTAAAAATCATTAAAGACAAAAATAGAAGTATATATAAACCTCTTGAGGGATCGTTAGCAAAAGTGTGAACAGAATTCAAAATTCCAGATCTAACCAGAAATGTGCCTGTCACACTTAAAATAAATGTTAAAAGACAAAGAATTATAACCCACTCATATAAAGTATTTCTTTTCTCTAGGACCATTACAGAATGCATCAAGGCAGTTATAGCAAACCAAGGAAGTAAAGATGCATTTTCAACAGGGTCCCAAAACCAAAAACCTCCCCAACCTAACTCATAATAAGCCCAGATAGAACCTACGATTATTCCAAGTGTTTGAAATGTCCATGAAATATAAACCCAGGACTTAATTGCTAATGCAAATTGTTTTCCGTTATACTCTGAAAGTATTGAAGCTATAGCTGCAGAGAAATAAATCGAACAACCAACAAACCCAATATATAATAGCGGAGGATGAATAGCTAATGCAGGATCTTGAAGAATTGGATTTAAACCCATTCCCTCTAATGGAACTGGAAAGATAGAACTAAAAGGGTTTGAGTTTAAAATTAAAAAAATCACAAATCCTAAAATCAAAAAATTTTGAAAAATTAAAGTGTATAATCGAAATTTTTTATTATGTTTGTGATTAAAAATTAAAAATAAATATGAAAACAAAACTAAGATATTAATCCATAATAATAAGCTACCCTCGTGATTTCCCCAGCTCCCTGCTACTTTATAAAAAAGCGGTTTAGTGGTGTGCGAATTTTCATAAACGTTGATAATTGAAAAATCAGAAAAGATAAATCCTGCTAGTAGAGTAAAGAAGCTCATAATAGTAAAAGTTATTTGAAACAAACTTAAATTATAAATGTTTTTCTTGATTGTCTGATTATTGTTTTTTATGTCGAGGAACGCATTATAAATAATAAGTAGACTTAAGCCTAAAATTAAAAAAACTAATATTGATCCAAGGTTACTTAGCATTATTTTCTAATATCTTTTTAATTTCAGGAGGCATGTATTTTTCATCGTGTTTAGCAAGTATTCTATCAGCTATAAAAAATGTTTTGTCTTTAAGTCTACCTTCAGCAACTACTCCTTTTCCTTCAGCAAATAAATTTGGAACAGTTCCTGAATAGTTTATTAATATTTCGTTTTGAAAGTCAGTGACGATGAATTGAATATTTTTTTTATTAATAATGATAGAATTTTCTTTTACCATTCCTCCAACGCGCATTGCCTTTCCTGTGGGTATATCTTCTCTTTGTTTTATTTCAGTTGGTGTTGAAAAATATAAAATATTTTTATTAAGAGATTTTAGAACAAAGATAATAGCAGCTAAAGATATTAAAAAGATAAAAAATAAAAATAAAATTCTATTTTTTACTTTTTTTGTAAGCATTTTAAATGCTTTTAATTTATCTTAGAGTTTGTCGCTAATATTTGTTGTGCAACTTTAGAAGTTTTTAAAGTTTTATTTCTATCTTCTAAAGACAGAGCTTGAAGTTCTGCAAAAAACTCACTCTCGTATTTTTTTAAAGTTTTTTTGGTTTTAAAATAAACAACTGCACAAGAAATAAATACAATGCTAAAAGACATCCAGACATAAAGCCCGTATCCGTTCATTAATATAAATTCAGTCATCATTATCTTTTAATATTTTTTTTCTTTATTCTAATGATTTCTGTTTTGTATTTCATTAGAAAAATTAGCGCAGCATAGAGCAAAAAAACAAGCAACATTATCATTAAAGGTAGCAACATACTTGGGTGGATGGTATTCGGGCCAGTTATTTTTATGCTCGCTGGCTGATGAAGGGTTGACCACCATTCTACAGAATATTTGATAATAGGTAAATTAATTGAACCAACAATAGCAACAATAGATGATATTTTTACAATTAAATACTCGTCTTTAATTATTTTAAAAACTAAAATGTATAAAATATAAAATATCATTAAAACCAACATTGAAGTTAACCGTGCATCCCAAGCCCACCATGTTCCCCAAGTTGGTTGTCCCCATAGAGAACCGGTCACAATCGCTAAACAAGTAAATAATAATCCGATAGGTGCTAAACTTTTATTTATAAAGTAAAAATTTTTTATTTTAAAAATAAAATTTAAAATAGAAAGAATTGTAATAACAGAGAAACACGCTAAACCTATCCAAGCAGAAGGAACATGAACATACATTATTCTTACCGAGTCTCCTTGAATATAATCGGGAGGAGATAGAATTAAAGCGAACGTTAAACCAATTATTAAAATTAAAAAAAATATTGAATTAATAAATTTAATTATTTTTTGAATTATAGAGTAAATATTACTTGGTGAAAAAAATTTAAACATCTTGTCCTTAATTATATTAGTTATGATTTTAAAGGAAGATGGTTGTTTTGCCTAATTGAGAATTGGGAGGGAGTTAAAGAAGAAGTTAATCCCCAATTAGGCTTTAACTCCCTTAAATTTAATATGACTCTGTGTTTTTGATTTGATCTAATCTTGTTAGATTTGTGGCGGCTTAAACTTAGTTGGAAAGCTTCAGATAATTAGAGCCTTTTTTACCAACAAAAATTTCATTGATTAATGGGTGTTTTACTGGCTGCTTAGAATTGTCCATAAGAAGATTTTGTTCCGATACATAGGCTTCATAAGTTACATCGTTGCTCTCTGCTAACAAGTGATAAAAAGGTTGATCTTTCCTAGGTCTCACATCTTTAGGGATAGACTGATACCACTCTTCTGAATTATTAAACTCAAAGTCCACATCATAAATAACTCCACGAAAATCAAAATGTCTATGTTTTACGATTGTACCAATTGAAAACTTTGCAATGTTTTTTGCTGCCATTAATTATTAAGATAGTAACTTTTAATTAAAAATCAATATATAAATTTCTTTAAAATTAAATTTATGTTAAAAAAACAATGTGAATAAGTCACTATTAAAGTTCATCACTGATTTTGGCCCATTATTAATTTTCTTTACAGTTTATTATAAAAGTGGGAACAATTTAAGTGTTGCTATCCCACCCCTAATTATTGCTACCTTAATTGCTGTGCTGGTTAGCTATTTAGCAGAGAGAAAAATACCTTATCTTCCATTAATGGGCGGAGTCATAATATCAATTTTTGGAGGGTTAACTTTATATTTTAATAACCCAGTTTTTTTATATATGAAGCCAACTATTATTAATATTATTTTTTCTTTTGTTTTAATTATAGGCAGAACTTTTTTTAATAAAAACTTACTTAAATACTTTTTTCAAAATGCATTTCAAATTGATGAGTCCGGTTGGGACAAATTAAATTATAGATGGATAATTTTCTTCATTTTTCTTGCCCTAATTAATGAATTAGTTTGGCGAACGCAAACTGAGGTTGTGTGGGTTAATTTTAAAGTTTGGGGAATATTGCCCCTTACCTTTATATTTACCGCTTTTCAAATACCCCTTATTAATAAACATAAATTATGAGAAAACTAAAATTAGTAGTAAATAATGTTGCTAAAAACTCTGATAAAGAAATCTTTTTTGTAAAAAAAGAACTTCGAACTATTTTAAGCTTATATGGAAAAATGGTTTCTAACGGCACCTGGAAAGACTATGGTGTTTCAATAGGACCTAAAGAAATCTCTTTTGATATTTATCAGCGAGCTTCTGAAAAACCAGTCTATAAAATTTTAAAGAGTCTAAAACCAAAAAACAATAACGAAAAATTTTATATTAAAGATAAACACGGAAATATATTAGAAAAATCTAGTAATCTTTTAGGTCTCATAGAAAAAACTAGATGGAATAATTTAAGAGCTGTAAAATAATTATCTTCTTTGACCAAAAAGTCTTAAAAGCATTATAAATAAATTAATAAAATCTAAGTAAAGAGTTAAAGCTCCCATAACAGCTTTTTTTCCCATCAACTCACCACTATCGCTAACTAAATACATGTTTTTAATCTTTTGCGTGTCGTATGCTGTCAAGCCTACAAAAATTAAAACACCTAAAATAGATATTACAAAATACATCATGGAAGACTTCATAAAAATATTTACTATTGAAGCTATAATTATTCCAAAAAGTCCCATCATCAAAAAAGAACCTAGTTTTGTTAAATCTCTTTTAGTTGTGTAACCATAGATGCTCATTGCGCCGAAAGTTCCTGCTGTTATAAAAAATACTCTTGTAATACTTGCGCCCGTATAGATTAAAAAAATTGAAGAAAGAGAAGCTCCCATTAAAGCTGCGAAGACCCAAAAAGTAGATTGGGCTTTTGCTGAGGTCATTTTAGCAATATTAAAACTCATATAAAAAACTACTCCTAACGGGGCCAACATAATTAACCATTTTAACCCTGAGTTATATATGGTTGAACCAAAACTAGTTAGGCCAGTTATCTCTCCTGATGTTCCAGTCACAACAGCTAACTTAAAAAATAATAAAGCAATAAAACCAGTCAACAAAACACCCGACGCCATATAGTTATAAACTTTAAGCATGTAAGCACGTAGGCCTTGATCAATAATTGCTTCAGAAGCTGAGGATTTTGTTGAAACGTTTTGTTTATTTAATTCCATATGGATAATATAAATCTTTTTTTTTAAAATTCAATACTACCTTTACATCAGCCTTATTAACTCATAAAAAATGTAACGTTTTTATGAAATTTAAAAAATTAGGAACCACAGATATAGACGTAAGCTTGATTTGCCTTGGTACAATGACTTGGGGCACTCAAAACTCTGAAAAAGATGCTTTTGAGCAAATGGATTATTCATTAGATCAAGGGGTAAATTTTTTTGACACTGCCGAAATATATTCTGTTCCTCCAACTCCAGAATCTTACGGCAAAACTGAAAAAATGATTGGAAATTGGTTTAAAAAAAGAAAAAACAGAGAGAAAATTATTTTAGCCAGTAAAGTTGCTGGGCATGGATGTGCGTGGATAAGAGGCGGAGGAAATAACTTTACTGAAAAAAAAATAGGCGAAGCTATAGATGGAAGTTTAAAAAGACTTAAAACAGATTATATAGATCTATACCAGTTACATTGGCCTGAAAGAAACACGAACTACTTTGGAACAAGAGACTACAATCATGATGATAAAGAAAGTGATTGGAATAATTTTGAGTCAATTTTGCAGGTATTAGATAAATATATTAAAAGTGGAAAAATTAGACATGTAGGAATATCTAATGAAACTCCTTATGGCTTATCAAGATACTTGGAGCTATCTAAAAATAAAAATTTACCAAGAATGATGTCTGTACAAAACCCTTATAGCCTTGTTAACAGAACTTACGAAATTGGCATGTCTGAAATCTCTATTCGAGAGAAATGCGGTTTGCTTGTTTATTATCCATTAGCTGCAGGAGCTTTATCAGGTAAGTACAGAAACGGTGAAATGCCAAAAAATACTAGGATGTCATTATTCAAAGGTTGGGAAAGACACTTAAATCCACTAGCTATGAAGGCTTATGATGAATATTATAAACTTGCAAAAGAATGTAGGGTTACAATGGTTCAGCTCGCTCAAGCCTTTGTCAATTCAAGATCTTTTGTTACAAGTAATATTATTGGAGCGACTACAATGGAACAACTAAAAGAAAATATCCAAAGTATTACTATAGAGTTGACAGATGAAATGATCGATAAAATTAATTTAATTCACAATAATAATCCCAATCCCTCACCTTAATTCAAGCCATTGAAATAGATTATTTTTAGTATAGAAATAAATTTATGTTATTTAAAAACATTTTTATTCTGTTCTTAGTGTTAATGTTCTCTTCTAACACATTCGCTAATACGCCAAGATCGACTGGCAAATATAAGAACTGGCAAAGTTTTACCGCCGAGACAGATGTGGGGAAAATTTGCTTTGCACAAACTTTACCAACAAAAAGAGCTCCAGCAGCAGTAAAAAGAGATAAGTCAAAATTATTTGTAACTTTTAGACCTTCGGAAAATATCAAAGATGAAATTAGCATAACAAGTGGGCATATATATAAAAATTCAACTGTTACAGCTAGGTCAGGAAAAAGAAGTTACTCTTTTTTTTCAAAAGAAAACTTTGCATGGATACTTGATGATCAAGAAGAAAAAAAATTTATTCAATTGATGAAAAAGGCAACCGACGTAATTGTAAAAGCAAGAACTGTAAAAGGTGCGGAAACCACTGATCACTACTCTATGATGGGTTTCACAAAAGCATACAACACAGCTAAAAAAAACTGTAGTTAATTAATGAAAAAAATAGTTTTAGCCTATTCAGGAGGTCTTGATACCTCGATCATCTTAAGGTGGTTGCAAGAAAATTATAAAGCAGAAGTAATCGCGTATACCTCGGATATAGGACAGGTTATTGATAGAAAAAAAATTATAAAAAATGCTAAAAGACTTGGTGTTAAAAAAATAATTATAGAAGATTTAAAAAACGTTTTTGTCAAAGATTACGTTTTTCCAATGTTGAGAGCTCATGCTTTGTATGAAGGGACATATTTACTCGGCACATCTATTGCGAGACCTTTGATAGCTAAAAGACAAATAGAAATAGCCAAAAAATTTGGTGCCTATGCAGTTTCTCACGGAGCTACAGGAAAAGGGAATGACCAAGTAAGATTTGAACTAGGCTATGCTTTTTTTGGAAAAAAAATTAAAATTATTGCTCCATGGAGAGAGTGGAAACTATCTTCGAGAACAGACTTAATTAAATATGCAAAAAAAAATAATATTCCTATACCAAGTGATAAAAAAGGAGCTCCTCCTTTTTCGGTGGATGACAATCTTTTTCACACTTCTACTGAAGGTAAAGCTTTAGAAAATCCAAAAAATTCAGCGCCAGAATTTATTTTTCAAAGAACAGTTTCCCCTGAAAATGCACCTAACAAAAAGATAATTGTTAAAATTGGTTTCAAGAATAGTGAACCTGTTTCAATTAATGGAAAAAAACTTAGTCCTGCCAACTTATTAGAAAAACTAAATCATATTGCAGGGAGAAATGGTGTTGGTAGAGTTGATTTAGTTGAGAACAGATTTATCGGGATAAAATCAAGAGGCGTTTATGAAACACCAGGTGGTACGCTACTTTATATTGCCCATAGAGGCATGGAATCTGTGACTCTAGATAAAGAAACGATGCATAAAAAAGAAAGAATTATGCCTGTGTACGCTGAGCTTGTTTATAACGGTTATTGGTTTTCAAAAAAAAGGCTTAATCTTCAAAAGATAATAGATAAAAATAAAAATAAAGTTAACGGCACAGTTAGTCTAAAAGTATACAAGGGCAATGTAACTGTTATGTCAAGAGAGACATCTAGTAACGCATATTCGATGAAAAAAGTTTCCTTTGAAGAAAATAAATCATTTAACAAAGCTAAAGTTGAAAAATTTATTAAATATCATTCAAAACAGTTAAATAAATCTTAAAAGTCTGATACTCTTGCGGCAATGAACCAAGCGATTCGAAATATTCAATTAGTTGCAGTGGTAGCAGTTTTAATTGCGACTATAATTGCTTTTTTTGTTGAATTAACATTCATGTATGAAACTAGAACAGTTGGACTGGCTGATTTGTTATTGATGTTTATTTATATAGAAGTTCTTGGTTTAGTAAGATCGTACTGGGAAACAAGATCGGTTAGAATTACTTATCCTCTTGTAATTGCGATTACTGCTCTTGCTCGGTATATAATTTTACAAGAAAAAGATAGCGATCCCGCAAATTTAATTTATATAGCTCTTGCAATACTAATCGTGTCTTTAGCAACTGTTGTTGTAAGATTTAGGAATAGTAAGTATCTTAAAATAGATTCGTCAAAATCTACTGAGCTTTAAAACATTCTAGAGTATTTTTTAACAAACAAGCAATCGTCATAGGTCCTACTCCTCCTGGCACTGGAGTTATAGCTTTCACTTTACCTTTTACGGTTTCAAAATCAACGTCGCCTACTATTTTTTTTCCAACCTTATTAATTCCCACGTCTATAACAATTGAGTCCTTTTTGACCCAATCGCTTTTAACCAGATTAGCAACCCCTACTGCTGCAACCAAAATATCTGCTTTTTGACACTCTACTTTTAGATCTTTTGTCTTTGAATGAACAACTGTAACTGTGCAATTTTCTTTTAGAAGTAATTGCGCCATTGGTTTACCGTTTAAATTTGATCTTCCAATAATGACTGCATGCTTTCCTGATAAATTTTTTTCTATTTTTTTTATCAAAATTAAACATCCTAGAGGTGTACAAGGAACTATAGCACTGTAACCAGAAGATAGGTTTCCCACATTAATTGGGTGAAAACCATCGACGTCTTTATTTGGGTGGATAGCGTTTATAATTTTTTCTTTATTTATCTGTTTGGGCAGAGGAAGCTGAACCAAAATACCTGAAACATTTTCATTTTTATTAAGTTCTTCTATTTTACTTAAAACTTCTTTTTCAGTGATGCTTTCTGAATATCTTATAATCTCAGAATTAATACCAACTTCTTTTGAATTTTTTTCTTTATTTTTTACATAAATTAGGCTGGGAGCAAAATCACCTATTAAGATTACAGATAAACCTGGGACTTTATTTCGACTATCTCTTAGTGAGGCGATCTCTTTTTTAATCTCCCTTCTTAATAGCGCTGATTCTTTTTTTCCGTCTATTATCATTCTTAAAATGCAGCTTTGTAAAATATTTCATTAATAAAATTTCTCAAAAAAATTAATCCAAGAATAAGTATTACTGGAGAAATATCTATTGATCCTAGGTTTGGGATATAACCTCTGATAAACCTTAAGGGAGGATCTGTCAGTTTATAAGTTGTCTCTAAAACTAAATAAACAAAACGATTACTGGTATTTATAACATTAAAAGCAACCAGCCAACTTGCAATCGCATTGATGATCAAAACCCAAACATATAGTTCTACTAGTTGATTAAATAAAATGAGAAGAGAGTTCATTAATTTTTCTCCACATAAATTGAAGTGCTTGGAAAAGCAAAGGATGCTTTATTTTTTTCTACAATATTTTTTATTTCTATCGCTAATACGTCTTTAACGTTCATCCACTCTAAATATGCAGTTGTTTTTGTAAAACAAATTAATCTAATATCGATTGAGCTAGCTGCAAATTGCTCTATTTTTACTGATAAAAAAGTTCCAGATGATGATGTGGAGAAATTATCATTACTTTTAATAAAACTTTCTATTTGATTTTTTATATTAGTTAATTGATCGCTTGTAGTTCGATACTCAAGTCCAATAACCCAACTAATTCGTCTATTTGTTATTAGAGAATTATTAATAACTGCTTTTTCTGCAAATTGAAAATTAGGAATTGTTGCTAAAGATTTATCAAATCTTCTTACTACCGTAGATCTGAAACCAATATTTTCTACAGTACCTTCAATTATTCCGTCTACAAAAATCCAGTCCCCAACCTGAAACCTTCGTTCTACCAAAACCAATATACCAGAAATCAAATTTTTAAATAAGTCTTGCGCTCCTAAAGCTACAGCTACTCCAAACAAACCTAGACCTGCAATAATTGGACCGATTTTTATTCCCCAAAGATCTAAGACAGCAGCAAATCCCAAAACTAGAATTAAAACTTTTATAGCTTTGATTATCCAATTAATTAGATCTCTTGAGATTAATCCTCCAACAGATTTAATAACAACCGAAAATGGACCTACAACTTGATGAAAAGTCCAGAAAATTAATATTGTAATTAAGGATCTATTGATTGTATCAACCATACCACTATCAACGGTTAGATAACTTGTTGATACAAAAAAACCTAAAACAATTGGAAAAAATTTTGCAGGTCCTTCCATAGAGTGAACTAAAGAATTGTCAAAACTATTAGTCGACTTTGAAACATAAGTTTCTAATTTTTTAACAACAAATTTTGAAAAAACTCCCCTTAAAAAAAGAAAAAAAGTAAAAATCGCCAGAGCTATTACTATCTCAGAAATATTTATTCCAGACACCCCATTTTGCCAAACTTCTAAAAATAAATTTTTAAAATTTTCTAATACATTCATTAATTCTAATCCTCTAATCTTATTATTTCATCTCCAGGGTTAAAAATTTCAATTTTTTTCCATCCTTGAGACTTAAAAAAACTTGCAACTTTTTCACTTATACACATAACTATGGATTGTGTCATCAATGGGCCTAGAGAATAGTTTTTAACAATAGCAACAAGACTTTCAGCACTTCTCAAAGAGTATACAAAAATTAGATCTGGCGGATAAAGTTCAATTAATTTTTTATTCTCATCATTTAAATCTTGAATAAGTTCTGAAGTATAATTTATAATTTTTTCTATTTTTATGCTCTCTTTTTTCAATTCAAGATCTAAATCATACGAAATATTATCTCCGCAAAAGTACACAAGTTTTGAATTTTTATTTATTTTTTCAGAAATCATTATTAAATTTTTTAATGCATTAACTGTGCCCCCAGCAGAGGATGTATTATTAAAACCAACTTGTCTTGCAATTTTTTCTGTTAAAGAACCAACGCAAAAACAATGTAAGTTCTTGTTCTTTGAATTTAACTTAATATTTCTAACGGCATTGGCACTTGTAAAAATAAAAGCATCAAACTCGTTGGGATTAATTGGTTTCATTGCTAAAGGTATAATTTTTAAAGTTGGTAAATGAACAATTTTGTGACCAAGAGAAAAAAATTTCTCCATTAAGTCCTCTGCGTCTATTAATGGTCGAGTAATTAAAATATTCATTTAGTTTTTACAAAGTTTTTTCCAGCTAAATTTAAAAGTTTTTCCCCTACTACTTTTCCAATATTTATTCCATCTTCCACATTACCTATGGTCTTGTGTGTAAAAAAAGTTTCTCCGTTGTCTGAAAAAAGCTGAGCTGTTAAAATTAACTCATTGTTTTTAATTATTGCTAGTCCACCAACTGCTGTATCACAATCTCCACCAATAGTTTTAAGAAGACTTCTTTCTGCTGTAGCACATTGCCTCGTAACTTTATGATCAATTTTTTTTAATAGATTTTTTGCAAAAGAATCTTCTTTTCTGCATTGTACAGCAATAACTCCTTGGCCTACAGCTGGCAACATTTCATCTACGGAAAATATTTGTTTTGAAAACTCTTCTAATTTTAAAGTTTTGATTCCTGATAGAGCAAGAACTATTCCATCATATAAACCGTCTTTTAGTTTTTGAATTCTTGTATCGATATTACCTCTTATATTTTTTACCTTAGATTTATTGTTAAGATTTTTTAATTGTAAGTCTCTCCTTCTGGAACTAGAACCTATGACTCCTGAGTGTGCTTCGTTAATATTTTTAAACTTAAAACTAACAAATACATCTCTTGGATCATTTCTTTCTATGTAGGCAGCAATACTAAGTTCTTCGACTTCTTCAGAAGCCATATCTTTTAAAGAGTGAACTGCAATATCTATTTTTTTTTTCAAAAGTGTTTCTTCTATTTCTTTGCAAAATAAATTTTTTCCTCCTATTTCTGATAGTTTTTTATCAAAAAATATATCACCAGAAGTTTTGATGGTTTGAATTTCAATTGAATCGCTGGATACGGCTGATTCATTGTCTAGTATTAATCTCCTCACTTTAGCTGCATAGGCTAAAGAAAGCTTACTACCTCGAGCACCAATTATAATTTTTTTCATTATTAATTTATATTTTTAAGTTTTTTATTTTATACTATTCTTGTATTGACTTCATAAATTAATGAAAAAAAATATTACCTTCCTTGGAATAGAGACCAGTTGTGATGAAACTGCCGCAGCTGTAATTCAAGAAAAAGAAGACGGTTCTGCAAAAATTTTATCGAGTGTAGTTTCGAGTCAAATTAAAGAACATGAAAAATTTGGCGGTGTAGTTCCTGAGCTCGCTGCAAGAGCGCACGTTGAAAATATAGACTTTATTATTGATAAAGCGCTAGACGATAGTAAGTTTACAATTGCTGATATGGATGGAATAGCAGCAACAGCTGGTCCGGGTTTAATTGTCTGTCTAACTGTTGGTTTGAATATTGGTAAATCTATAGCAGCCTTTTCAAACAAACCTTTTATTGCCGTTAATCATCTAGAGGGACATGCGCTGAGTCCTGGTTTAGAAAATAAAATAAAATTTCCATATTTGCTTTTATTAATTTCTGGAGGTCACTCTCAATATTTGATTGTTAAAGATATAAATGAGTACGAACAGTTAGGGACAACAATTGATGATGCGTTAGGTGAGGCTTTTGATAAAACTGCAAAAATGTTAGACCTGGGATATCCGGGTGGACCAAATATTGAAAAGTTTGCAAAATTAGGCGATAAAACTTTTTATAAATTACCCGAACCTATTATTAATAAAGGAGGATGCAATTTATCTTTCGCAGGACTTAAAACAGCGGTCTTAAGAGAAGCTAAAAATATTAATGGTAATCAACAACTGAAATATAATCTTGCTGCATCTTTTCAATTCACGATAAATAAAATTTTGAGAAAAAAAACTAAGGAGGCAATCAAACAGTTTAGAGCTAAAATATCTCTTGGGGAAAAAATACCATTCGTTGTAGCCGGTGGAGTTGCAGCTAATTTATCTATTAGAAAAAACTTAATTGAAATTTGTAAAGAAATGGATTTTGTTCCATTTTTTCCTAATTTAAAGTACTGTGGAGACAATGCTGCGATGATTGCCTGGGCAGGCATTAAAAGATACAAAAAAAAACTAATTAATAATTTAGACTTTGTTGCTAAATCAAGATGGCCTTTAGATCCTCAAGCAAGATACCTAAAAGGCCCTGGAATAAAAATTTAATTATGATTTATAAATTAAAAATATTTACTGATTTTAATGGTCAAGTTGAAAAATTATGGGACGAATTTGAAAAAAATTCAAAAAATCATTGCTTTCAAAGTTTTTACTGGCTGAAAAACTGGCACTTAAATTTGAATAGTGCAGCTAATATAAAAATATTTAACGTTTTAGTTTATCAAAATGAACGAATTATAATGCTTTTGCCTTTATGTGTAGAGAAAAAAAATGGAGTTAAGTTTTTACAGTGGCAAGGGGGTGATAGATCAGATTACATGGGTGGCTTATTAGACGCAAATTTGTCAATAAATAAAGAGAGTTTTGACTACATCTGGACAAAAATAAAAAGAGAAATAAAACTATTTGATATTGTTTACTTTCAAAGACAACCAAAAAAACTACTAGATAAGGTTAATCCTTTTTTTACATATTTAAAAAACAACGAAGATTATGTAACTAATTCAATAAATCTTGAAAGAGATTTTAATCTATATGTAGAAAAAAATATTAAGAGTAAGTTTATTTCGGATACAAAAAGAAGAATTAATGGATTAAAAAAAATAGGTAATTTAAATTTTCAGATAATTGATAATACGCAAATTTTAGAAGTTAAATCCACTATTGAAAAAATTTTAAACGAAAAAATTTTAAGGCTAAAAAAATTTAAGTTAAAAAATCCTTTTAACTCTGAAGCAAAAAAATTTTATTTGAATTTTGACAATAGATTTTTTAAGAACGGTTATTTACACCTGTCTAAATTAAAAATTAGTGAAGTACCAATTTCTTATCATTGGGGTGTTGTTTATAAAAATAGGTTTTATCATTTATTACCTACAATTACTGAATCTGAATACAATAAATATGCTCCTGGAAGAATTCACCTGCAAAATTTAATTCAATGGTCAACTTTAAAAAATATTTTAAAATTTGATTTTACTATTGGTGATGAAGAATACAAAAAGGATTGGGTAAATTATCGTGAAAATTTATACTCACATTTAGAAATAAATAATTATTTATATATTTTTTATTATTTTTTCCTTTATATTAAAATTTTAATAAAATCTTTTATAAAAAAAATTAATTAAATTTTTTCATTTCAGCAATTTTTTTAAAATTAGCTTTTTTCGTTGCCTTTAGGCTTGATGTATTAGTAGAGTGAACATAGACGGTCATTTTTTTCTTTAAGAAGTTATTTTGTGTATATTTTAGTAAATCTTGATAATATCTTTTGTTTCTAAACTCTGGCAGAGTCAAAACATCAAATATAATAGTTGAATTTTTAAAGTTAATGAACTTATTTAATTCGGCTACATGCCAATTATTTGTTCCTTTATAGCCTGCCCAACAATAACAAGCGATTTTATTATTTTTTTCTATGCCGAAAAATTTTGCGTATTTAAATCTTTCTATTTTTTTCTTATTTTTTTTAAAATGATCAATATAAAGTTGTTTTTTTTTTATTGAACCCTTATTTGATAGGACAAAGTATTTTCTATTTCTTAATAAATTTTTTTTTGAAACAACCAATTCAAAAACATAAAGAGTAATAAAAAATTGATGAAAAAAATTTATAAACTTTCTAATAATTTTTAATAAATTTTCCATCATTACTAACTTTTTTTATATATATAAAATATTCAATTATTGATGAATTTTAATTATCTAAATAAAATAATACAATTTAAAAGTGAATTAAAAAATTCATATATAAAGCAATTCTAGCATTTAGGTTTATTTGTCATATATACTCATAAAACAAATTAAGTAAATTTTAAAATAAATTTAAAGAGGTATGTTTGAGTAATTTAATTTTCAATTTTAATAATAAAAAAATTAAACAAATTAAAAACCCTAAAAATTTATTAGGTGGCAAGGGAGCTAATTTAGCTGAAATGGGAAGATTGGGCATGCCAGTTCCTCCTGGCTTTACTATCTCAACCGAGGTTTGTGATATTTTTTATAAAAATAAGAAACAATTACCAAAGATAATTTTAAAAAATATTCAACAGGAGCTGAAAAATATTGAAAAACTCACATTTAAAAAATTTGGTGACTTGAAAAACCCCTTGTTGGTCTCTGTGCGATCTGGAGCAAGAGTATCAATGCCTGGAATGATGGATACAATTCTTAACCTCGGACTAAATGATCAAACTGTTAGGGCTTTAGCACAAAAAACTTTGAATGGAAGATTTGCTAAAGATAGTTATAGAAGATTTATTCAAATGTACAGTAACGTTGTTTTGAATGTTGAGAATCATTTATTTGAAAGTATGATTGATAATCAAAAACTAACCAACGGTGTTTTGCTAGACACGGAATTAGATGAAAGTGATTGGGATAGTTTAATTGAAAGATTTAAAGATTTAGTAAAAAAGCAAACTAAAAAAAGTTTTCCACAAAATGTTGAAGAACAACTTTATGGAGCAATTAGTGCTGTGTTTTTATCTTGGGAAAGTCAACGTGCTAAGACTTATAGAAAATTAAATCAAATTCCAGATCATTGGGGTACAGCAGTAAATGTGCAATCAATGGTGTTCGGTAATATGGGAAGTGATTGTTCAACAGGAGTTGTTTTTACAAGAAATCCTTCAACTGGAGAGAACGTTTTTTATGGTGAGTATCTTATTAATGCACAAGGTGAAGACGTTGTTGCGGGCACAAGAACACCGCAACATATTACAAAAAAAGCAAAAAAAGTAGCAGAGTCAAAAGATGCTTCGATGGAAGAAACGATGCCAAAAGTTTACAAAGATCTTAAAAAAACCCTGGAAAAATTAGAAGGTCACTACAAGGACATGCAAGATGTAGAGTTTACTGTTGAAAATAAAAAATTATGGATATTGCAAACCAGATCTGGAAAACGAACAGCGGAGGCGGCTATTAAAATTGCAGTTGATATGGTTAAGGAAAAATTAATCAACAAGAAGAAAGCAGTTTTAAGAATTGATCCTAATACGCTAGATACCTTACTTCATCCAAGGTTAGATAAAAAAGTAGAAAAAAAAATTATCGCAAAAGGACTTCCCGCATCGCCCGGGGCTGCGGCTGGAAAAGTTGTTTTTACCGCTGAAGAGGCTGAGCGACTGAATTCAACAATGCAAAACACTATTTTAGTCAGAATTGAAACCTCCCCCGAAGACATTCATGGTATGCACGCTGCTAAAGGCATTTTAACAGCAAGAGGCGGCATGACTAGTCATGCTGCTGTCGTTGCTCGTGGAATGGGAAGACCGTGCGTTTCTGGTTCTTCAGAGATAATAATTGATTATGAAAACAAGCAATTTAAGTCAGGTGAATTTATTATAAAAGAAGGAGACACAATCACGATTGATGGTACAAGCGGTGAGGTAATGCTTGGAACGGTACCAACGGTTCAACCAAAAATTTCAGGATATTTTTCCACAATTATGAATTGGTCAAATAAATTTAAAAAATTAAAAATAAGAACTAATGCTGAAACAAAAAAAGATTCTAAAGTCGCAAGAGAATTTGGCGCTGAAGGTATTGGTCTTTGTAGAACTGAACATATGTTCTTTGACCAGGAAAGAATTTTATCTGTTAGAGAAATGATTCTTTCTAAAACTAAAGAAGATAGAAATAAAGCTTTAGTAAAACTTCTACCTTACCAAAAGAATGATTTTAAAGAAATTTTTAAGGTCATGAATGGGCTGCCTGTAACGGTAAGATTGTTAGATCCACCATTACATGAATTTTTACCTAAGACAGCAAAAGAAGTTGAGGAAGTTGCAAACTCTTTGAAAATTAACACTAAAGAAATTAAGGATAGAATAGATGAGCTGCACGAACAGAATCCTATGTTGGGTCATAGAGGCTGCAGGTTAGGCATTTCTTTTCCTGAAATCTATGAGATGCAGTGTGAAGCAATATTTGAAGCATTGGTAGAATGTAAAAAAGAAAAAATTAAAGCTGTTACTGCTGAAATAATGATTCCTCTAATTTCAACGGATACAGAACTTAAAATTTTAAGAAATTTAGTTACTAATGTTGCTAATAAAATTCAAAAAAAATACCAAACAAAAATAGAATATATGGTTGGAACTATGATTGAACTTCCGAGGGCAGCATTACAAGCTAAAGAGATTTCTAAATATGCAGATTTTTTTAGTTTTGGCACAAATGATTTAACACAAACAACTTTTGGTATTAGTAGGGATGACTCAGGAAAATTTTTAAATGATTACACTAGCAATAAAATATTTGAGACTGATCCTTTTGTCAGTCTTGATCAAAGAGGAGTTGGAGAGTTAATTCAAATTGCCTCTCTCAGGGGGAGACAAACTAATAAAAAAATTAAACTTGGAATCTGTGGTGAACATGGTGGGGATCCAAAAAGCATAGAATTTTGTTCAAGAGCAGGTTTAGACTATGTTTCTTGTTCGCCCTTTAGGGTTCCTATAGCAAAATTGTCTGCTGCTCAGGCGGAATTGAAAAAATAATTGCATTGTTGAATGAAGTATTGGTTAATGAAACCAACACTCCTACTACTTCGATAAACCCCTACCGACTTCCACTAACTTTTACTTTATTTTTTTATTCGTAAAGAACGAGTAACAACGGTTATTAGCATTCTATGTGTAGTACGTCGCGTAGCACAGGTTTATTTCTTATGATAAGATAATCTAAAATAAATAATAGATTATGAGTGATTTCTTTAACAAAACAGACTTATCGAGAAATAATGCAGAAAAAATTATTTCTGAAACACTAAATAACTGTGATGATGGTGAGCTTTATTTAGAAAATTCAAAGAGTGAATCTATTGTGTTGGATGATGGTA
>Ga0209425_10001426_pt1 | contig 27984 bp, 29 predicted proteins | sample COG_05_FD_184749 | JGI IMG/M metagenome (GOLD analysis project Ga0209425, IMG submission 184749) | Pelagic Microbial community sample from North Sea - COGITO 998_met_05 (SPAdes) (version 2) | ecosystem: Environmental > Aquatic > Marine > Neritic zone/Coastal water | place: Helgoland, sampling...
AAAGTAAGAGTAGAAAAGGACTGGGAAGAAAAGGAAGGCCGGTCTGTGAGTTTTAAAAAAACAAAATAAACCTGACTACCGGTGGTAGTCGAGAAAAAATATATTATGAAAGTAGGAATCACCTTTTCAACCTTTGATTTGTTTCATGCAGGGCATGTAAAGATGCTGGAAGAAGCAAAACGTCAGTGTGATTATTTAATTGTTGGCTTGCAGTTAGATCCTTCGATTGATCGCCCTGAGAAAAATGGACCTTCACAGTCTATAATTGAGCGTTATATTCAGCTCAAAGGTTCTAAGCACATCGATGAGATTGTCCCTTACGTATCGGAGCAAGATTTAGAAGATATTTTACGTTCTTTTAAACTCGATGTTAGAATTATTGGAGATGAGTACATAGACAAGCAATATACAGGCAAAGATTATTGCGCTGAAAAAGGTATTGAAATTTATTACAATTCTAGAGATCACAGGTTCTCTTCGACTGGCCTAAGAAAACAAGTAAAAGAAGTTCGAGAAAATAAATAAGAAATGAATATTGAATTAAGTAATAAAACGATACTAGTCACTGGAGGTGCAGGTTTTATTGGGTCAAATTTATGCGAGGCTTTACTTGAAAAAGGAAATAAAGTAGTTTGTCTTGATAATTTTGCCACCGGTAAAAGAGAAAATTTAAAACAACTTTCAAAGGATACTAATTTTACGCTAATTGAGGGTGATATTAGAAAAATAGAAGATTGTTTAAAAGCAACCAAAGATGTTGACTATGTTTTGCATCAAGCGGCATTAGGGTCGGTTCCAAGATCTATTAAAGATCCAATCACTTCCAATGAAGTAAATGTGAGTGGTTTTTTAAATATGCTGGTAGCGGCAAGAGACAACGGAGTGAAAAGATTTGTTTTTGCAGCAAGCTCATCAACTTATGGAGATTCAGAGTCAATGCCAAAAGTTGAGAATATCATCGGAAAACCATTATCACCATATGCCATTACTAAATATGTAAATGAGTTGTATGCAGATATTTTTTCGAAAACCTACGGACTTGAAACGATTGGACTTCGATATTTTAATGTATTTGGTAGAAAGCAAGATCCAAATGGAGCTTATGCAGCGGTAATTCCAAAATTTGTAAGCCAATTAATGAATGGAGAATCTCCAGTTATTAATGGAGACGGTAATTACTCAAGAGACTTTACCTACATTGATAATGTTATACAAGCGAATTTATTGAGCTTAGTCACAACCAATGAAAAAGCGATTAATACTGTATATAATGTAGCCTATGGAGACCGTAATACTTTAAACGATTTAATGGTTTGTCTAAAAGAGTATTTATCTGAGTTCGATTCCAAAATTTCAAATATTGAGGTTATTTACGGCCCAAATAGAACAGGTGATATTCCTCACTCCCATGCGAGTGTAGATAAAGCAAAAGAACTATTAAGTTATAATCCACAGTTTACCCTACAAAAAGGCTTGAAAGAAGCTGTGAAATGGTATTGGAAAAACTTATAACAAAAAATATGAAAAAAGATCAAATAGCCATTATCGGTTTAGGATATGTAGGCTTGCCATTAGCAAGACTATTTGCGACTAAATATTCAGTTGTTGGTTTTGACATCAATACCAACAGAATATCTGAACTAATGTCTGGTATTGATTCTACATTAGAGGTTGATAACGAAACATTACAATCTGTTTTGGTAAGTTCTTCTACAGAATCTAATGGGTTGTTTTGCACTAATCAATTGGATTATATTGCAGACTGTAATTATTATATTATCACCGTTCCAACGCCTGTTGATAAAAACAACAGACCTATTTTAACACCACTTTTTAAAGCAAGTAAAACCGTTGGTGCTGTATTAAAAAAAGGAGATATCGTAATTTACGAATCTACTGTGTATCCAGGAGCTACAGAAGAAGATTGTGTTCCGGTCTTAGAAAAAGTTTCAGGTTTGAAATTTAATAAAGATTTCTATGCAGGTTATTCACCTGAGAGAATTAATCCAGGAGACAAAGAGCATACAGTTGAAAAGATACTAAAGGTTACTTCTGGCTCTACTCCAGAGATAGGTTTGAAAGTCGATAGTTTATACAAATCGGTTATCACAGCAGGGACTCATTTAGCTCCGACAATAAAAGTTGCTGAAGCATCTAAAGTAATTGAGAATTCTCAAAGAGATATTAATATTGCTTTTGTAAATGAACTGGCCAAGATATTTAATCTTTTGGATATTAACACCCATGATGTATTGGAAGCAGCAGGGACGAAATGGAATTTTTTACCTTTTAAACCAGGTTTAGTAGGAGGGCATTGTATTGGAGTTGACCCCTATTATTTAGCGCAGAAGGCTCAAGAGAATGGATATCATCCTGAAATTATTTTAGCTGGACGAAGACTAAATGATAGTATGGGAGATTATGTTGCTTCTGAAATTGTGAAATGTATGATTAAAAAAGACATTAATATTAACAGATCAAATACTTTAGTTTTAGGAATAACTTTCAAAGAGAATTGTCCTGATGTCCGAAATACTAAAGCGGTAGATGTTGTTAATGCTCTCAAATCATATGGGACAAACGTAACTATTTTTGATCCTTGGGCTAATAAGGAGGAAGTAATGAATGAGTATGGTTTAGATTCAACAAAAGAATTACCTAAAGCTAAGTTTGATGCAGTTGTATTAACTGTAGCACACAATGAATTCAAAGATTTAGATTTTTCAGTTTTAAAGAATGAAAAATCCATTATTTATGATGTAAAAGGTGTTTTGAGTGAAAATATAGATGCTAGGTTGTAGAGTAGTGAAAATTAATAAAAATAATAATATTATGTCGGACCTTAATAATAAATCAATTTTAATTACTGGAGGAACAGGATCTTTTGGTAAAATGTTTACTAAGCTAATTTTAGAGAGAAATCCAAATGTTAAACGTCTAGTTATTTTATCACGAGACGAACAAAAACATTTTAATATGGCCATGGAGTTTCCTGAGAATAAATATCCAGCAATGCGCTATTTTATTGGAGATGTGCGTGATAAAGATAGATTGGAAAGAGCCTTTGAAGGAATTGATATTGTCATTCATGCTGCAGCAATGAAACATGTCCATTTAGCTGAATACAACCCTTCGGAATGTATAAAAACAAATATAAATGGAGCAGAAAATGTAATAGCTGCAGCAATAAAGTCTGGCGTTCAAAACGTAGTAGCGCTTTCTACTGACAAGGCTTGTGCTCCAATTAACTTGTACGGTGCAACGAAGCTTACGTCTGATAAACTATTTATAGCAGCAAATAATATTAAAGGATCAAGAGATGTAAAATTTTCCGTAGTCCGCTATGGCAATGTTATGGGGTCCAATGGATCCGTTATGCCGTTTTTCTTAAATAAAAGAAAGGATGGAGTGTTACCAATAACAGATAAAAAAATGACAAGATTTAACATTTCTCTCCAAGATGGATGTCAAATGGTATTTGATGCTATAGAGAAATCTTGGGGTGGTGAATTATTTGTTCCAAAAATACCTTCTTATAAAATTGTAGATGTAGCAACCGCAATTGGCCCTAATTGCCAGCAAGAAGAAGTTGGTATTAGACCAGGAGAGAAATTACATGAGGAGATGATTACAGTATCTGACGCAATTAATACCTATGATATTGGTAAATACTATGTGATTTTACCACAAAAAACTATTTTTAATAGAGAAGATTTTATTAAACATTTTAATGCAAAATTAGTTGACTCGAATTTTTCTTATAATTCTAGTGCTAATAAAGAATGGGAAACAATAGAATCTTTAAGAGAATTGGTGAAAATTTACGTAGATCCAAATTTTAAAGTATAATGAATAAAATACCTTACGGCAGACAAAGTATCGATCAAACTGATATAGATGCAGTAGTATCAACTTTAAATTCTGACTACCTTACTCAAGGACCTAAAGTTAGAGAGTTTGAGTCTAAATTTGCAGATTATGTAGGAGCTAAATATGCTGTAGCAGTTAATAACGCTACGTCAGGTCTACATCTCTCTGTATTAGCTTTGAATTTATTTAAAGGAGACAGAGTTATTACAACTCCAATTACTTTTGCCGCTTCAGCAAACTGTGTTCGATATGCAGGTGGTGAAGTTTGGTTTGCAGATATTGATCCTAATACGTATTTATTAGACCTTAACTCTGTAAAAGAATTGATTGAATCAAAGCCAAAAGGTTTTTTTAAAGGAATAATTCCTGTAGACTTTGCAGGCCTTCCAGTTAACATGGAAGAGTTTAGATCTTTAGCAGAGAAACACAATCTTTGGATAATAGAAGATGCTTGTCATGCACCTGGTGGGTATTTTATTGATAGTAAAGAAGATCAAAACTTTTGCGGAAATGGTAGATATGCAGATATTGGTGTTTTTTCATTTCACCCGGTAAAGCATATTGCTTGTGGAGAGGGAGGGATGCTTACAACCAATTCTAAAGAATTGTACAAGAAGTTGATGTTACTAAGAACTCATGGAATAACCAAAGAGAATATGGATGAAAATCATGGGAACTGGTATTATGAAATGATAGAGCTTGGCTTTAATTACAGATTAACGGATTTTCAATCTGCATTAGGTATTAATCAATTAGCAAAAAATGAAAAAGGGGTAGAACGAAGAAATCAGATTTCTTCAGCTTATAAAAAAGCATTTGAAGGTAAAATTAAGTTTCAAGACTTACCTGCCAGGACTTATAATGCGCATCATCTCTTTATTATAGAGGTTGAAAACAGAAAAGAACTATACGATTTTCTCCATTCTAACGGGATATTAGCACAAATTCATTATGTGCCAGTTCATACTTTACCGTATTATAAAAAAATAGGATATTCTGAAGCTGATTTAAGTAACGCAGAAAAATATTATTCAAATTGTATTAGTTTACCAATGTATCCAACACTTTCAACTGAAGAGCAAAAATATGTTATAAATAAAGTTTTAGAATTCATATCTAATGAGTAATAAATTAATTCTAGGAACTGTTCAATTTGGTTTAAAATATGGAATTAATAATACCATTGGAAAACCTAAAAAGAATGAAGTATTAAATCTCTTAAAAGTTGCTTATGGTTCTGGAATTAGAGTTTTAGATACAGCTGAGGCATATGGAAATGCTCATCAATTAATTGGAAATTATCACAAGAAACAAGATAATTTTAAATTTAAAATTATTACTAAATTTCCGCATGATATTAAACATAATTTAATAAAGAGTAAAGTTCTTGATTACCTCGACTTAATGAACGTTAATACTCTGGATGTAATGATGTTTCATTCATTTGATTCTTTCCAATCTAATTATAATTCGCTTAATACATTGAATGAATTAAAATCTGATGGTTTAATTAATAACATTGGAGTATCTGTATATACAAACGCTCAACTAGAAAGCTTATTAAATGAGGATTTGATTACTGTAGTACAACTACCATTTAATTTGTTAGATAATTTTAGCGTTAGAGGAGATTTAATAAATAAGCTGAAAGAAAAAGGAAAAATAATTCATACAAGATCTGCTTTTCTTCAAGGCTTATTTTTTAAACAAGCTAACGATAATAATATTATTGTTAGGAAATTAAATAATGAACTAATCCTTTTACATAATATAAAATCTAAACTAAATTGTTCAATGGAAGAATTAGCTTTAAGTTATTGTATTAATCAAGAATTAGTTGATAATGTTATTATCGGAGTAGATTCTATGGATCAATTAAATTCTAATTTAAAAGCCATTACTTATAAATTACCATTAGAAGATCAAACAGATATTGATAGAATAAATGTCAAAAACTTAGAATTATTAAATCCTTCCTTATGGAACTAAAAACAGTATTAATCACACAGGCAAGATTAGGAAGCACAAGGTTACCTGGAAAAATTCTTAAGAAAATTAATGATGAATCTCTACTTGAAATTCACTTAAAACGTTTAAATGAGTGTAATAATGTTTCTAAAATCATAGTTGCTACCACTGATAAACCTGAGGATAAAGTTATTTATGACTATGCTATAGATCTTGGTCTTAATTCCTTTAGAGGTTCTGAATCTGATGTGTTAGATCGATTTTATCAAGCTGTAAGAAATGAAAAACCAGATTGGATAGTAAGAGTGACATCTGATTGCCCATTAATAGATCCATTTTTAGTAGATAAGTTAATTAAGTTTGCACATAATAATAATAGAGACTATTGTTCAAATACGTTAATTGAAAATTATCCTGATGGTCAAGATATTGAAGTTTTTAAATTTTCAGCCTTAGAATCAGCATGGAAAAATGCTAATTTACCTTCAGAACGTGAACATGTTACGCCATACATTCGAAATAATTCTGATTTTAATGGTAGGAGTTTGTTCTCTGCAATTAATTTTGATTGTCCTAATGATTATTCGATGATTAGAATGACTGTCGATGAGAGTAGAGATTTTGATTTAATAAAAATTTTAATAAATGATTTAGGTACTGATAAAACTTGGTTAGAATATACGAATCACATAATCAAAAATGATTTAAATAAAATAAACAATTCAATTATCCGTAATGAAGGATTCTTAAAATCCATAAAAAACGATTAAAAATGGGGAAAGGACAAGAATTATATAAAAGAGCAAAAAATTTAATCCCTGGAGGTACTATGTTACTATCCAAAAGACCTGAAATGTTTTTGCCAGAACAATGGCCTTCATATTTTTCTAAAGCAAAAGGTTGTTCAGTTTGGGATCTTGAAGGAAATGAGCTAATCGATATGTCGATAATGGGTATTGGAACTAATACCCTAGGGTACGGCAATGATACAGTTGATGCTGCAGTTATGGAAACAATTAAGAAAGGTAATATGAGTACTTTAAACTGTCCCGAAGAAGTTTACTTAGCCGAAAAACTAATTGAAATTAACCCTTGGGCTGATATGGTGCGTTTTGCTCGAAGTGGTGGTGAAGCAAACTCCATCGCTATTCGAATTGCTAGGGCTGCATCAGGAAAAGATAATGTCGCAATTTGTGGTTATCACGGTTGGCACGATTGGTATTTGTCAGCGAATCACAACGCAGGAGATGATTTGTCATCTCATTTATTGTCTGGACTCAATCCCAATGGAGTTCCAAAGAGTTTAAAAAATACAGTATATCCTTTTAATTATAACAATTTTGAAGAGCTATTATCAATAGTTGATACTAACAATATTGGTGTTATTAAAATGGAAGTTGTTCGTAATTTTGGTCCAGAAGATAATTTTTTACAAAAAGTTAGAGAATTGGCAACTAAACGTAATATTGTTTTAATTTTTGATGAATGCACATCAGGGTTTAGAGAAACCTTTGGTGGAATCTATCAAAAATATGGTGTTGAACCGGATATGGCAATGTACGGTAAAACTCTTGGAAATGGATATGCTTTAACTGCAGTAGTTGGTAGAAAATCAGTGATGGAGGCAGCTCAAAATACTTTTATTAGCAGTACTTTTTGGACAGAAAGAATAGGACCAACTGCAGCACTTGCAACTTTAAAAGTTATGGAAGAAACTAAATCCTGGGAGGTAATTACTAATATTGGAAATAAAATGAGACAAGGTTGGCAAAACTTAGCAGATGATCACAATTTAAAAATTGATATTTCGGGAATTCCTTCACTAAGTACCTATAGTTTTAAAAGTAATAAAAGCATAGAATATAAAACATTTATTACTCAGGAAATGCTCAAAAAAGGATATTTAGCTAGTACTAATTTTTATGCATCAACAGCCCATAATGAAGATAATCTAAATTTATATTTTGAGGCTCTTAATGATATTTATATGTTAATTGCCGCTTGTGAAAAAGGAGATATGAAAATAGAAAATTTATTAAAAGGTCCTGTATGTCATTCAGGATTTAAAAGATTAAATTAAATGATGCAATCTTATAAAGTATTAAACAAACAAGTTTTTAAATCAGGTGTTTTTTCAATCGTTCCAATTCGGTTTAAGGATCGAATAAATATTATGAAATGGCGAAATGAACAAATTTACCATTTACGTCAAGATATACCTCTTACTCTCGAGAAGCAAGATGATTATTTTAATACTGTAATCTCAAATTTATTTAAGCAGGATCAACCAGGTCAAATCCTGTTTTCTTTCCTTAAAAACAACAAGTGTATTGGTTATGGTGGCTTAGTTCACATAAATTGGATTGATAAAAATGCTGAAATCTCATTCATCATGGATACCGAATTGGAAGTAGATTTTTTTAAATTTCACTGGTCAAAATTTCTAAAAATGATAGAATCAATAGCTTTTAAAGAACTTAGTCTTAAAAAAATTTATACTTATGCATTTGATTTGAGGCCAAATTTATACGAAGTTTTATTGGCTTCAGGTTATTTTAAAGATGCAGTTTTGAAGCAACATTGCTTTTTTAATGGTAAATATTTAGATGTAGTTATTCATTCAAAATTAAACTTAGAAAATTGAAATTAGGAATACTTACAAGTGGTGGTTTAGGAAGAGATACATTAGAAAAAATAATTCCAAATTATGATGTGTCTTTTGTATTAACTGACACTAATTCGATTAGTATTATTGATATTTGTAAAAATAATAATATACCATTTTTTAAAGGCAATCCAAGAAATGGAAAGGCCTTTCAATTTATTAAAAACATACAAGTAGATGTTTTAATTTCAATAAACTATTTGTTTTTGATTAAATCAGATATTATTAATCATCCTAAAATTTTATCTTTTAATATTCATGGTTCCTTACTTCCAAAATATAGAGGCAGAACACCCCATGTTTGGTCAATTATTAATAACGAAAAAAATTCTGGGATCTCTGCTCATATAATTGATGAAGGTTGTGATTCCGGAGCGATTCTAAGTCAAGTGATAATTCCAATAGGTCAAAATGACACAGGAAATGATATTTTGAATAAATACAAATCAAAATATTTTTCTCTTATAAAAGATGTTTTAGATAAAATTGAATCCAATAAGCTGTCTCCATTGATACAAGATGATAGCTTGGCAACTTATTATGGAATAAGAAAGCCAAAGGATGGACTAATAAATTGGAATTGGCATAAAGAAAGAATACGAAATTGGGTAAGAGCTCAGGCAAATCCTTACCCTGGTGCATTTTCTTTCGTTAAAGGTAATAAATTAACAATTGACGAGGTTGAAGAAGTTTCTAATGGATTTAATAGTCTTACAGAAAATGGAATTGTTTTGGAAATTGAACCAAATATTATAGTTAAAACACCTAATGGTGCTTTGAAATTAACTAAAATCAGAGAAGATATTAAAATTATAAAGGGAGATCAATTAATTTAATTATGAAGAAAGAAACATTTATAATTGCTGAATTATCAGCTAACCATAATGGAGATATTAAAGTTGCAATAGAAACAATCAGAGCAGCAAAAAGAGCAGGAGCTGACGCAATTAAACTACAAACTTATACTGCTGACACTCTTACTATCAATTGTAAAAATGATTATTTTAAAATTAACCATGGAACAGCTTGGGATGGCGAATATTTATATGATTTATATAATAGAGCATATACTCCTTGGGATTGGCATTCGGAATTATTCAAAGTTGCAAATGAAGAAGGTATTATATGTTTTTCATCTCCCTTTGATAATTCTGCTGTTGATTTGTTAGAAGAATTAAAAACTCCGATATATAAAATCGCTTCTTTCGAAATTCAGGATATTCCTCTAATTTCATATGCTGCAAGTAAAATGAAACCTATTATATTATCTACAGGAATAGCTGAAGTTTCTGATATAGAATTAGCTATAGAAACTTGTAGAAAAGTAGGCAATAATGATATTACTATACTAAAATGTACTTCTGCTTATCCAGCAGACCCTTCTGATGCAAACTTGTTAACTATCCCGGATATAAAAACAAGATTTGGAGTAAAAGCAGGTTTATCTGATCATACAATGGGGATAGAAGGACCAGTTGTTGCAGTTGTTTTAGGGGCAACTGTTATAGAAAAACATTTCATATTAGACAAATCAATTGGAGGACCAGACGCTCATTTTTCACTAGACGAGAAAGAATTTACTGAAATGGTTACTGCTTTAAGAAAAGCTGAACAAATGATAGGGAGTGTTGATTATGAAATGACTGATAAGAAAAAGAAAAGCAGACAGTTTTCTCGTTCATTATTTATTGTAAAAGATGTTAAGTCTGGAGACAAAATTAGTAATGAAAATGTAAGAAGTATTCGTCCTGGATTTGGTATGCATCCTAGACATCTTTCTGAAATAATTGGCAAAAAATTTAAACAGGATTTTGAGAAAGGGACACCTATGAATTTTGATTTAATAAATTAAGTAAATAAAATGAAAGTCGAAAAACTAGACTCTTTAAAATTATTATTTAAAGACAATTTGCTACATAAAACTCTAGAAAATAATCCTTTATTTTCCATTGATAATATAGAGTATCAAAAAAATTATAGAGAAGATATAATTTCTAGTGAGAACATATCCTTTGCAATAAAAAATACAGATTTAAAATTTCTATATGTATTCGTAGCATATAAACACACAACCAGCAGTGGATTAGAGTTTTCAAATTACGGCTTACCCATAATTTCATTAGAACGTGAAATTTCACCTCCATTAAAAAAAATAATTATAACTGAAATATTAAATAGAATAGACTTTGATTCAAATATACTGTACAATCAATTTAGTTATGAAAAATTGAATATACTTTCTGAATTATTATTTGTTAAATACAAGAGACCTGTTTTACATTTTGAATCAAAAGTGAATTTATTGTTAGATTATAATGTGATTAGACAATCATTCAGAAAAAGTTACAAATCATTAATCTCAAAATTTAGTAAAAAAATAGAATTAAAGGTTTATAACAGGGAAAACATTAATATAAACATCTACAAGGAATTTAAAAACCTTCATTTCAATGAAGCTGGAAGAATGACAAGATCAGAAAAAACTTGGGAAATCCATTTTGATATGATAAAAAACAGTTCAGCTGTTCTAATATGTGCTAAATTAAGCGACGAGTTAATTGGTGCCGCATTATTTATTCATTCCCCTTATTCTGCTTATTATGGTGTATCTGCATCTAATGAAGACTTAAAGAAAACTCTCCCGATTACCCATTTAATAATAGATAAGGCTATACACTATTATAAAGATTTAGGACTGTTAAAGTTAAATTTAGGTACATATGAGCCAGATTCTAAGGATGAAAAATTGAGAGGGATTTCTGGATTCAAGTCAGCATTTTCAAATGAAAAATCAGTAAAACTTAATTTTCAATGAAATTATTAGGGGTATTTAGAATTGGTTTTGTTGTTAATTTTTTATTGATAATATTTCCTGCGATAACTAGTATAATCTTAATAAGACAATTTGATTTAATTCAAGTTGAGAATTATAATTTTATTTTGGCAATCTTAACATCTAGTTGTGCTGTTATATTTAGTTCTTTTGTTCAAGGTAATATTTCAAACCTTATTTCAGGAAATATTAAATTTTCAACAATTTTTTTATGTAATTCGGCACTTTTTTTGTTAATGAGTCTAGTTATAATTTTTTTAGTTAATTTTTTTGATTTATTAGAGCGTGATTATTGGATTGTTATTTTAAGTTATTTGTTTCTTGTTTCTATTACAAAAATTATTTTAAATCTATGTATTAACATAAGGCCTAAAACAGGTCTTTTATATGATCTTCTAAATTCCATAATTCCACTAATATCTGTTTTATTATCGGAAAGTATCATAAACTTCATTTTAACAACAATAGTTTTAAAACTTATATTTAATTTTTTACTAATTATTCAGTTTGAATTATATAAATCTGTATCAAAAAATCACCATAAAGAATTTAAACTTATTTTCATCAATGGATTAGGTTATTTAAGTGATTCGGTAATAAATATCGGTGCCAATACAATTGAAAAATTTGTTCTTAGAAATATAAATAATTTTAGTTTTACAATTTCTAATTTTGTTAATAAAGCAACTGGTCCTATAACTTCAATTATTGCCAATAATAATTTTTGGGTAGTTTTATTTTCAAGAAAAAAAAAAAAAGAATCTTTAAGAATCATCTATAATTATAATCTCATCATTTTATGTTCAATCTCTATTATAATAGTTATTTATAAAATTTTTGAGTTAGAAATTCTAAATATTTTATTATACATTTTTAACCAAAAATTTAATTTATTAGATTTAAAAAATCCAATCTTTTTTACATTAATTGGTTTAAGCTATTCTGCAATTTTTAATGTTTATAAAAAATTGTTTACCGCTTTAAGAGATTTTAAAATAATGAGAAAATTAAGTTTTACAAGGACAGTCTTATTATTTGTTTTGCTTTTTATTTTGTATTATTTTGAAATGAATTGGACCTATGTTTTTTTAATATGGTCTTTAATCTCTTTTGTCTTGGTTATTATTATTTCTTTTGTTTATGATAAAAAATTTATATGGTTATTGTTTTTAAGCTTTCTCTTTATAGTATTTGTTTATCTATTTGGAATAAATAAATTCCTAGCACCAATTTTCTTACTAGTAATCTTATTTATATTATATAAAACATTTTTAAAATTTAATTCATTTAAATGGTAGTTTTTTTATTTTGGATTTGTTATTCAATAATAATTAATTCATTTAATGATATTTTATTCAAATTTGCATGAAATTATTTATTCAGTCTATTTACAGAATAATAATTTACTAATACCAACTGATTCTTATATCAGTAATACTGTCAAAGAAATCTCGTCTTTTTTATTTGATTTTCATGCAGTTGCGTGTGACTATTATGATACAACTGAAATGGATAATGTAGTTATGTTTAATTCAAGTCTAAAAAAATTCTATTATGAGTATATTCAAAATACAGAGAGTTAATAATATTGAAAAAGAGTTTAAAGATTTTAAGATAGTCTTTGAATCTGCTTTTAACATGGATTACTCATTTGAAGTTTTCAAATGGAAGTATCTTTCAAAAGAAACAAAAAACAGTCATTTGCTTAGGATATCTGTTGACAATAAAATTGCAGGATACAGAGGTTTATGGAATATTAATTCAATCAATTCAGATAGCTATCAATGTATTGACACTTGCATTCATGAAGACTTTAAAGGTGTCGGTTTATTTAAAAAATCAAACGAATATATAAAAAATAATTACTCGTCAGTTTATAATTTACCTAATGAAAACAGTCTTCCAGGATATTTAAAATCAGGATGGAAAATTCAAAGTAATTTAATTATAATTCCAGGAAAAATGAGAAAGATTTATTCATTTACTAAGGATTTTTTAAAATGGAGATTTCTTGATAAACCAAACTTTAAATACTATCAAGTTCCACATTCTAGTGGAGGTTTTGATATTTATCTTAAAAAAAAAGGTTTTTATTTTTATTTATTAACTATAGATAAAGAGATAAATAATATCTCAAAAAAGAAATTCATTCTGTTCCCTTTTAGTTACTCTACAGGAAATAATTTCATAAAAATTAAAGAAACAGGTAAAATTTTAGCTATAAACAAGGATGTTGAAATTACTCCTTTTAATTTTGATATGTTTTAATTCGTATGGATTTTCAAGAAAACAAAATAGGAATTGTAATCCCAGTTTATAATAAAGAAAGATTTATTTCAAATACTCTAGACTCTATAAATAATTTAATCACAAAGCCAGATGAAGTAATTATTATTGACGATGGAAGCACTGATAACTCTCTTGAGTTAATAACAAATTTAACATTAAATAAGAATTATAAAATAATTAGCCAAAAGAATCAAGGTGTTAGTTCGGCAAGAAACAATGGAATTAAATTATGTACTTCAGATTATATTTTATTTTTAGATGCTGATGATATTTTGCGTCAAGATGCCCTAGTCTTCTTTAAAAAGTATATTAACAACGGATATAAAATTATTGCTGGGAACAGGATAAATAAACAGGGTAATATTTTTTTTGATACAAATAGTGATATTGAGTTTAATCAAAAAGAATATTTGTATATGCTATATAAAAACATCAATCTGTGCTGGACAAGTGCCGTATTATTAAAAAAAGAATTATTGCTTAATAATAATTTTAATGAAAAATTTTCACATGGTGAAGATCGTGATTTTTTTTACAGAGTTTTAAAAGGTCAAAAAGCTATCTTTACTAAAAATATTGTAGCTGAATATGTTAATGATGAAGACGGTTTATCTAATAAAACAATAACTCCTTGTCAAGATTTGTTTTATATACTAATTAAAGATCAATCAAAAAACAATCCTTTTAATATTAGAAATCATATTTTCTTATTAACATACAAATTAAAAAGATTTAAAGTGTCAATTCGTAATTCACAAATTAAAATTGCTATCAAATGGCTGGTAGAATAATAGTTTAAAGGCTTACCTAAACGAACTTTAAGTAAATAAATAAAATATTTACTACAATTTTTAAAAAAATATAATTTATGAAAATTTTAGCATTTGGTTTTGGAATGACACCCCTATTTATAAAACCCTTAAAAGAAAAACTAGATAATGAAGAAGCTGATGTTGAATTCTCGGTTCTATTGTCAAGTTCCCATCACTTGAAACTTATGTCTGATTTGCTAGGGAAGGATAACGTTTTATGTATTGATTTACAGTTGCCAAAATATAAAAATGCTGAAGTTGAATTCTCAGAGCTATCTAATTATACCGATAATATATATAAAAACATAGAGTCTCAGAAAGTGACAATGAAAAATCGAGATTCGAGTACCCAAATGAATATTGCTTACTGGACATATATTTTAATCAAAAATTTTTTAATAAAAGTTAAACCAGACCATATTTTATACATTCAAAGCCCAGAAGACATGGAGGGTATGTTATTAGGTGGATTAGCTAAAGAGCTAGGCATACCTTTAGCGATTCCTCACCACACTAGACACATAGGATTGAGTTTTTTTTCTTTTCACAGACAAGAAACACTTCCAAAGGCCAATAATATAAATCAATCAGATATAGATAAAGCAAACAAATTTTTAGTTGATTTTAGAAATGGTAACACCCAACCTAGTCCTTCTTATTCTAAAATTGGTGATGGTGGTAAACATATTCCATATGATAGAAAAGGAAAAATTGATCGTCTAATTTCAGGTATTTCTAGATATTTTTATGAGACAAGATCCAGAGAATTAAGAACTCTGCAAATATCTTTACTGAATAATTGGTTTCCCTTGTGGCGCGACTTATATAGAGGAGGGAGAGAATTCTTGAGTAAAAGAATCTATAATTGTGATTCGTTAGAAAACTTACCTGAAAAATTTGTCTTTTATCCTATTCAATATTCTCCAGAATCCTCTATTAATATTCCAAGTCCATTTTTTATTGATCAATTAAGAGTTATTGATGCCATCCGTATGTCCATGCCAAGTGATTACATACTCGTGGTAAAGGAGCATCCGGTTTGTAGAACAGTTAGACCACTTAATTTTATTAAATCTCTTTTAAATAAAGCAGGGGTTGTTGTTGCTCGTTATGACCTTGATACACAAAAATTGATAAAAAAATCTAATTTAGTTATTTCTGTTACAGGTACAGCAGCTCTTGAAGCTTTTTTATATGGTAAACCATCATTGGTCATGGGACCCACCTTTTTTTCTGATTATTTAGGTGGTATTTGTACTATAGATGAATTGCCAAAGAGAATTAGGGCCATCTCTGATGTTCCCGTAAAAAAAGATATAATTATCAAATTTTTATCTGAAGTTTTTGCTGTAAGCTCTAATTTTTTAGGGAGATCTCCAGGTGAAGGTAATGATAAAATGATGACCTTTGGTAATTTACATTCATTTTGGAATGCATTTATTGAACACACTAAAAGAGATAATACATGCTAATTTTTATCCGTGAGTATAAAATTTCCATCAGAACTCTTTACATAAAAACAAAACTATAATTAATAAAAAAAAAAATGAATAATAAAGTAGATTTTTTCCCCACTTCTTTTTGTATGATTACGTTAAATGATATAAAAATAAAACATTTACAGGTTGGTAATATTGATTATCAATATGATGTTTTTAATAAACCGGTTAAGGAAGATATATCTCTCTTTCTAGAAGTAGATAGAGTGATTGATATTAAAAGAATTAGAACTTTGTACCAAGGGTCAGAGACTGAATACTTGACCAACAATCAAAAAGTATATTACAGAAATTGTAATACTATAGTTTCTACTCAAGGAAAAGAATTGTTTTATAAAGGAACGTTAAGAAATTCTTACTTACATATTATATGGGAAGAGCAGCAGGGCAAAATAATGGTAAATGTTCATGCTACCAAACAATATTTGTTTGAGAGTAGAAGTCGTTTAACAAGGAATTCAAAATTTGATACTTTACTCAATTATTTGATCATGCATTTTTCCACTGAGTTAGGCTACATAGCATTTCACGCTGCAGCAGTAAATTACAAGAATGATGAATCTATAGTTTTTATGGGGCTTCCAAATACAGGAAAAACTACAACCTCGGTATCATTAGCAACTAAAAATAAAAATGAACTTATAGCTGAGGATATTATTTTTATAAATAAAGACACAATGAAGGTTTATTCATGTCCTTTTACCATGAACCCAAAGTCCACTGAGAGGTTTAAAGCTGACACATATAAAGGAAATAAGGTTGGATCTATAGTTGTATTATCAAGATCAGATGAAGATTCATATATAAGGAATTTAAGCACAGAAGAATTAACAAGAAATGTTATAAACATGAATTATTTTGAGTTTTCTTGGCTTCATGATATTCTGATAAGGCATATGTTTTTTACAGGTAATGCTAACTTGAAAATAGTTTCTGAAAAATACAATATGGGCCAAAATTTAATATGCTCTTCAGCCAAAGGACTTGAACTCGGAGGAAAAACCCCAGAACTATGGACCAATTTATTGGAAACTCATTTATCGAAAAAAGATAAATGAGTTTGTCGTTTGGTATACTTATAATATTTTTTTGCAGTATTTCAATTAAATGAAGATGAATTTATGTTTGACCTTATTAAAAAAGAGATACCCCAAATCAAATTAAAAGTATTAAGTATAAACAATATTCAAGAGATTTGTAACTTTTATAATAATTCAAGATTAGTTATAGGGAGCCGATATCATAGTATTGTATTAGGAGATATTTTTAATAAAAAATTTATAGGAATAAGTTATGATGATAAAGTATTTGAACAATGTATAAAATCAAAAATGGATTATTACAAGTTATAAGCTTATATTCTTTACTTATTTACTCATTATTATTCTTTGTAAATGAAGAAGTTTATTTCTCTAATTTAAATTTACCAAATTTAGATTTATTATTGGTTGTACCAATTATTCATTATTTCCAAAATTTAATGTACGGTAGGCGTATACATAAAAATGAATTATATTTAATTCCACCTATAATCATTGCACTAATAAGTATTTTAATAACTGGAGATATTGAGTTTTTTTATCCTTTAATTTCTTTACTTCTTACAATTCGGTTAACCAAGGATTTAAATTTCTCAATATTAACAATTATTAAAATTTACCTTTTATTTAATTATTCTTATATATTGTTAAATTTCTTATTTGTGTCAGGTATTTCATCTTATTATATACTAGAGCCACATGTTTTTAATATTTATTCATCTATATCAACTGAGTTTAGATTAACAACAAGCACAATTTTTTTTAATAGTAATGCTGCTGGAGCTGCACATGCGGTAACTTATTTATTAATTTATAATTTATCTAATAAAAATTATTTATTTAAGTTCCTGATTGGGGTATTAATTTTCTTATCAGGGAGTTTATCAGCAATATTATTCATATTTTTTATCGAGGTTAAGAAATATTTAGAATTAAGAAAACACAGTAAGATCATTTTGTTTTATTTTGTTTTATTATCTTTTTTTATGGTTTTATTAATTTTAACATTATTAGACTTGAATCCAATTGGTTTAACAACTAGAATATCAAGAATAAGTGCTTTTTTTCTACATATTTTTTCAAACCCAATTACCATTCTAGTTCCAAATTATATTATAAATGGAAGTTTTTATACTGAATCATCCTTATTGGATTTATTTCTAAATTTTTCTATTTACATTTTTCCACTTATTTATATCATTTATAAATCAAAAGCTAGATTGTTTCTATTTTATTTTTTTCTTACAAGTGCATCTTTTACAATATATACTGCTTTAATTATTGCATTATTAATCAATTATGAGCCAAATGAAATTTTTAATAAGACTAGACGATTGTCACAAAAACCAGCATTTTAAAAATTGGAATAAAATATTAAGTATTCTTGGAAAATATAATATAATACCTCTTGTTGCTATTATTCCTAAAAACAAAGATATTAGTATTACATTTTCCAAGAATACTGAAGATAATTTTATAAAATGGTTAAATCTTAACAAAGAAAAGATTGAGTTTGGAGTACACGGATTTAATCATTCATTTCATAAATCCTCAAAATCTTTGTTTAAATCTAAAAGTACCAGTGAATTTAATGATTTACTATATCCAGAACAACTAATGATTATTCAAAATTCATTAGATTGGTTTAAATCCAAAGATTACTATCCAAATTGGTTTGTTGCTCCAAGGCATTCCTTTGACAAAATAACTGTTGATGTCTGTAAGTTTTTAGGTTTGTCAATCTCTGATGGGACAGAAATAAATTTATTTAAATACAGAGGTGTAATTTTTGTGCCACAACTTTATAATAAAGCTAGGGTTCCTTTATTTAGTGGTGTATATACTTTTTGCTATCATCCAAACTTGATGAACGACTTTGATTTTATTGAATTAGAAAATTTTTTAATAAAACATAACCATAATTTTATAGACTGGGGCGAGACAAAAATAATGAAAATAAAAGGGAGCTATTTACGTTCTCAAATAATTAATAATATTTGGATAATTCAAAATTATGTGCGGAATACTTTTTTCAAAAAATATAGAAACTAATTTATTTCTAAAAGCTTTAAAAACTCAAGGTCATAGAGGTCCTGATAATACTGGTTTCAAGTTTTATGATGATATTTGTCTTGGTCATAATAGATTGGCTATTATTGACCTAGATAACTCTGCTAATCAGCCTTTTAACCTAAATCATTTAACTATAATTTTTAATGGTGAGATTTATAACTTTAAGAAGTTAAGGGAAAAACTCGAAGATTTAGATTGTGAATTTAAAACAAACTCTGATACTGAAGTTATTCTAATTGGTTACACTATTTATGGAACTTCCTTTTTTAAACAGTTAATTGGAATGTTTTCCTTAATAATTTATGACTCAAAAAAAGATGAAATTATCGTTGCTAGAGATTTTTATGGCCAAAAACCTTTGTATAAATATTTGAAAGATGATAAAATAGTTTTTTCCTCAGAATTAAAACCAATTTCAATTTTAGTTAAAAACACATTCGATGAAGATAGTATAAAGTACTACTTAAGATACGGGATGTTTCAAGCCTATAAGACCCCTTTCATTGAAATATCAGAAGTAGAAAATAATTGTTATTTTAGATATAGTATTTCAAATGACATTGTGTTATTAGAGAAAGAAAAAATATTTGACGAACACTCATTTGAAAATAAAACATTATTTCTAGAAAATTTATCAAAAGCTTCAATAGATAGAACAGTTAGTGATGTTCCAATTGGTCTTTTTCTTAGTTCAGGTATTGATTCAACTGTTATAGCAGGTATGCTTAAAGAACATAGTATAAAATCATATACAGTATCTTTTAATAATTCTTTTGATGAAAGTGGTTTGGCTAATATTACAGCTAAGAAGTTAAAATTATCAAATGAAGTTTTGCATTGTAATGAGAAAAATAATATAAACTATGTTAAGAATATAGATAATTATATTGATATTCCTTTTGCCGATCCTAGTTATATACCATTTCTGCAATTATGCAATAAAGCTAGTGAGAAAATTAAAGTAGCAATAACAGGGGATGGAGGAGATGAATTACTTCACGGATATAAAAGATATAAGTATATTTTTTTAGCTTTTTTTATCTCAAAATTACCTCAAATACTTAGAATTATTGTGTCGAAAATCATTAATAAGACAAGGGTTAATGACATTATTTTACAAAATAATTTTAATGGAATGTGTAACAGGATTATGTCTTTTGAAAATGAATATTTTTTAAATTATTTACCAAACTATGGTAATGAAATTAAAACATTAGAAGATTATTTTATTTTAGAAGAAATAAATTATTTAAAGAATGACATTTTAGTTAAATCAGACAGAGCTTCTATGAGATTTGGCTTAGAACTCAGATCACCATTTTTAGATGTTAGACTCTTTAGGTTCAAGAAAAATAATTTTAGTTCTATTTTTAAAAATATAATTTTTCAAAAAAAAATATTAAAGGACTACTTAAAAGAGCGATCTTTTAATCACATATTAAATAAGCCTAAAAGAGGGTTTACAGTAAATTTAACTAAAGAATTATTTGAATTGAAAAAAGATGTCATTAATTCTACAGATTATGTAATAAAAAAATTTCCAAATTTAATTGATCAGATTAAATTTCAGTCATTTAGGGACGATTTTTATAATCGCAAAAATTCAGATTATAGAACACTTTTTAAAATATATGTTCTCGGTAAATGGTTAAAAAACATTTCACATTAATTTTTTTATTAAATAAATAATGCTAACAAAAAACATACTATTTTTTTTTTCAGTAACTAGGATGGGAGGAGCCGAAACTACATTTATAGAAATTATTAAAAATTATAAAAATAAAGGGCATAAATGTTTTGCCATTGCAATTGAAGATAATGGAAGTTTAAATGACTTTTTAACAATTATGGATGTTCCATTGATAATTTTAAAAGTAACAGACATTAATTTTTTCCGAACACTAAATTTATACCGTAAGTTTATTATTGAAAATAAGATTGACGTTGTATTTAATTTAGGTCTTAAAGTAGAATTGTTTTCAAGATTATTTTCCAAGTTTTTTGGAGCTAAATATATTGTTTCCAACATTAGGAGCACAGACCCTTGGAGGAAGTGGTATCATACAGCACTAGATAAGCTTACTTTAAAGAATACAAATATATGGGTTGCTAATTCATTTGCAGGTTCTGAAGCTTTTAATAAACGAGAAGGGATCCAAAAAAATAAAATAAAGGTAATTTATAATGTTAGTGAAAAATCAATCTCCAAAATTCAAAAAAAAGGTATTGAAAATGAAATTACTATTGGAATTTTATCAAATTTAAAAAAAGGAAAAGGTTTTAAAGATTTGGGTGTAATTGTAAAAAAACTTAATGATCTAGATATAAACACAAATTTATTAATTGGAGGTGTAGATCTTTTAGATGGAGAAATTTTTGATTTTTATAATCAAATTGGTATAACTAATAAGATTAATTATTTGGGATATATTAAAGATAAGATGTCTTTTTTTAAGTCTATAGATATTTTTGTTTTACCAAGCTATTGGGAAGGTCTTCCAACTTCGATTTTAGAGTCATTAAAATATGGAATACCAGTGGTAGCAACTAACGTCGGCGGAATTCCTGAGATTATGGATGGTGATTTAAAAAACCTTTTGTTTTTTCCAGGTGATATCGATCAGGCAGTTGAAAAAATACAAAGTTTACAAGATTTAGAATATTATAATAAGATTATTGATAAAGGTATTGAAGTGATAGCCGCTAAGTTTCAAAATGATGAATTATTAAATAAATGGGATAAAATTTTAGATTATGATTAAAGGAGCCTTACTAATTTCTTTAGATTATGAATTGATGACGGGTGTTTTTGATAAAAGAAATATTAAATCTTATGGTGAAAATATAAAAGGAACTCGTGCTGCCATAATTAAAACATTAAATTTATTTAAAAAATATAATATCCATTGTACTTGGGCCATAGTTGGAGTTTTGTATCATAATAATTTAGAAGTTCTTAAAAAAGATTTCCCATCAAAATTACCTATCTATTTTGATTCAAATTTATCAATATATAATCATTTTGAAAATTTAGAATCAGCTACTTTTGAGTCCTATTATTCTGGTTTAGATACAATAGATTTAATAAAAAATAGTTTGTTTCAAGAAATTGGCACCCATACTTATTCACATTATTATTGTCTTGAAAAAGGTCAAACCATTGCTGATTTTAAGGCAGATTTGAATAAAGCAACAGAAATATCACAAGAAAACGATATTGAAATAAAATCTATTGTTTTTCCAAGAAATCAGATAAATCAAAAGTATTTGAAAGTTTGTGAGGATATGGGCTTGACATCCTATCGGGGTGTTGAATCTAGTTTTTTTCAAAAACCAAGGAGTCAAAAAAAATTAAGATTCTTACATAGAGTGTTTAGATTTATGGATTCTTACATTAATATTTCAGGTAGTAATTCTTATAAAATTAATGCTAAAGGAAATTTCATCAATTTACCGGCTAGTTTTTTTTTCCGTCCATTCTCAAGAAAGTTATTTTTTATAGAAAAGTTTAAGTTAATCAGATTGAAGAACGCAATGACAGAAGCAGCAAGAAAAGGAGAAGTAATTCATTTGTGGTGGCACCCCCATAACCATGGCACCAATACAGAAAAAAACATGCATCAATTAGAGTTGTTATTAAAACATTTTAATAAACTAAAGTTAAAATATAATATGTTAAGTTACAACATGTCAGAAATATCAGATAATGTCAAAAGATAATAAATTTAAAATAATTTTGTTAGGATCAAGTAGCAGTTCTACGAACATACTTTATAACTCTTTAAAATCTGATTTTAAAATACAAAAAGTAATAATTGAGGAAAAAGAGAGTAAATTTTTATTTTTTAAAAGAAGGCTGAGGAAAATGGGTTATTTAAAATTATTGGATCAACTACTTTTTATTTTCACAGTTAGTAAATTTCTTTCTTACTTTTCTAAAAAAAGATATAGTGAAATTTTGAAAATTAATAACTTGTCAAATCTACCTATATATTCCTTTAATACAGTTTTAGTTAAATCTATTAATGAATTATCTACTATTGATTTAATTAATTCTTTAAATCCTGATATTATTTTATTAAGTGGAACTAGAATTTTATCCAGCAATCTACTTAATTCTATTAATTGTCAGATTTTAAATATTCATGCGGGAATAACACCATATTACAGGGGGGTTCATGGTGCTTATTGGGCTTATTTAAACAAGCAATCTAATTTGGCAGGTGTAACATTACATAGGGTTGATAAAGGTATAGATACGGGACAAATATTAGGACAAAAAATCATTCAAGTTCAGTCTAATGATAACTTTTCTACTTACCCTCTTTTGCAGTTGAATTCTGGTATTGAACTGTTAAAAAAATATTTATCTAAATCAGGCAGACTGGATTTAGTCAAATCGAATAATAAATCACATCTCTGGTATCATCCGGGTTTTTTTCAATATATATATTATCGCTGTTTTCATGGAGTTAAATAATAAAAAAATTTTTTATGTTGTAAACGTTGATTGGTTTTTTTTATCACATAGAAAGGAATTGGCCATAGAAGGTATTAGACGAGGTTACGACGTTTACTTACTTGCAAAAGATACAGGTCAATTTGAATCACTCGAGAAGTTAGGTTTAAAAACAATAGATATTCCTTTTGATAGGAAAAAGAATAGTTTATTTAGTGATTTTAAAGCTTTTTTAAAATTATGTTTTTTATACAATAAATACAAGCCTGATATAATTCATCATGTGACTTTAAAGCCTATTATATTTGGCTCATTAGCCAGTTCATTTTTTAGTCGAAAAAGCAAAATAATAAACGCTGTTTCAGGTCTAGGATATGCATTTATTAAAAGTGGTAAATCTATTTTGAAATCTCTAATTTTATTATCATTAAAATTTATTACTTATTTAAATAAAAAAAATATAAAATTCATTTTTCAAAATTCATCTGATAAAAACATCTTTTTGAAAGCAAAAATTAGTTCTAATATTTCGAGTTTTATAATTAAAGGGTCTGGAGTAGATGAACTTTTTTTTAAACCAAAGAGCAAGGTAATTAAACAAGGTAAAATTATTAGAATTACTTTGCTAGCTAGAATGTTAAAAGACAAGGGAGTTTTAGAGTTTATAAAGGCTGCACATATTATTCACAAAAAATTAAAAGGAAAAGTACTTTTTAGACTAGTTGGTGGTTTAGACTTTGCTAATCCAGCAGCTCTTCAGGAACATGAGATAAAAGAAATGTTAATTGATAATTATTTAGTTTGGGAGGGAAAAAGTACTGATATTGTATCCGTTTATGACGAAACAGATATTGCTTGCCTTCCCTCATATAGAGAAGGTATGCCAAAATCTTTAATTGAAGCAATGTCCATGGAGTGTGCAATTCTTACAACTGATGTTCCAGGTTGTCAAGATTGTGTTGAAGATGGTTTAAATGGGTTTTTGTTTCCTCCACGATGCCCTGAGACTTTATCAGAAAAAATAATCATTCTATTAAATGATTTTGATTTAATCAAAAAAATGGGAAAAGAATCAAGAATAAAAATGCTTTCTGATATGACGCTTAAACATGTTGTAAACAAAACTTATGAAATCTATCAAGATTAAATAATTATAATAAATTTTATAACATTTTAAAACAAAAAAGCATTTATATAAATTATATTTAAAAAAAAAAGATGAAAACAAAAAAACTTGACGAATTTCATAAGTATTGTGCAAAGATGAATAATAGAGAGCGTATGCAATTATTTAAATCTTTTAGTTTTAAAATAAGTTTGTTTATTACGAACTGGTTTATGTTTTTTGGATTTAATAAAAGGATTCAGAAAAGTGATAAAAATAGGTATTTAAATGTTGGAGCAGGAAATGTGTTTTTTGAAAATATTTCTAACACAGATCTCTTTCCGTCAGTTGGGCAGATCTTAAAAGGAAATCTAAAAAGAAATTCAAATAATGCTAATAAATATTATTTAAATATTTTTAAAACTGAAAAATCATTTATATGTAGATGGGATGGTATAGTTTTAAGTCATGTTCTTGAACATATTAATCCATCAAACTCCAAAATGGTTTTACAAATTTTAAAATCTTATCTAACCGTGGATGGGACATTAAGAATACTTGTACCAAATCCAGAGGTTTATTTTAATAAAAACTCTGAAGTTTCACCTCAAGGATATAAATCAAATATTCTTTCTTTAAATAATTTATTTTATGGTTGGTCTCATTGTTTTATGTATTCATCAGACTTACTTGTTGAACTATTATTAGATTCAGGGTTTAAAGATGTAAAAGTAGTAGATTTCGGAATTGGAAAACTTTCACAATTTGACTTTAAAGAAAGAAAGTTTGAAAGTTTGTGTATAGTTGCTAAAAAATAATTTAACCAAACTTACAATATCTTTATTTAAACTTTTACAAGTTGTTTTAGAGCAATTAGTTAAAATAAATTTTAAAAGATTAGATTGCTGTTTTTTTGTAAGTTCATCAAGGAAGACATGTTATATTTTTTTTAAGGACTGGTTATGTATTTCGTTGATTAATAAAAAAGTGTTATGAAAATTGAAATATTTTTAACTGGAAGTAGTGGTTTTGTAGGTCAATATTTGAAGGATAAGTTTAAAGATGACTTTTCTTTTAAATTTTATAAAAGAGAATCAAATATAAAAATCGACAGCCAAGTTGTAATTCATTTGGCGGGTATAGCTCATGATCTTAAAAAAACAAAAAAGGAGTCAGATTATTATCTAATTAATACCGAACTTACAAAAAGTATATTTGATGAATTTTTGAAATCTGATGCTGAAGTATTTATTTACTTAAGTTCTGTTAAAGCTTCTGCGGATTCAATTGATGGAGTTTTGTTTGAAGATTCTTCTCCTTATCCAAAAACTCATTATGGTAAAAGTAAGTTACTTGCTGAGAATTATATAATCTCAAACAAGACAACTAATAGCAAAAGAATTTATATACTAAGACCATGTATGATTCATGGTCCTAACAATAAAGGGAATTTGAATCTATTATATAATCTTGTTTCTATGAGAGTTCCATGGATTTTAGGGTTGTTTGAGAATAAAAGATCATATTGTAGTATAGAAAATTTATCATTTGTCATTAAAGAATTAATTACTAACAAAAAGATACCTTCAGGAATCTATAACGTTTCAGACGACCATCCATTGTCAACCAATGAAATTATTTGTTTAATTTCAAAATCACAAGATAAAAAGCCCATCATATGGAATATATCTAAAAAATTAATTAAAGTAATAGCTAAAATTGGAGACGTATTTCCTCTTTTTATTAATTCAGAGAGGTTACAAAAATTAACAGAAACTTACGTGGTTAGTAATGAAAAAATAAAAAAAGGAATTGGAAAGGAATTACCAGTAGATAGTAAAAATGGAATGTTAAATACATTTAAATCCTATCAGCTAAATAAAAAATCAATTTAGAATATGGTTAAAGAAACAATAATAAAAAAACACATTAATTTTGATTATGATTTGGACAAATTCAGTAATCTACTTTTCGATAATATTAATAAAACTAATTTACTTGTTATTGGAGGAGCTGGAACAATTGGTTCAAGTTATATAAAACAAATTTTAAAATTTAAACCCGCAAAGATAACCGTTGTTGATATTAATGAAAATAGTTTAACAGAGTTGACAAGGGATTTAAGAAGTTCAAGCCTTCTTGACTATAACCCGGATTATATTACTTACCCAGTAAATTTATTGAGTGATACCTTTGATAAAATCTTTAATTCTGATAAATGGCAAGTTGTTGCAAATTTCTCTGCTCATAAACATGTTCGTTCTGAAAAAGATAAAATCTCTGTAGAAGCTTTGATTAAGAATAATGTATATGGTGCTATTAAGCTTTTGAATTTATGCGAACTAAATCCACCAAAATACTTCTTTAGTGTGTCTACAGACAAAGCTGCAAATCCCGTTAATATTATGGGAGCATCTAAAAGCTTAATGGAAAAACTGATTTTATCAAAGAAAGATTATTTCAGAGTTTCAACAGCTCGGTTTGCCAATGTTGCTTTTTCCAATGGAAGTTTATTAGATGGGTTTATATACAGATTAAACAAGAAACAACCCATGTCTTGTCCAGAAGATATCAAACGTTTTTTTGTCACCCCAGAACAATCAGGACAAATATGTTTATTGGCTACGTTTCTAGGTGAAACAGGAAATATTTTCTTTCCTAAATTAGATTTTCATAAGGATCAAATCTATTTTAAAGAAATTGCTTTAGATTTTTTAAAAGAGAATGGATTTGAACCTGAATTAGTCAAAACAGAAAAAGAAGCTAAAAACTTTGATTTTGATAGCAATCCATCAAAATACCCTATTTATTTTTTCAAGACAGATACTTCCGGTGAAAAAACATATGAAGAGTTTTATACAGAAGAAGAAGATTACAATACTGACAATTACGATTCTTTAGGATTCATAAATACTCCAGAAATTAAAATATCTTTTGAAGACGTAGAGTTTGATTTTGAAAAGGTTTTTAGTAATCCAAATTCTCAAAAGTCAGATATTGTAACTGTTATTAAAAAATATGTTCCAGATTTTATGCACATAGAAACTGGTAAACATTTAGATCAAAAAATGTAACTTATGTATAAATTTTTTAAACGCTTATTAGATCTTGTAGTTAGTTTAATTACTTTAATTATTCTTTTACCTGTTTTTATTCCTATAATTATAATTCTAAGATTTTCAGCCGAAGGAGAAGTTTTTTACTTTCAAGAACGTTACGGAATTCATAACTCAAGTTTCCAAATATGGAAGTTCGCAACCATGCTAAAAAATTCCATGAATATAGGTACTGGGAGTATTACGCTTCAAGATGATCCCAGAGTTACAAAAATTGGATCCTTTTTAAGAAAAACAAAGATCAATGAACTCCCG
>Ga0209425_10001427_pt1 | contig 27982 bp, 21 predicted proteins | sample COG_05_FD_184749 | JGI IMG/M metagenome (GOLD analysis project Ga0209425, IMG submission 184749) | Pelagic Microbial community sample from North Sea - COGITO 998_met_05 (SPAdes) (version 2) | ecosystem: Environmental > Aquatic > Marine > Neritic zone/Coastal water | place: Helgoland, sampling...
AAAAAAGAGAAAGTGAAAAAGATTTGGTTCCGAAGAGAGCCGACGTTAATTCTGAGTGGTTTAGAGAAGTTGCTCCTGATGAAGTTTTATTGTTCAGATATTCGGCGCTAACGTTTAATGGGCATCGTATTCATTATGACCGAAGATATGCAACTGAGGAGGAGGGATATCCGGGCTTAGTTGTTCATGGGCCATTATTGGCGACTTTACTTATGGATTTGGTTTATCGACAACTTCCCCACGTTGATGTAAAAGAATTTCGTTTTAAAGCTTTGCGGCCGATATTCGATTTAAATTCCTTTAGCCTTCATGGTGAACCTAGTGATAGTTTGAATAACATAAAATTATGGATAAAAGATCATGATGGTTTATTGGCAATGGAAGCTGAGACAATAATTTAATAATGTATTTTAATTTAAATAGCGATTAAATATTAGAAAATAAAAATGGGTAGAGGAAAATATATATTGTGAGTAAATCCAAAATGCATAAAGTTGGTGTGATTCCGTTTGATATCCGAGGTGATCGTATAGCAATACTGTTTGTTACGTCGCAAACTCGTGGGCGATGGATTTTACCCAAAGGAAGTCAGAAAAAAGGAGAAACTCATGAGATCAGTGCAAAAAGAGAAGCATTAGAAGAGTCTGGAGTAGATGGAGATCTTTTTCTTGATTTTCCGATGACAGTGCTAATAACAAAACAGGGTAGTGGCGGTGTGATTAAAACTCCAGTTACATATTATCCATTATTGATTTCAAAGCAACTTGAAGAATGGGCTGAGAAAGATAAACGGCAACGTCATTGGTCATTACTTAAGGATACAGATAAGGTGACGGATAGAGTGGACTTCCTAAGCTTGATAAACCAATTTCGCGAGCTTAGTCCATGGATATTAGATGTTGCGAAGCATAGAAAAGAAGTCCCGATATTATAGCTGCTGATGGAACTGTTACTATCCAAGCTGAAGCAATCGAAAAAACAAATCTCCTTCTAACTAACTTCCGCCGAAGCCTGATATTTAGACCTTTAAAGGCTTCATCTGCTGTATGGTTTAATTTGTGGCCTGGGCGTAAACGTCTTTTGTTTGGGTTCTCCATTGTTTCGCGAAGAAACCCAACACCGAAGATAGCGCCAATTGCAATATGAGTTGAACTAACTGGAAGACCAAATGCTGTCGCGATTAGCACAGTAATCGCTGACGCTAATGCTACGCAATATGCTCGAGGGGCATTTAATCTTGTTATTTTTTGTCCCACCGTAGTAATTAACTTTGGACCAAACAACATGAGACCTAGCGCTATTCCAGCGGCTCCAATAAACATAACCCAGAACGGAATAGAAATATCCGATGAGTCAGACGTGCCTTGACCAAAGCTCGAGACAATCGCGGCTAAAGGACCGACAGCGTTTGCAACATCATTTGCGCCATGAGCAAAACATAATAGTGAAACACCAAGTATTAGCGGGATATTAAAGAGTTTGTATATATCTTGTTTTTTTTCACTTAGGTTCGTTGATTGTTTCTTAACCAGAGGAATGGAAACTCTCCAAGCGATAAGAAATCCTGCAATGGAGTAAATATAAATTTCAATAAGGTCCGGCTTCCAAATTTTTTTTAGCCCTTTAATCGACATATAAGCAATGAACGCTGCAGCCATTAAACCAATTAAAAAAGGCACCCATTTTAATGCTGCACTTTTGCGATTCTGAGCATTAATAATTTTAACCTGGATAAGAAGTAGTAAGCTGGCGGCTACCAATCCTCCAAATACTGGAGAAATTACCCAACTTGCAGCTATTTTTGACATGGTTGCCCAATTTACCAATCCAAATCCACCGCCGGCAATCCCGGCACCCATGACCCCGCCAACTATTGAGTGTGTTGTCGATACGGGGGCATTTAGGTACGTTGCAAGATTGATCCATAAAGCTGCAGACAATAAAGCAGACATCATCATATATCTAAAATTTTCAGGTGAAATTTCCTGACCTGGGGACACAATTCCTTTTGCAACAGTTTTTACAACATCACCACCTGCCAAAAGTGCGCCAGCGCTCTCAAATACTGCAGCGATTATGATTGCAGAGAAAATTGTTAAGACTTTTCCTCCGACAGCAGGGCCCATATTATTAGCGACATCATTGGCACCAATATTTAGAGCCATATAACCGCCAATCGCTGCAGCGGAAATTAAAATTATGATCTCTTCACTAGTGACAGAGAGGCTCATGTTACCGAATATGCCGGCACAAACAATGAATATTAGGGAAATTGAAATTGGAAGGAAACCAGATCTTACACTTGTAACCTGCGCTCCAGAATATCCTATTCTGCGGAGATCGTTTACGTACCGATTAGACTTTTTAATTTGGGTATTTTTCATGCCAAAACTTCGCGATTTCAGGGCCACATTAGATTATGTGTGTCTACCTTAGTTTTCAGATTCGGCCAACAAAAAACTTTCTATATTCAAACAAACATTAGATTATCAAAATTTTTTGGGGCTCTATACTTAATAACGTGTTAAATACTTTATGTTCAAAATCAATTAATCTGTTTAAATCATGCTTAGTTTAAAGTAATTGCTCTCAACTAACGTGTGGATGTTATTTATTTTTAAAAATATTAGAGGATTAGTGACGGTGTTTGCATCTGTATCTAATAAAACAGCTTTAGTGTTGTTCTCTGGAGGCCAGGATTCAACTATTTCATTAGCATGGGCCTTGGATCGTTTCGATAGAGTGGAAACCATAGGCTTTGATTATGGGCAACGTCATAATGTAGAGCTTGAATGCAGACCTCCTATTTTGAATAAGTTAAAAATGATGAATGATGAGTGGGCAAAACGCTTGGGCAAAGATCATGTTCTCGATATAAGTGTATTTGGGCAAATTGGTGGGACTGCTATGACAAACAATGTTTCCATTAAAATGGATAAATCAGGTTTGCCGAATACTTTTGTGCCAGGCAGAAATTTAATTTTCTTTAACTTTGCTGGGGCACTTGCTTATCGAAGGGGTATTAAGCATTTGGTTGGAGGAATGTGCGAAACTGATTATTCTGGATATCCAGACTGTCGGGATGAAACACTGAAAGCATTCCAGTTAGCTCTTAATCTTGGAACCGATAGCGATTTTATCATTGAAACGCCTTTAATGTGGATAAATAAAACACAATCTTGGGAGCTTGCTGATAAGATAGGGGGGGCTGCTCTGATTGACTTGGTAATAACGCATACCCACACGTGCTATATAGGTGAGCGCGATAAATTAAATGATTGGGGCTACGGCTGCGGTGTTTGCCCCGCTTGTGATTTAAGGCGGACAGGATACCTTAATTGGTGTGTCCTTAAAAAATATTAGTCTTCATCAATAGCCTTAATTTAAAAGGAGTTATTAAGCCAATGAGTTATCAAATAGAGAGAGTTGTCGGGTGTACCAATTATTTAGGAGAGAGCCCTGTTTGGGATGTTGAGAGTGGTATGTTTTATTGGGTGGACGGCACAGGTAGGCGAAAAGGTAATGATAACGTATACAGGCTGAATCCAAGAAGTGGCAAAGTTGAAACACGCCTTATAGCCGATCACGATATCGGCGCACTGGCATTAAGGGAGAACGGCGAACTCGTTATGGCTCTCGATGACGGTTTTTATTTTTATAATTTTGAAACTGAAGTTTTAGAATTAATCAAGAAGGTAGAGGAAGACCAGCCAAGAACAAGATTAAACGATGGCAAGGTTGATAGGCGCGGAAGATTTATTGCTGGCGGAATGGATGATGATGAAGAGTTGCCAATTTGCGGACTTTGGAGACTTGATCCCGATCTATCGGTTACTAAGATAGGGGGAGGTTTAATTTGTACTAACGGTCCAAGTTGGTCGCCAGACGATAAAACATTCTATGTCACCTGCACTTTCCAGGATATCATGTGGGCTTACGACTATCACATTGAGACAGGAACACTCTCAAATAAAAGGGATTTTGTATCGACGCGTAATCTTGCTGGTGTGTGCGACGGCTCTACTGTCGATTCGGAAGGTTTCATTTGGACAGCAGAATTAGTTTCTGGCGAACTTGTCAGGCGTTCTCCGCAGGGGATAGAGGAGCGTCGAATTGGGATGCCTGTCAAAAATGTAACATCAGTAATGTTTGGTGGCGATAACCTTGATGAAATATATGTTACCTCAATGGCAAGAATTGATCACCCAGGTGCAGAAAATCATGATACCTTTGCTATTGAGAGTGAATCCCAATTTGGGGCTGGTTCTTTGTTTAAATTAAGCGGCCTTGGAATTAGGGGTGTTCCGGAGCCACGTTTTTTAGGCTAAGATAAAACTATTTTATTAGCCCATTTTAGTGTCTATTTATCACAAATAGTCTTCTTTTTTTAAAACGTGCGATCTTGATTTATATAATGCCTAAAATACAGACAATTTTATATTTTAAAAAAAATGATTAAATAATATGCATTTAAAATATTTGCATATAAAATGTTCATTCTTATATAAATAGAATATAGATTTTATGTATTGATTACAGTGCCTTGAGAGATTATAGATTAAAATCTATTTGCTGTTATAGTTGGCATCAAACTTGAAATACCAGTTTCATAATTTCTTTTAAACTTATTAGGAGTGGATTGTGAAACGAAAATCTTATTTTTTAACATTATTAATGCTTGTTGGAATACTGGTGCTTGGCAACAATACTGAGGTTCAGGCTGCTGTATCTGGCGAAACCGCTTTTATTTTTAACACATTCTCTTTTCTCATTCATGGCTTGCTTGTTATGTTCATGGCTTGCGGCTTTGCTATGTTGGAGTCTGGTCTGGTTCGAGCAAAAAATACATCAACAATATGCTTGAAAAATATGGCTCTCTATTCGTTGGCTGGAATAGCTTTTTATTTGGTTGGCTATAGTATTCTTTACACTGATGTGAATGGGGGATGGATCGGTTCGTTTAACCTCTTTTACAATTCATCACAAGCTGAGCTTGATTTGATCAACATGACTGGTGCGGTTGGTGATGCGACTGGTGCAGCAAAAGCAAAACTTGAAAAAGGAATAGCAGAGGCCTCGTCAAAAGTTATTGGATCTAATTACTCAGTTATGTCAGATTGGTTTTTCCAAATGGTTTTTGTCGCTACAGCCGCATCAATTGTTTCTGGCACTTTGGCAGAAAGAATTAAAGTATGGCCATTTTTGACTTTCGTGGTTGTATTATCAGCATTTATCTATCCCATTCAGGCCTCTTGGGTATGGGGAGCAGGCTGGCTGAATACTATGGGTTTTAGTGATTTTGCAGGTTCAACTTTAGTTCACTCAACGGGCGGTTGGGCAGCTTTGGCCGGAGCGATCATATTAGGTGCACGAAAAGGAAAATATGGAGAAAATGGGGAAGTTAACCCTATGCCGGGATCAAATTTACCATTAGCTACCCTCGGAACATTTATTCTTTGGTTTGGTTGGTTTGGGTTTAACGGTGGATCACAGCTAGCCATGGGCAGTGCACTTGATGTAACTGCGATTTCAATTGTTTACGTTAATACAAATCTAGCCGCTGCTGGCGGAGTTATTGCAGCCATGATTGTAACCCAACTATTCTATGGCAAAATTGATTTAACCTATGCGCTAAATGGAGCAATTGCAGGATTAGTGTCTATTACCGCAGGCCCAGATCTTCAAAACCACCTCATTTCTGTATTGATTGGTGGCGTTGGCGGAATTTTGGTAGTCGTTACAGTACCTTTGTTGGATAAATTTAAGATTGACGATGTAGTCGGTGCTATTCCAGCTCATTTGGTTGCTGGAATTTGGGGAACTTTGTGTGTGGGTATATTTGGAAGCGGGTCATTTGGCACTCAGCTTACCGGTATAGTCGCAATAGGCCTATTTGTTTTCTTTGTAAGCTTAATCGTTTGGTTGTTTCTCAAGGCTACGGTTGGGATACGTGCCGAGGAAGCTGATGAAGATACAGGTTTAGATAGCAGTGAAATTGGGGTCAGAGCATATCCTGAGTTTACTAGTAAATAATTTCACTGGTTAGTTAAATTATTATAAACAAAATTAATAATTTTTTTTTAGTCTCCTAAAAGTTATTAATTAAGGACCTTAATATTTATAATAACTTATAAAGTGAAATATAATAAGGCCTTGAGAAATCAAGGCCTTATTTTTTATGAGATATTATACCTGTTCATGAATACTACTTTGGGAACCCATAATTTTCTTTCGGATTAAAATAAAAAAACCCGCGGTAATATAAATAACGCGGGTTTAAAAATAATAATAAATACGATATTTAAGTGAAATTCGTAGACATTGTTAAAGTTAAAGGTGCATATTTTTAACAGAACTTCTTTTATCCAGCAATAAAAAAATTAGAGAATGTGGAATTATATAAAGAGATATTATTTTTTTATTTACCGTATTCTTTATAAAAAACTCTCTAAAACTTTAGTCTTATTTCTTATTGTTTTACTTCGAAAATATATGTAAATACGACTTAATATTTACTTATATTTAAGTTGTTAAACGCAGTGGCATTTATTGTTCAACAAATAGGAATTAGAATTAATATGAATAATATTCAAAAAGAGGGATTAGCATATTTTTGTGCTTTTATTCTTACAATCCCCGTTGCCAATTGGATGATTGGAAGCCTCGGAGCCGTTTGCCCCCCAAAGAGCCCTTGTTTGATACCGGTGGGCTTCGACTTAATGGCACCAAGTGGTGTTTTGATGATTGGATTAGCGCTCGTCTTAAGAGATTTGGTGCAGCGCCGCTTGGGGAAAAAATGGTCTCTCATAGCTATTTGTCTTGGGGGATTGTTATCTGGGTTGGTTGCGCCTCCAACTCTTGTCATTGCTTCTGCAGTGGCTTTTTTATTGTCAGAACTGGTAGACTTTGCAGTATACACGCCACTTCAAGAAAAGCGTTTGATTCTTGCTGTTCTTTTGAGTGGTTTGGTTGGCTTATTTATAGACAGCGTAATATTTTTACAGTTAGCTTTTGGCAGCCTTGATTATTTGCCCGGGCAAATTTTAGGAAAATTTTGGATGGTTTTATTGGCACTACCGGTAATCTGGTATATCAGGCAACGCGATACTAAAATTGGAATACAACCTACGTAGGTCTAGTTTTTTTGTCTTCAAGACTTATCATCTAAATTTTTAATCATTTTTATCATGGTTGATCGAAGAAGTTTAAGTTCTTTTTTAGAGATGCCCCGAGTGGCTATCTTATTAACATCTTCAGCGAGCGGAACCAGTTGGTGCTCGAGATGTTTTCCTTGCTTCGTAAGAAAGACATGCCTTTTTCTTTTATTTGAACCTAAATATCGGCGAGTGATGTGGCCTTTAACTTCCATTTGCTGAACAATATTTGCAGTCGTAGGCTCCATTACTCCAGCTTTAGTGCTCAACTCTCGTTGCGACATTCCATCCTGCTTCCATAAAATTCTGAGTATAGCCCAATGACTAAATGGAACATCATAATCATTTAATTTTTTTTGGAGTGACCTCACCATAATATGGGTAACGTCTTTTATTACATGTGCAATTCTATCATCGATGAGGAAGTCCTGCGAATTATATAAGTTAATTTTTGAGTCATCAGCCATTTATCAATCACCTAATTCACATTGATATTTCAAGAAAACTTCTTTTTGTTTTTTTGAGGACTCTAATATTCCAAGGCAGGCTTCCAAGTTTGCTAAAGCCCAGGAGCAGGTATGAATCGGACCTTTTTTGTTTTCAATTGCACCGATTAATTCATCGATAACCTCAACACGTGGAATTTTAGGTGCCTTTAAAATTTGCTTGTCGTGTTTATTATCGCCATAAATCAAAACTCCAGATGGCACTGGCCTTAAATCACCATTTTCGCATGATGCTATAATGCTTCCGAAATGCTGGTGTTGCTGCACTAAGCTAGAATTCTTCAATAATGGTAAATAATTAATACCCCCGTAATTTTTACTAGCTTTAAATGCATCTTCATCCATCTGAAGAGTATTATTATTTAAATTTTTTCGAGCATTCATATGGTCTGTTTTTTTCTTTGGTTGTCCAAATTCACCGTGCCAATCTTGGAATTCGTCACTATCAAAATGGGCATATCCGCTATAGGTTGCATTTGCTGTTACACCATTATTGAAGGTAAGTATTGCGTTATAGGCTCCTTCGGTATTTCTCGTCGTATCCCAATTTCCAGTATTTGCTCTAATGCTTTTTACAGATCCCCCTCCAAGAAATCTTAAAATATCAATTTGATGTGCAGCTTGGCTATAAACTACTCCTCCTCCCTTTTCTGTTATCAGTTCATCAGGCCGACGTGGTCGATACATGAAGTCTGTATAGTTTAAAGCACTCATCATTCGTAGAGGGCCAAATTTTTGACTCTTTATTAACTCATGGGTTAATTGAATTGGTAGATTAAAACTATGGCTATGCCCCACAATCAATTGAGATTTCGAGGAGGCTATTAACTTAGTTATAGCAAGAGCGTCTCTAATTGTTAGAGACATCGGTTTCTCAAGTAAAATGTGTTTATTAGCAGAGACGATTTTTCTTATTTGGCTGATGTGTTGTTCTGCTGGAGTGGCTAGATATATAATTTCTATTTGGGGGTTATCTAGAATGCTATCCATACTATCTGAAACAATGCCGTCAAAATCGTTTTGAAATTGTATCCTAGCCTCCGAACGTTTATCTATCCCCGCCATCATCTTGATGCGAGGGTCTTTTATAAAAGTTGGCAACATTATTGTGAATGCTCTTCCCATTCCAATAACGCCTAAACCATAAACTTTTGATGACTTTTTTTTCATTCTCTAATTCTAACGTTTTTAGTTTTCTGTGCCTAGACTTATCGATTAATGTACACTATAAACTTAGGTACCTAATTTTATAGCAATAGAAACAAAAATAAAAGTTTTTAGTAATTTAGTGTAAGTAGGGAGTTCTTTGAGTGCTTACGGAAAAACAAAATAATATTTTGACCCGCGTTGAGGGTGATGCGCCCATGGGCCAGCTTATGCGGCGCCATTGGTTGCCTGCATGTTTATCAGATGAGGTTGAGTTGCCGGATGGAACCCCAGTTAGATCTCGTTTGCTTGGCGAAGATATTGTAGTATTTCGAGATACGAATGGAAAGCTAGGTGCTTTAGCCGAACAGTGTCCACATAGAAAGGCATCTTTGGCTTTTGGTAGAAATGAGGAGTGCGGCTTAAGGTGTCTTTATCATGGGTGGAAATTTTCAGTTGATGGCACGGTGATGGATATGGCTTCCGAGCCTAATAGCGAACGTAAGATGAAGACAATCAAGCATAAGGCCTATCCGATCAAGGAGAGTGGGGGGTTTATCTGGGTTTATCTCGGACCTGAAGATAACATCACAGAATTTCAGCCACCTGCATGGGCGCCTTCCCCCGATGTTAAAACCAGTGTTGTAAAAATCCAAGTAAAATGTAATTGGGCTCAGGTGCTTGAGGGATCAATAGATTCAGCGCATAGCTCCAGTTTGCATTCCACTAATATGCCTTCTGCAGAAGTGGAAGGTTCAACGGCGACGTCTGATGCTTGGTTGCGCCCGTCTAAAGACAAATCACCGAAACTAGAAATAGAAATGACAGACTACGGGTTCCATTATGCGGCTTTACGTAAGCCGATTAAAAATGATGATACAAATGTTTACGTTCGGACCACGGTTTTTATTGCTCCATTTACAGTTTTAATTCCGCCGAATAATCAGTATAAATTAGCTCAAATTTTATTTCCAATCGATGATTATAATACGATGTTTTACTGGGTTGCATGGCACCCCGATGCTACGAAAGGTATTACTCAAGATGAGTGGCGGAAATTTTGCGCTGCCGAAGTTGGAAAAGAATTAGATGATAATTATCAAAAGAAGTTGGATATTAGTAACTGGTATAATCAAGATAGAGAGGCTATGAAAAAAGGTGACTTTACTGGTATAAAAGGGATTCCTGCCCAAGACATGGCGATGTGGGAGTCGATGGGACGGATTGCGGATCGAGGAAAAGAAATACTGGGATCAAGTGACCTCAGTATCGTAAAATTTAGGAATTTGATGATCAAGGCTGCCGAAGATTTTAACAATGGATCTTCGGCGATAGGTACCAAAAAATCAGCTGTCGCACATACTCAGCTCTCATCCTTTGAGGGTATAGTGTCAAAATCTGTTGATTGGAGGGGGCTAAGAGATACTGTTTAAAATTTTTAAGATACTTTTTAAACATAAGACGTGTTAAATTGAGTTAATCAACCAAAGGGAGTTAAAAAATGCAACATATAAAGTTAATAACTGGAGCTTTAGCGCTAGTGTCTGTAACAATTGGTTTCGACACCACTGCTTACGCCCAGACTTATAATACAACGCTGAGTGGAGCTAGTCCTGGTGGATTATGGTCTCGAATAGGCGGTGGGATTGATGCGGCAATAGCCAAGGCTTACCCTGGCTCAACTGTTAGTTATCAAACGTCTTCGGGTGGACTTGCTAATGTTCCTCTAGTGGCCGCTGGCAAAGTTCCTATGGGCCTTGCAACAGATGGTGAATTGAATGCTGCGGTTAAGGGATCGAAGCCTTACAAGAAAGCAATAGGCAATACGCGAATTCTATTTAGAGTTTATACTCCAGCATCACGCTTCCAAATGGACTTTTTTGCTGTAACAAAATCTTTCGCAGACAAACATAGTATTAAAACCGTTCAGGACATAGTTAGTAAGAAATTACCGATCAGAATCGCTATAAACCGACGGGGTAATATGGACGCGGATGTTGGTGAAGCTGCAATGAACCTAATGGGTATATCTCGAGCGAAAGTTGAGGGTTGGGGAGGACAAGTAATCCATGCTGCTTCAAAGGAAATCGTTTCTTTAGTCTCGGATAACCGACTAGATGTAGTAAATTTTGGTATCTCATATAACCACCCGCGTGTAAGAGAAATAGCAAAAAATTCTTCTCCAGTTTTACTGAGTTATGGCAAAGATGTTGCATCAAAGGTCGCCGAGCAATTTGGAGGCGAGGTTTGCTACGTCAAGCCTGGTGAGTATAAATGGTCACCAAATGGTGCTGCCAGTGTATGTATGGGAGCGGTTGTCGTAGTAAATGCAAATATGGATGCTAAGCTTGCCTACAACTTAACGAGAGCAATGGTTGAACAAATTGAAACTTTTAAGAATAAGTCTCATCGTTTGATTAAGAAAACTGCTAGTCCAAAAGTCTTGGCTCAGAAGGGTAACGCACCGCATCATCCTGGTGCGCTAAAATACTTTAAGGAAAAAGGTTTAGTTTATTAAAGGCTAATCGCTTAAGTGGGGGAATACAGTTTTGCCTATAACTGTGTTTCCCCGTAAGCCATTAAAATGAAACTTTCTAATCTCATAAGTATAAACACTTGGTTTTCGGTTGGTGCTCGCCGCCGTCCTCAAGGAATTTATGACTGGGTATTTACACCCTTTTCAGTTGCTGTTGGTATCTGGGTTATAATGGCAGCTACTCTAATAATTATTACTCCATGGACATTGTCAGTTATTTTTTTCTCGGGAATTATAGCCTTGGCATTTCTAACAACTGGACCATTTGAAAACTCAGATGTTTCAAAGCCTTCAGCCTTTGATATTTTTTTCGCTTTAACAAGTATTTCAGTAGGTATTTATTTCGCAATTCAGGCGCCAACAATTGTTGATCGTATTGTGCTACTAGATGAGCTTACTAACTTAGATATTGTTTTTGGAACTTTAGTTTTCTTTCTAACGCTTGAAATTACTCGCCGAACGACTGGATTGGGATTAACGTTTATTGTAATCTTTTTCGTTTTATACAATTTATTTGGACATCATTTAAGTGGCGTTCTTCAACATGGTAAGATTGATTATCTCCACTTTCTCGAAATAACAGTTTTTACAACAGATGGCATTTTTGGTTTACCTATTCGAGTTGCAGCCACTTATGCATTTATGTTTGTGATGTTTGGAACCGTCCTTCATGCATGCGGTGGGGGTGATTTTTTCTTTAAATTTGCAGCTGCAATTAGCGGAAGAAGCCCTGGTGGGCCAGCTAAAGTTGCCGTAATCTCATCGGGGATGTATGGCATGTTATCAGGAAGTCCAACATCAGATGTTGTAACTACTGGGTCAATAACAATTCCCATTATGAAACGACTAGGATATCGCGGGTCACACGCGGGAGCAATTGAAGTAGCATCATCAACAGGTGGAAGCTTTGTTCCGCCAGTTTTAGGAACAGCTGCTTTTCTTATGGTGGATTTCGCAGGTTTAGAATATTTGCAGATCGCCATCGCCGCAGTAATACCCGCGATACTTTATTATGTTTCAATTTATGCACAAGTACACTTTTCGTGCTTAAGACAGGGATTTGGTCGGTTAGATGATAAAATGATTCCCTCGATGAGAGATACGCTTAAAGAAGGAGGACTTTTTATAGTACCCCTTGTTGTTCTGACTTCAGCCCTTATTTATGGTTTTACGCCAACAATGGTTGGTATTATGGGAACTGTCGCTGTTTTGGCGATATCCGTATTTAGAGCTCACACGCGAATTGGAATTATAGCTCTAGCAAAGGCGTTAAGTGAAACGTGCTATAGAATGGTGCCAGTAGCGGGAGCATGCGCTGCGGCCGGGCTTATCATAGGCGGTATGACTATGACAGGATTAGCAGGAAAATTTGCCCATTTGGTTAATGATTTAACGGGATCACTGCAATTTCCAACTCTCTTCGTGACTGCTTGCCTTACTGTTGTTCTGGGATTAGGAATGCCTACTCCCAGTGCCTATATTCTATCGGCGGCGTTGATGACACCAATTTTAACTGAAATAGGTGTGGCGACACTGCCTGCCCATATGTTTGTATTTTATTATGCAGTAATGTCGGCTCTGACACCGCCAGTAGCGGTCGCCGCGTACGCGGCCTCTTCAATTGCCGAGGATAACCCCCTATTAATTGCTGTGATTGCTGTGAAGTTTGCCTTGGCTGCGTTCATTGTACCATTTGCATTTGTCTATGGCCCGGAACTACTTTTTGAAGGACCCTGGCACATAATTTTAATATCGTTGATAACAGCTATTGCCGGTCTCATTCTTATTTCAGCGGCTTTAGAAGGATATTTTAAAACTCATTTGGTTATTTGGGAGCGTTTAATTATAGGTATTTCCGGTTTTGGTCTATTAATGCCGAACCATTATACAGGAATAATATCTTTATTTTTAATAGGATTTTATTTTGTGATCAAAAAGTTAGCTGGGCGAGTAAATATTGATTAATCTTGGGAATAATATTATTACATTTAAACATAGGCGTATATTTTTTTTAACAAAACGCATTTTTTAAATTACTAGCATCAAATTTCCTTTTCGACTTGCTAGTTGAATTAAAGTCTCCTTGGATTGAAAATTAAACTTATTATCTTCAATACACATTATTTTTATATGGTTAGATCTTCGTATAAATTTTGATAGGGCTTTAGTACATTGATCGCCAATACTGCACCCAACCAGGCCGAGTTCTCTCACAGAATGCGGAAGTGCTCCAATTAAATTTTGAGCTCCGTAATCACCAATTTTTGAATTATAACTTAAACTAAATAATTCAATTCTAGATTGTTCAACTTTGTTTGAGTTTGTTAAAACTTTTGAAATTAAGATTGCATCTTGTTGATTAATATTTGCATCGCGTAATTCAAAGTAAAAACCATCATTTTCTCTGATTAAGGATAATTTTTCAGCATATCTTAAACATTTTTGATTCCCGATAATACGGAGGGTGTTCGCTAATTTAAGGCTTATCAAATTAGAGTTGTTATTATTTGCATTAGACGTAAACACTGTGAATGGGAGGATGCCAAAAGACGCAAACAAGCCTGTTAATTAAAATTGTCGCCTAGTAGGGTCCATTTTTATGAATTCCTTGTGAATCGTAGTCTAAAATAACTTAAACTATCTAATTAATGACAGGTGCAGCAAACTTTCCGGAACCCCTATGGGGCATTTTGCCAAGTGCGAAGTTTTGCATGTGGCATGCCCTTGTTATAATAGTGGCTTTCCAAAGTATACTGCCAATTAGTGCTAATAGAGACGCGATGCATACGATAGAACTCTCAGTATTTGGAACAAAGAACGCGATGCCAAATAATATTAATGGAATGCAATGTCCAAAAATATACAATTTAGGCGATAACGAACCAATTATATTTCGATCAATTGGACTTATCCCCCAGACTTTTGCGTTTCTTGCGTACCTTCTCCATAAAAACGAATTGAAAAGTATAAGTATTATAGCTGCGGGTGGTAGAATAGAAGTAACTGAGATTTCTGAGTCCCATCCAAAATGTAATACCGCCGACAAGCAAATTCCCTCAAGTAAGCCAGTAGCTACAAGCATTAGGGGCATTTGACTTACACGCCAAGTTGGGATCCCTTTTCCAGAATGAAGGATACGTCCTTGGCAGTAAAGAAATAGTCCCGCACCAATTGCGGCAGAAGTCAGAAATAAAGAATTTGGTTCAAAAAAATACAGCGCTACTGAACCAAAAAAGATACCTGCCACATAAATTTCACGCGACATCCAAGAAGTTTGGGGGCGAAGGATTGCCAATGGCGCACGTAGTTTACGACCTATTTTAAGCCAAACACAAAATAGTCCTATCGCTAAAATAACACTGGATACTATATTAACGGCAACTAAAAATTGAGAATTAACATTGCCCGAGATCCATAGTAAATATGCTACGACCGCAGACCCTGAACCAATACCACCCATAATAAAGTTCATGGCAGCCCTCATATCCCAGAACGTTTGACGTTTTCCAACTAATGCATGTTCAGTATCCAAAAGTGTCTCGTCGCTTAAGTCCATCGGATCGGAATTTCTGGCTGGAACTGCTGGTGTTTCAATAAGATATTTTATTTGAGGGTCATTTCCGAGTTCTTCATGCATCTGGAAATAGTCACGAGTTGCAACCAATTCTGAGACATGACTGGCGGGATCATTAAAGTCACCAAATTTAATCGCCTGAGAAATACATGACGATGCACAGGCTGGCGTTGCAAGTGGATCTTCCCCAGGATTCAACCCAGCTTCTAGACCTTCATCCACGCGGTCGATACAAAAAGTACACTTTTGCGCTACGCCAATCCGTTCATCATGAGCAACCTTTGTCTCTTGAGGTGTTGTGACTCCAAAGTATGTTGGTTCATCATGAACAATAGTTCGGGCTTGATATGGACATGCAACAGCACATGAAGCACAGCCAATACACAAATCATAGTCCATTGTAATTAAACCATCATCTCGCTGTTTTGTTGCTCCTGTAGGGCAGACTGGGACGCACGATGGTTCTGCGCAGTGTTGACAACCTGTAACTAAGAAAAGCCTCTCTACGTCTGGATATTCTCCAACTTCAACATCAAGAACCTTTCGCCATTGAACTCCTGGAACCGTATCATTCGCATGTTTGCAAGCCACAGTGCAGGTTTGGCAACCTACGCACCTATTAACATCGATTGTCATCCCCCATCTTTTGTGACTTGTTTCATTCATAGGTTAGCACCGCTTTCAATTCTTTGGTCTGTTCTTTTGGGACCACTAGTTTTTGTTATTTTAACTCTCGCTAAATCTGATCCACTGCCAGTTGAATCAGTTAAGGATAACGAGAGAGATGTGAGTGAATTTAAACTAGGCAGATTTAGATCTTTAGCAAACGGAGTCTTCCAATGATCAAATTGCCCTATCATGACGACCGTATCAGGCCGCACGCCCTCTCTAAGTACGGCGAAGCCCGAGGTAAAACCTGATATTGAATCAATCCTGATAGGGTCACCCTCACTTATCCCAAGTTTTTTGGCTTCGCCGCGATTGATTAGAACCCCTTTATGACCTGTTACATTCTGAGCTACTTCATTTATCATTGGGATACCTGCATTTAGTCCCCAAGAGTATTGCATACTTCTAGATGTAACAGCCCAGAACGGATAGTCGTCTGGGTTACCTCCTTCTTCTCTAACATGGTCTAGCCAAATATCGGGGAAGGAATCGTAGCTTGGAAGTGCTTCGTATTCTTCGAGTTGTTTATCCCACCATTCGATGCCCGTTTCATGAAGTCGGCGAGCTAATTGAGTTCCATGGCGCAAGATTCTCTCTTGGTATGGTAATTCAAACCGAATTTTATTTTTTTTCATATGAGGGTATAAATACCAATTTTTTGTCGAATATGGTTTTAACATGTATCCATTTTCTTTAAACCAATTTAGGTCATGGATTTCCTCACCATTTGATAATTTATGGCTGGCTGCTTTGGCTGTTGCATCCCAAATATTTTCATTTGAGTGTTGTTTGTTTTCAGTTAATCCATAATCAAACTCTTCGGTAATGAGTTTTTGTCCTCCAGCTCCTCTATTTATTGCAGCATTATATTTTTCCAACAATCCAGAACGTGCAGCGAGCTCCGTAGCAATATCTGTCATGTCCATATAATCTACAGTTTTATCACAAGCAGGTTGACGTATTGCCCATCCTTCATGACCCCATAGTTGTTCCACAAACTTAGCACTTCCTATCTGGATAAGTTGAGTGCTTTCTAAATCAGTTGCTTCAGGGAGCAAAATATCCGCAAAGTGATTAGTTTCATCCATCGTATATGCAAAAGCGCAAATAAATGGAAATTCAGCCACTCTATCTGCCACTTCTGGAGCATTCCAGGAAGAAATGGCAGGGTTTGTCCGATAACAAAACCATATATCTGGCTTTGTAGGGGTAGGCCAATTACTCGGGGCTTTCTTTTGGAAAAGCCAAGGAAGATGGGCTGGGCCAAGAGCTGGCGACCAGGCAGAATTAGCAGCAAGTGGAACGAGCGTTTTAAATGCGTTTCGAATACTTGGATCTTTCTCCCAGTCAGTTTTAGTCGTCTCATTAAAAGGGTATTCCATGAATCCATCTGGACCCTTGACGGCAGATTTTTGTCGGCTATCTGCCGGACGGTTAAGCTTAACATTTGATCCAACATTGCCACCTGGAACTTCGAGAGCACCGACTAGCGTCATTAACATCGTTCTTGCCCAGCAACAATTGTAGCCGCCCCATCCATTATTTACAGTTTTACCTAATAATATGGCGACCGGGCGGTAAGGCATTTCCTCACCCTCCACTTCAATTGTTTGGCCTATGCATGCATTTTCTATGAATTCATCAGCAACCTTGCGTATTGTCTTGGCAGGCACATCACTATGTTTCTCCGCCCATTCAGGGGTATATTCTCTCATATGATCAATGAACTTTTGGAAAGATGTTTTAACCTTAATGTTTTTATGAACCCATCGATCTTCATCTGCGCCTATTTCAATGCCTGAAACTATAAATTCGCCCTCCATTCCAGGATTCTTTACTTCTTCGTCAAATGGCCGAGATTTTTTTTTATTCAGATCAAATATAAGTGGTTTTTCGGTTTTTGGATCACGCATCCAAAAACCATTAGGGCCAATTAAATATGGAGAATTGGTATCTTGCTCTAATCGTTCCACATCACAAATATCTCGCCAGTTTTGTTCAATTACGATCCTGTATATTACACCATACAAGAACGCGGCATCTGTTTTGGGCTTTATTGGGATCCACTCTGCGGCAACGCCCCCTGTTACAGATTGATGGGGTTCAACCTGAACCCGTTTCATTCCTCTAACGCGAGCGTCGGCATGACGCCAAATACCGGCGACTCCGGCTGCCGCGTCACCATTATGTCCGCAAGATAAAATATAATTTACGTGGGGACTATCAACCGCGACTATAAAGGCACGATGCCATAGTTCGCCATATAGGTGCTCAGAATGATAACATTTTACGCCTTGTCCTGCCCCAAAACCCATATCGACTTTACCAATTGCCGCTAATAAAGCTGGAAATGTGCCCATATACTGTGTCGGGGTTCCACCACCGCCAAAACTTGCGGCAATTCGAGGATAACCTGACTTATCTAAGGGGTTGTCTTGAAGTATACCCTTCATTTTATTTGCAACTGTATTTAGAGCTTCTTCCCATGTGATCGGAACAAACCGCGGATCTTCATTCCGACCTTTTTTTGGGTTTGTTCTCTTCATTGGAGATTTAATTCTATGTGGATTATAGGTTTTTTGTATTAGCCCAAATGCCTTTACGCAGACCCGTCCGCCCCCTGGATGTTCATCTTGTATATCGTAATTCGATTCAAGGCGCGTTGCTATGCCATCCTCTACTTCTACTTTCATAAGGTCTGGACCTGCGACACACTGGTAGCAGAATGTAGCAACAGATTTTTTGTTTGAATTTTTATCTGTCAATGCCATTGTTTAAAAGTGCCCCTATTTTAACGCTTCGATTTTATGTCTTTTTGCCTCAAGGCGTTCGAATGTTTTTTCTTTATCTACAACGAACCGATTGTGGACGCCTTTCCCAACATCTTCCAACGAATCCTTCACTAGTGCGAACAGTTTGATTGCTCGCCCGTTAATTTCTTCAACAGTAAGTGTTATTTCGATACTGTCTTTCTCTACAGTTGCAGCCATATGATCAATGGAAACATGGGTTCCTACGGTATCCTCATTATCATCCAGATGTTCTAGTAGCCAATTTCTCGCCATATATTCAATATCTAGTATCATTGAAGGCGTTCCATAAACACGGCCTTCATCACCCATAAAAGCGATCGTACGTTCTCTATCTATTAAAATTTTTGTGGTCGTTGAAATGCCCGCGACTAAACTATTCTTCACAATTCTCTCCTTGTTATTACCATCCTAGTCTAACAAATTTTTAGTATTGAACAATGAACGTTGCCACGTAATATAGCTTAGGTAAATACTGTAATTTAAATAAAATTTATATTTTGGAAAAAAGATATGAATGTTGTCGACGCGGATGTCATAATTGTTGGGGGTGGGCCGTGTGGCTTAATGTTGGCTATCGAGTTGGGTCAACGTGGCATCTCGGTTATTGTTTTTAATGAAAGAGCGGGCACCTCGCCATTACCGCAAGCAAATGCGACCCAAGCGCGGACAATGGAGCATTTTAGGAGGCTTGGTTTTGCTTTCGAAATTAGAAAGAGGGGGCTGCCGCCTGATTACCCAACGGACATAACTTATTTTACACGGTACACGAAGCATGAGTTAGCAAGGTTCGCTCTGCCGTCTTCTCAAGATGCTGAAAAAGCTATAAAAAAAATGACAGGATCCTGGAGCGCAGCTGAGCTTCCTCACAGAATATCGCAAATGTTTGTGGAAGAGGTTCTGTACGAACAAGCATTAAAATTGTCATCCGTTGAATTAAAATTTGGTAAGCGAGTGAATCAAATTTCGGATGACGGAAATCTGTGCCAGGCCATAGTAGTTGCTGATGGCCAAGAACAAAAGTTTCAATCTAAATATTTGGTTGGGTGTGACGGTCCGCGTAGTTTGGTGAGAAAGCATTTAAATATTGAACTTGTTGGCGAGTCCGGTGAAGCCCGAGATTTTTTGGGTGGGCGCATGCACGCTATTTATTTCCAAAGTGACGATTTATATCAGAGATTAAATGCAAAAAAAGCATGGATGTACTGGGCGTTTAATGGAGATCGCCGAAGCTTCATGGCTGCGATTGATGGAAAATCGGAGTTTGTTTTTCATACCCAATTAAAACCAGAAGAGGAAGACGTGGAGATAGATGAAACCAAAGCACGTTCAATGTTTTTTGAAGCCTTCGGTGATAAGATTAATATGAATATTATTTCCCGTTTGTCATGGACTGCAGGTTTAACACTTGTCGCTAACTCATTTCATAAAGGTCGTATTTTTATTGCTGGAGACGCAGCCCATCTTTTTACCCCTACAGGTGGTTTGGGTTATAATACCGGTATTGAGGACGCAGTTAACCTAGGATGGAAAATAGCGGCAGTTTTGAATGGTTGGGGACAGAAAAAGCTTCTGGACAGCTATCATACAGAACGACATCAAAGTGCTCTTAGAAACACTTCATTTGCGCGAGAGTTTGCCGACTCTATAGGCAAATACAAGGCTACAGATGACCTTGAAGATGAAACTGTAATGGGAGAAGAAGCCCGAAAAAAAGCAGGGGATTACCTCTCATCTCATGCGAGAGCTGAGTTTAATATTCCCGGAATTACTTTTGGTTATAGGTATGATGGTTCGCCCGTTTTAGCTGGTGTAAATCAAGTCCCACCGCCTGATAAAGCAAATGAGTACCAGCCTTCGGGAGTTCCTGGCGGTAGAGCGCCTCACTTTTGGATTGATCAAAATCTATCTATTTATGATAAATTTGCTGTTGACTTTACTTTGATAGGCTTTCGGGATCACCTTGACCTGGGGTCAGCTCGTTCCTTGGCTATCAAGCTGAATCTACCTTTAAAAATATTGGAACTGCATAATGAAGAAATAAGAGCAACCTATGGCGCAAGCTTAGTCTTAATTCGTCCTGATCAAATAATTTGTTGGCGGGGTGAAAACTTAAGTAATTTCGAGAATGTAATATCGATTGTTACAGGCAGAAATTAAGCTATCCATACTTTTAATTCTGATGGCTCTAAATTTTGTAAAACGGATTTCTAATATTAAACAAAGCTATAGTGGTATAAAACCCCAATAATAGCGCTAATTAACAACGTTGGGATCATTCCTATTTTTAGCAAAAGGCTTGAAATTAGCGCTCCGATTGCAATTGCTATAGATGCATATTCAATGGTATCCCAAACGGGTACCCAGACGTGAATAAATCCAATGAATACCTCGTTAACCGTCTTAAAGATTACATGAAGTGAAAACCAAACGGCCAAGTTTAATATTACACCCACAACAGCAGCAGTGATCGCTGAGAGTGCCGATGCTAATACCTTGTTATTGCGTAACTTTTCAATGTAAGGGCCTCCTAAAAAAATCCACAGAAAACACGGAGCAAAGGTGACCCAAGTGGTTATCATTGATCCTAATATGCCTGCTGTGATTGGGTCCAGTTGACCAGGATTTCGATATGCCCCCATGAACCCAACGAATTGAACAATCATTATTAGTGGTCCAGGTGTTGTTTCCGCCATCCCCAACCCATTTAGCATTTCGCCTGGACTAAGCCATTGATAGTTGTACACGGCTTGCTGAGCGACATATGCTAAAACAGCGTATGCTCCGCCAAAGGTTACAACAGCTATTTTACTAAAGAATAATCCTTCTTGCACAAATACGTTTGTTGTGCCCAATGCTAAAATCATCACAAAAATAGGCCCTAACCAAATTATCAACCATATTATGGCAACCTTAACAGATTGTCGAAAAGATGGTTCTGTATGAGCTAACACTTTATTATTCAGCTTTTTATCGATTATTGCTGTATTTTTATCAGGCACTATTTGTACAGAAATATTGTTAACGTTAAAATCGGATTTACGTTTTATTATTTCTCCAATTACGCCAACAATTGCGGCTATTATGATGAGAATTGGGAACGGAATAGATAGAAAAAATATTCCTATAAAGGTACCAAAAGCGATGGCATACATTGCTTTACTTTTTAATGCACGTTTACCTATTTTTATAATAGCTTCTATTACGACAGCTAATACAGCGGCTTTCAAACCGAAGAACAAAGCATTTATGAGTTTTAATTCTTGAAATTCCGCATATAGAATACTCAGTATTAGAATTATAATAACGCCGGGAATAATAAATAATAATCCTGCTATCAGACCACCAAATGTCCTGTGTAAAAGCCAGCCAATATATGTTGCTAGTTGCTGTGCCTCTGGGCCTGGAAGTAACATGCAATAATTTAAAGCGTGCAAAAACCGTTTGTCACTAATCCACTGTTTTTGTTCAACTAAAAACTTATGCATAATTGAGATTTGGCCCGCGGGACCTCCGAAACTGAGTAAGCTGATTTTCAGCCAAACCTTGAATGCGTCAAATAGTGTGGGCGTTTCTTTTTTATTCATTCCGCGATAGTTCCTTAAAAATAATTAGAGCATACTAGTTATTCTCAAATTATTAGTATCTAAGAATTTAATTGATTGTTCGCCAAAGCACTCTCTTGCGCGGTTATTTTTGCATTTCTAGTAAGTAAATTTGTTAGGCCTGCACTTTTGATTGGTCTTAGTATTTTTAGTTAGCTTGACCTAAATCCGGTTTTAAAAGTAGTTTGTAAACTATACGGCTTCTTATATTTGATTTTAATATTCTAAGTCAAAATAAATTTAGTTACATCATGCCATTTTGTGGGAATGTATTTAAGGTAACTAGGAAGGGTATAATAAATGAATATTAAAGATCGAATTAACTATAGCGCAATTGTTGACCGCAAACCTTTAATACTGCCTGGAGATGGCAAAGTTATAGTATGGCCCGTTGTTAATTTAGAGGAATGGCCGCCAGAATTGCCGCTCCCTCGCCGTGTTTTAACACCTCCGGGAGAGGGCGGGCATGTTCCGGATATTCCTAATTGGTGTTGGTCCGAATACGGAATGAGAATAGGCGTTTGGAGATTAATGGAAGCGTTGGCTGAATTTAATGTGACACCTACAGTTTCGATGAATGGAACAGTTCCAAAAGCCTATCCGCGTGTTGCTGAAGCGGCTTTAGAAGCAGGTTGGGAGTTTATGGGCCATAGCTATATTCAGAAGCCGATGTATGAAATAGAAGATGAAGCCGAGGCAATATTTAAAACAATGGAAACTATGAAAGACTTTTGCGGCTATAAGCCTCGCGGATGGATGGGACCTGGCCTTACACAAACAGAGAATACCCCGGAATTACTTGTTGAGGCAGGTTTTGAATATACAGCTGACTGGATTTTAGATGATCAACCATGCGAGGTAAAGACGCAAAAAGGTAAACTATACTCCATACCTTATACTACTGAACTCAATGATATTCCAATTATGTTGTCGCAAAATCATGTGTCTTCCATACTTTATGACCGAACTATGGATTATTTTGAGACATTACTCAGGGAGGGGGAAAAGAACGTTCGTATCATGTGCATCGCAGTTCATCCATATATTCATGGTGTTCCCCATCGAATTAAGTATTTTAGGCAAATATTCAAAGAGTTGTCTGACAATCCCGCAGTTGTGTTTATGACAGGTTCTGAGATTCTAGATTGGTATTTATTACAGCACTCTTCCCAAGAAAACTGAGTTTTTTCTTGGTGGTTATGCTTTTAGTACAGTGATTAATAAAATATTTGTTCCGGCATTTAAGAAACTAATAAGAACTAGTACTAGTGCAAGGTCAGCAAAACCTAATATTGTTGCAAAGGTGCTCTTGCCCGTTGTCATCAACAACTCAGTTGCAACGTGGCATAGCCCCCCCCCAATAGTTAGAGAGATCTGCGATAATCTTGCGGCGATGCCGTAAATATAACCTGGAAAAATGATACAGGCACATTGGTCAGGATATTAATTCAGATTTAGTTTCTAAACGTGTTGGATGTTTTTATACAATCCAGTAATTTTGACCGTATAAAGTGTTGCTTATCTATTAAAAAATAGCTTAAACCTGAAAGCGGAGGGGAAGCAGTCCCGGTGGGCTGGCTAGTCTTCAAAACTAGTGAAGGGCGTAAGACGTTCTTAGTGGGTTCGACTCCCACTCTCTTCCGCCAACTTTATGGAATTCCTCTTGAAAGAGTGGAATATGCTCCTTAGTAAGGTTTTGAATAAAAAGGAAAGTTAGAATGTTAAATAATGATATAGTGGTGCCTCATCCTGATGGTGGCATTCCAGGATTCCTCTCCCTGCCAGAGTCTGGCTCAAATACAGGGGTTGTATTGGTAAGCGCTATTTTCGGGGTTGATGATGACACAAAAAAAATGTGTTCCAAACTCGCTAGCGAAGGTTTTCCAGCAGTTGCTCTAAATATGTTCTGGGAGGATGAAGAAGACACGGGTGTATTGACAGTTGCAGAAATAGAGCGAGCCTCAGCACGCTCAAAAAGAATTGATCGTGCTAGGTGTAATGAGTACGTAAAACTAGCCATTGAAAATTTAAAATCACAATCTACTTGTAATGGCAGAATAGCGCTATTTGGTTTCTGTTTTGGTGGTCCTTTCGTAATTCAAGCTGGTGTTGATGGCCTTATTGACGGCGGGGTTGTTTTTCACGGATCCTATGTTGAGAAATTTCTTTCAGAGTTTCAAAATATTTCTTGTCCATTGGAATTTCATTATGGCGATAATGATAAGACTGCTCCAATGGAAGCTATAAATATTGTTAAAGCGGCCTGTGAGACGAAAAATAATACTTCACTGTATATTTATCCGGACGGAGAACATGGATATATGTTTCCAAATAGGGGGGCTATGTATCAGGAGAAGGCGGCTGATTTATCATGGGGCAGGGCAATGAATTTTTTAAAAAGCTTATAGTTTAGTCTCTTTTTATCCAGAAAACTATAATCATATTGAAATTAAGTTTAGTATATTTTTTTTGTAGGAAAATACTTTGGATCCATTAACACAAGGTCTGGTTGGCGCGACTTTGCCTCAGTCTTTCGCAAAAAAGACCAATATTTGGGTCGCCAGTGCATGCGGTTTTTTAGCTGGTTTGGCTCCAGATCTTGATGTTTTTATAAGATCGTCGGAAGACCCGCTTTTATTTCTTGAATATCACCGGCAATTTACTCATTCGCTCATATTTATACCTTTCGGAGGTTTTATTTGTGCTTTTCTTTTCTTTTATTTAACCCGTAGGTGGATTAACCTGACGTTTAAGCAGTCCTTGATATTCTGCACAATGGGATACTCAACCCATGCATTAGTTGATGCATGCACGACATACGGTACAATGCTCTTGTGGCCCTTTAGTGACGAGAGGATTGCATGGAATACAATCTCAATAATTGACCCATTATTTACGATCCCTGTTCTAACCCTTGTTATATTTGCAATAATTAAGAAAAATCAAAAATACGCTCGGTTTGCACTGGTTTGGATATTTGGATATATGGCTTTGGGCTTGATACAGCGCGAAAATGCTATTGATATGGGACGCATGCTTGCCGAGGGTAGGGGGCATAATATTGTTCGTATCGATGCAAAGCCAAGTTTTGCAAACATTTTAGTCTGGAAAATCGTTTATGAGACTAAAGAGAAATTCTATGTTGATGCTGTTAGGGCGGGAATGTCTCCTAAAATATTTGAAGGAGACTCTCTTTTTAAGCTTGATTTGAAGAGAGATTTTGCTTGGCTTGATCCTAAATCCCAACAGGCGAGGGACATAAAACGTTTTAGTTGGTTTAGCAATGCTTACGTCGCTGTTGATCCAACACAATTAAATCGAATTATAGATGTTAGATTCTCTACTGTACCAAATGAAATCAAAGCGCTTTGGGCAATTAGGCTAAACAAAGATTATACCTCAAATTCTCACGTTGTTTATGAGACCAGCCGCGGTAATATTAAAACAAGCTTCGAAAAACTTTATAAGATGTTATTTCTTTAGAACAGTAGCCAACATTAAATACTACATTTTCCGAGTTAATTCTAATTTTAACCGAATAAGACCATAACAGTAATAGAAAAAACTACCGCTCTCTAAATGCAGTTTCTCCGGCATTTAAAAAAGGGTCTAATAGGTATTCTAGGACCGTTCTCTCTCCTGTATGAATACCGGCCATTACTTGCATGCCCGGAAATAGATCATATCTATTGTTACCTCTTCTAAAGTGGTTTCTAACGGTTTCAATTCTAACTTTGTAGTAAGGTTGGCCATCTGCTCCAATTATAGTATCAGGGCTAACTCTCAGCACAGTTCCATCAAGATTATCAAAACGCATTGCATCTGATGAAGCTAGTGTAATACGGGCCGGTTGCTTGGAACGTACATAGCCAATATCTTGAGGTTTAAGCTTCGCCTCAATAATTAATCGATCTCCCTCTGGGACTATATCTATAACGGGATCACCTGCTCTCACAACGCCGCCGATGGTCACTACATGCAAGGTCTTTACTACACCATCAACTGGCGACCTTAAAATTTTTCTATCTAAATTATCTTTAAATTTAGATAAACGCGGGGCGAATTCATCTAATTGGCGCCGTGCTAAATCAAGTTTCGTTCGAGCATCTTCAGAAAACCTACTTCTAATTCTATCCTTGTCTGCAGAAGCTTGTCTCAGGGCAGATTTTGCTCTTCGTAAGGCAACACTATTTTCTTCAATAGCTCCACTCAATTGGGCTGCTTCTTTTAATAAATCTATATGTTTATACTGGTTTGTAAGTTGATCTTTGAGTAATTCCTCGCTTATTTTAATTTGCCTTTTTTGTAACTCAAGTGACGCCTTAAGATTTCTAATTCTCGCAGTTGTTTCTTCAATATCTTGTTGGCGTTGGGCTATTATTGCTTGTTGTCCCTCGAATTCATCGTTGAGGCTATTCAGTCGGCTATTGAATAATTGAAGCGCTTCTTTAATTAATTTGGGGTGTTTTTTAATTAGGTTAATCGAAAATTTAGGTTTAGAAATATTAGTCGCTGCCGCATCATGCAGAGCTATTTCAATTTTAAGACTGGTTATTCTATTTTTTAGCTCACCTACGTCTGCCCCCGATGCCGTAGACTCTAAAGTAATTAAAGATTGGCCTGCTTTGACCCGCTGCCCTTCTCTCACTTGTATTTCGCGTATAATTCCCCCTTCTAAGTGCTGTATTGTTTTGACTTGAGAGGAGGGAACCACTTCACCCTCCGCAACACTTACGATTGCTAGAGTGCTTTTCCATGCCCAAATACCAAAGGCGATGCATGCAATAATACAAGTAAGCAAGAATAAATGGGAGGAGACACGTTCTTCTTTTTGGTTTTTAGAAAGGCTTAACAAATCATTATTCATTAGATTTTGTCTCCAAGATCTTATCACTTATTTTTATCTCAGGGGTGGGCTTCGAGTTTAAATCAATAAAAATATTTGCCTGATTGATAATTTGAGGATCATGACTTGTCATAATCACTGTATGCCCTTGTTTATGAAGATTGGTGAGTACCATAGAAATTATTTGGCTTCCCTCTTTGTCCATACCTTCTGTGGGTTCATCGAGAACTACAAGTTTTCCTCCAGTAACTAGTCCCCTAGCAAGGGCAAGGCGACGACGAATTCCGACGGCAAATTTGCGGCCATTGTCGATCACGTTTGTGGAAAGTCCATCCGGAGTTTCATCCAAAAACCTTCTTAACCCAGCCATATTTACTATTTCATTGAGCTGAGCAAGATCAATATTAGTTTTGTTTATAGTTAAATTATCTTGAAGAGTACCATTCATGAATCCAGGTTCTTGGGGTAGATAAATTATTTGTTTGCGCCACCATTCAGGGTGTACTTGGCGTAAGTCTAATCCATCAGCAAGTATTTGTCCTCGATCTGGCTCTATTAACCCTACGATCATGCGGGAGAGCGTAGTTTTCCCAGAACCATTTTGTCCACTTATTACACATATTGATCCAGCTGGTATTTTAACCGAGAGGCTCTCAAAGAGTGGTCCAGTTGTCTGTGGATACATGAAGCTCAGATCTCTTAGTTCTAGTGACCCGGAGTAATCGCGTTTTGCGGAGCCAGTTTCTGCCTCTCTTGGTAATTTTAAAAATTCGTTTAAACGGTTCATAGATTGATTTGCTTTTAGAAATGTTTCTCCCATTTGAGAAAACTTTGTAATTGGCTGGAGCGCGCGAGCAGCTAAAATATTTGCTCCAATAAGCGCTCCAACGTCCAGTTTTCCTTGTACAACTAGGATTGCACCAACACCTATGGTGGAAATGCTCATTAATCCAACGATACTGTTCGACAAGGAAGCTAGAAGCCCTTGCCTGTTAATTATTTTTCGGTAAAGAGTTTGGGCCAGTGTAAATTTTGATTGCCACGATTGAGTTAAAGCATCTGCTGCGTTAAAAACTCGAACCGTATCACTTTCCTGAATTGCTGTTGATGTTATTATATTTGCTCTTAAAGCCGCG
>Ga0209425_10001431_pt1 | contig 27926 bp, 23 predicted proteins | sample COG_05_FD_184749 | JGI IMG/M metagenome (GOLD analysis project Ga0209425, IMG submission 184749) | Pelagic Microbial community sample from North Sea - COGITO 998_met_05 (SPAdes) (version 2) | ecosystem: Environmental > Aquatic > Marine > Neritic zone/Coastal water | place: Helgoland, sampling...
GCACTTGCTGCCTAATTAACTTTGTTAATTAAGTAGACGGGGTCCGGGGCACCTGGCAACAGAACGCCCCTTGTATTTATTTAATAAACTTACTCAAATTTGGTTTGAAATAATTTGGACCTTTCATGACTTTGCCAAATTCATTAAAAATTGGCTTGTTATCTCCACCTATTTTACTCATGTTTGAATTTTGAACTTCATCAAAACATTTGTCTAAATTAATACCAAAAGCATGTCCAGCACCATAAGTCACATAAAGTATGTCAGTTAAAGCATCAGCGACCTCAACCAAATCTTCATTGTCCATTGCTTCTTTTAACTCATCTAGCTCTTCTTTTATTAAACTTAGTCTTAGCTTATTTATTTTATCTGTACTAAATGATGGTTTATCTTTAACTTCCTGTTCAAACGTTTTCATAAAAATTCCAACTTTTTCAAAATTTGTCATTTTGCTCCTATTAGTTTTTAAAAATTTAATATATATATAATTCCATATAATCAATGAAATACAGAAAAGAATTTGATAGCATCGGAACAATTAAAGTGCCTGATGATAAATATTGGGGTGCATCTACACAAAGATCTAATAAATATTTTGATATAGGTGATTTTTTAGTAAGACCAATAGTTATTAAATCAATTGCAATAATTAAAAAAGCTGCAGCAATTGTCCATGCTAAAGAAAAACAAATTTCACCAAAAATTTCCAAAACAATTGTTAAAGCTGCTAATGAGGTAATTTCAGGTAAGTTAGATGAACACTTTCCTTTAAAAGTCTGGCAAACAGGGTCTGGCACTCAAACCAACATGAATGTTAATGAAGTTATTGCTAATAGAGCAATAGAAATTATGGGTGGTAAAAAAGGCTCAAAAAAACCAGTTCACCCGAATGACCATGTAAATAAATCTCAATCAACAAATGATGTTTTTCCAACTGCAATGCACATGGCTATTGCAATTAGAGCTACTGGCAAACTTATTCCAAGCCTCACACTTTTAAATAAACAATTAAAAAAAAAGGAAAAAGAATTTAAAAAAATAATCAAAATCGGCAGAACTCATTTACAAGATGCTACTCCTTTATCTTTAGGACAAGAATTTTCAGGTTATCATGCTCAACTAACAAAATGTATTGAGCGAATAAAAAGTTCTTTAGATGAAATTTACTTTTTAGCTCAAGGAGGTACTGCTGTAGGAACTGGTATAAATACAAAAAAAGGATTTGATAAAAAAATTGTTGCTGAGATCAAAAAAATCACAAAACTTCCATTCAAACCATCACCAAACAAATTTGCTTCATTAGCATCTCATGACGCTATAGTAAATTTTTCTGGCACAATGAATACCGCTGCTGTCTGTTTAATGAAAATAGCAAATGATATTAGATTTTTAGGCTCAGGACCAAGAGCTGGATATGGAGAACTTATTCTTCCTGAAAATGAACCAGGCTCATCAATTATGCCTGGGAAAGTGAATCCTACACAATGTGAAGCTGTCACAATGGTTTGTGTAAAAGTGATTGGAAATCATAATGGAATTACAATGGCTGGTTCACATGGTCATTTTGAATTAAATGTTTTTAAACCATTAATTATTCATAATATTCTTCAATCTATTCACATAATGGCCGACTCTTCAAAAAGTTTTGCCAAATATTGTGTTGCAGGATTAAAGGCAGATAAAAAAAGAATTCAGGAACTGTTAGATAATTCATTAATGTTAGTCACTGCTCTAGCTCCAAAGATAGGTTATGATAATGCGGCTAAGATTGCTAAAGCAGCTTTAAAAAATAAAACAACACTTAAAGCTGAAGCTTTAAAATCAGGATTAATAAATGAAAATGATTATAATAAAATCGTAGATCCTAGAAAAATGATTTACCCAGCATAAGTACTAAAAAAATCTTTAATAAAATTTTTAAATGTTACTTTGTTAAACATGTTTTGTTTTTGTAAATTAAATTCATTGATAAATTTATTGATATTTTTAGGATCATTATTATCTATTTTAAAATTATCTAACGTGATCTTTTCTTGATCTAAATCCAACATAAAGTCTAGTTTGATATTTTTAATGTTAGACCTGTGACTTCTTCTTATTTGATAATAGCTAAAAAAGTTTGTTAAATCTAAAAATTTAAAATTTACAATTCCAATAAACTTAATTTGATTATTATCATTAATCAAATCGACTTCTTCTAGATTAATTAAAACTGAGTCATTCCATTTAAAAGTTGAGTCTTTAAAAAATATTCTGCTCTCTTGTAAATATAATCTGATTTTAAAGTCATTTAAGTAATTGCTATTAGTTATGTTATCAAAAGATATATTTATATTTGCATTTAAATTTTGATTATTCAATATTTCTGAATTTAATAAATTCAAAAGTATTGACTCATCATTAAATATTTTTTTTAAATTTAATTGTTTAAAATTTATATTTGATAAAAAATAAAATGGTTTAAAATCAATTTTGCCTTCAAAATTATCATCTTTAGAAATATAATTTAAAGAATTATTCTCGATTTCATATTTTAATGAGAAATTATCATTTATAACTTGAAGATTAAACAAACCATTATTACCTTCATTGCTATAATCATAGTCATTTTCAATTTTTAATCTAATTTTTTTTGCTTTTAATATTGAAGAAATTTTATTTATTTTTAAATCATTATATAATTCTAATGAAAAAGGAATTTTAAACATCTCAAAGTTAGTTTTCATCAGATTGTTTGAGCTTTCTTCTTCATTTAAAAGTTCTAAATTATTTATCTTTGTTAAAAATAAAACATTTCCAGCTTTATTATTATAAAATATTTTGCTGTTTTTAAAAAAAATTCCATAATCATTTTTTTTTGAAATAAATATTTCTTTAAAAAAATCATTGTAATTAGAATTTATATTAAATTCCGTTCTCTTAAAAAAAATATCTTTAATTTTTATTTGTGTAATGGAAAATAAATTATTAAATGTGATATTTGCTCTAAAAAAATTTTTTTCTGCTATTACTTTTTCATCATAAATAATTGACAAATCTTTTGAAAAAAAATGAGGCTTTGGAAAAAATCCATATTTTAATTTATTTTTAAATTTAACTTCTAAATTGTATTGATTATTTATCTGGTTTTCTAGTAACGATTTAATCCGGTTTTTGTCATAAAAAGCGGGTATTAAAAAGTAAGTAAAGACTAAGACAATTATTGAAACCACACTATAGATAATTTTTTTATCTATTTTTTTTATATCAATTTTTTTATTTTTTTTTGATTTTATAAGTCTTTGAATATTGTTAAAAAAACTTTCTATTAACTCATTAACTGATAATAATCTTTTTTGAAGTTTTTTAATAAACAAATTAAAATTAAGCATAAAAATAAAGAACTTATAATTTAATATTTCAAATGGTAAACTCTAATTATTTAAAAGATTTAAATGAGGCACAAATAGAGGCAGTTACATATCTAGATGGACCTCTTTTAATAGTAGCAGGTGCTGGATCTGGAAAAACCAAAGTATTAACAAGTAGAATTGCTCATATAATTAAAGAAAAGAAAGCTTTTCCTAACCAAATTTTGTCAGTCACTTTTACAAATAAAGCTGCAAAAGAAATGCAAAACAGAGTTAATAAGATTTTAGGTTCTGCGGCAACAGGATTATCCTGGTTGGGGACATTTCATTCAATTTGTGCAAAACTTTTAAGAAAACATGCTCCAGCAGCTAACTTGACATCAAACTTCACAATTGTAGATACTGACGATCAAGTAAGATTAATTAAAAATATTTGTAAAGCAGAAAATGTTGATATTAAACAATTGGCTCCAAAATTTATTCTCGCAATAATAGATCGGTGGAAAAATAAAGGGTACTACCCTTCAGAAGTTGTAATTAACAATAAAGATATTTATGAAAAGACTATACTACCACTTTACAAGATTTATCAACAAAAGCTTATTGATTTAAATGCATGTGATTTTGGTGATCTTATACTGCATACTGTAAAAATTTTAGAGCTCCACCCAGACATAAAAAAGATATACTCCAACAATTTTAAATATATTCTTGTAGATGAGTATCAAGATACTAATTTTATTCAAAGTAAATGGCTTAATTTACTATCTGAAAAAAATAAAAACTTATGTTGTGTTGGTGATGATGACCAATCAATTTATAGTTGGAGAGGTGCTGAAATAAAAAACTTTTTAGAATTTGATAAAATTTATGAAAATACAAAAGTAATTAGACTTGAACAAAATTATAGATCTTCACAAAATATCTTATCAGTTGCTTCCAATTTAATAGCTTATAATCAAAATAGAGTTGGAAAAACTTTAACAACAAACATGGAAGAAGGAGATTTGGTTAAATTAAACTGTTATAAAAATGGTAAAGATGAAGCGATTGGAATTTCTGATGAAATAGAAAAAAAAATTAAAAAGAAATATTCTTATAACAATGTTGCAATTCTTGTGAGAGCAATATTTCAAACTAGAGAATTTGAAGAAAGATTTTTAAAAATTGGTTTACCTTATAGAATTCTAGGAGGAACAAAATTTTATGAGAGAGCAGAAATTAAAGATTGTGTAGCTTACTTAAGATTAATTCATCAAGAAAAAGATGATTTAGCTTTTGAAAGAATTGTCAATAATCCTAAAAGATCTATAGGTGATACTTCTCTTAAAACTGTACATGAATTCTCAAAAGAAAATAATTTAAGTTTAGAATTAGCTTCAAAACAAATGATTGAACAAAATTTAATTAAACCAAAAACAAAAATTGGTCTAAGCTTTTTTCTTAACTCTTTAAATAAATGGCGAAACGACTTATCAGTAAAAAAAGTTAATCATATTAAGTTATTACAAATCGTTTTAGATGAGTCAGGTTATTCAGCCATGCTTAAAAATAAAAAAGATATAGATAACGAAAATAGATTAGAAAATATAAAAGAATTATTAAGTGCGATGAAAGAATTTGATAATTTAGAGAGTTTTCTAGAACATGTTTCTCTTGCAACAGCTATTGATCAAGAGTGGGATGGCGAAAAAATAAATATGATGACTATGCACGCTGCAAAAGGATTAGAATTTGATGTTGTTTTTTTACCAGGCTGGGAGGAAGGATTGTTTCCACATCAAAAATCAATTGAAGAAAAAGGTCAAAATGGTCTAGAAGAAGAAAGACGTTTGGCTTATGTTGGTATTACTAGAGCAAAAAAAAAAGCTATTATTTCATTTTCTATGAACAGATTTTATCAAGGTGATTGGATAGATAGTATGGCTTCAAGGTTTATAGAAGAGTTGCCAGAAAAGCACATAGAAAAAAATTCATTTTTTGAAGATGAAGTTAATGAAGTTGAGGATTTTGATTTTAATCAAGATTTTGATGGCGAAGAGGAAGCCAGAAGTCCTGGGTGGATAAGATATCAAAAAAGAATTAAATGAATAAAAAAATTCAAAAATTAAGACAAAAATTTAAGAAATATAATATTGATGGATATGTTGTTCCTAAAAATGACGATTATTTTACTGAATATTCAAAAACCAATAGACTAAAAATAATATCAGATTTTAGTGGTTCCGCAGGGCTTGCCATAATATTAAAAAATAAAAATTATTTATTTGTAGATGGAAGATACACAATTCAAAGTCAAATGGAATCTGGAAAAAATTTTAAAATTGTTGATTACAAAAAAATAGTCAATTGCGATTTGTTCAAAAATTTAATTTTAGGTATTGATCCTAAGCTATTTACGTATAACCAAATAAAAAAAAATTTTACTAAAAAAAACAAAATTAAGTTTATTAAAAATAATTTAATTGACGAAATAGATCGTAAAAAAATTAATAGTGATATTCCTTTTTTTAAACTAGATCAAAATATAGTTGGAGAAAAATCCAGCTCAAAAATTAATAAGATTTCTCAATATCTTAGAAAGAATAAATCAGATTATTTATTTGTAAGTGCACCTGAAAACGTAGCATGGATTTTGAATATTAGAGGTGGAGACGTTCCAAATACCCCTATTCCAAATTCTAGACTTATTATTAGTAAGTCAAAAAAGATATTTTTAATTTGTAAGGCAAAAAAAGCAAAAAAACTTATTAGAGAAAAAATAATCAAGCCCTATCAATTAATTGATGATAAAGATTTTACTAAAAAGATTATTCAACTAAAATATAACAAATTTATAACAGATGAAAAGTCATGCTCTATTTATTTTGAAAATATAATTAAATCTAAATTTAAAATTATAAAAAAAGAGGACCCAACATATTTATTAAAAGCAATTAAAAACAAAACTGAAATAAAAAATATGATTAATGCACATATATATGATGGTGTTGCGTTAACAAAATTCCTTTATTGGATTAAAAAAGTTAATAAAAAAAAAATTAATGAAGTACAAGCGCAAAATAAATTAGAAAGTTTTAGAAAATTAAATAAAGATTATTTATATCCTAGTTTTGACACTATTGCAGGATCTGGAAAAAATGGAGCAATAGTTCACTATAGAGCAAAGAAAGATAGCTGTAGGGCTTTAAATAAAAAAGATATTTTTTTATGTGACTCGGGTGGTCAATATAAATACGGGACTACAGATGTGACAAGAACAATTTGTTTTTCAAAACCTAAACCTCATATTAAAGATGTTTTTACAAAAGTCTTAAAAGGACACATTGCAGTAGCTAATACTAATTTATCAAAGGATAATATTGGAAAAAAAATTGATGTTAGAGCTCGAAAATTCCTTAAAAAAAGCAAATTAGATTATGCACACGGCACAGGTCATGGGGTGGGATTTTTTCTTAATGTTCATGAAGGGCCACAATCAATATCAAAATTTAACAAAATCAAAATGAAGGAAGGTATGATTTTGAGTAATGAACCTGGGTATTATAAAAAAAATAGCTATGGTATTCGTATTGAGAATTTAGTTTTTATTAAAAAAATAAATAAAAAAATTTTTTTTGAAAACTTAACACTTGCTCCAATAGAAAAAGAATTGATTAATTATAAGCTTTTGAGCTCTTTGGAAAAAGATTATTTATTTAAATATCATCTAAACATTTACTCTAAGATATCGAAATATTTAAATTTAAAAGAGCGCAAATGGCTAGCTAGCTTTATTTAACATTCTTAAGAATTGATTTTGATTAATAATTGTAATCTTTAACTCTTTTGCTGTTTCAATTTTTCTTTTTGTCGGTTTTTCTCCCACAATTAAATAATTTAATTTTTTAGTCACACTACTTACGGTAGTTCCAGAATTTTCTTCAATTAAAGATTTTGCTTCGGCTCTGCTAATTCCATTTAATTTTCCTGTTAACATAAATGTTTTATTTTTTAATAAACCATTTTTTTTTTCAGTTGATTTGACCTTAATATTTAAAATTTTTTCTAATTCCTTTAATACACCTAAATTAATTTTATTAGAAAAAAAATTTTTAATTGAATTTATTTGTGTTTCACCAATACCATCAATATTCAAAAGTTCGTCATATTTGCTATCATTAGATAAAGACATAAATTTTTGAAACGAACCAAAATGTTTTGATAAAATTTTAGCATTTTCCAAACCTATATGTCTTATTCCTAGAGAATAAATAAGTCTTTCTAATGAAATGGTTTTCTTTTCGTTTATCGAATATTTTAAATTTTCTACTGATTGTTTTCCCCAGCCATCTAATGTTTCAATTTGTTTAAAGTTTAATTTAAATATATCTTGAGGTTGTTTTATTAGTTTAATCTTCCAAAAATTCTCTACAATTTTCTTTCCAAACCCGTCGATATTAAATGCATCTTTAGATACGAAATGTTTCATTTTTTCTATAGCAATTTTTTCACATTCATATCCCTCATTTGTACATCTTCTAACAGCGTCATTTTTTTTTGTAATTGCATTAAATTCTTTAATTGTTTTAGAACCACAAGAAGGACAATTTTTAGGAAAAATAAATTTCAAACTGTTTTCAGTTCTTTTTTTTACATCAACAGATAAAATGTGTGGAATTACATCTCCTGCTCTTTCAACAGTTACTGTATCTCCTACTCTGATATCTTTTCGATTTATCTCATCTTCATTGTGTAAGGTCGCGTTAGAAACCTGTACGCCTCCAATATTGACAGGTTTTATTTTTGCTACTGGTGTTAATGCACCGGTTCTTCCAATTTGAATATCTATATTTAAAATAACAGAAACTGCTTTATTAGAAGAAAATTTATGAGCTATAGCCCATCTTGGTGCATTAGCAACATTGCCTAGTCTTTTTTGAAGTTTAAAATCATTTATTTTGTAAACGATACCATCAATATCAAAATCTATTTCTGTCCTTTTTTTTTCGACATCTTCATAATTAATTAACAAATTTTTTACTCCTGATATTAATTTATTTAAAGGATTTGTTTTAAAACCCCACTTTCTTAATTTTTCTAAGTATTCAAATTGATTTTGAAGATTAAGACCTTTTTCATATCCGAAAGTATAAGCAATAAATTTTAGTGGTATTTTACTGGTGTCTTCTGGATTTTTCTGTCTCAACGATCCAGATGCTGCATTTCTTGGATTGGCAAATTTTTCTTTAAAATTTTTAAAGTCACTATTTTGAATAAAAACCTCACCTCTTATATCAATTTCATTCGGAAAATTTTTGTTTGAAATTTTTTGTGGGATATCTTTAATTGTTGCAAGATTTGCTGTGATATCTTCTCCTTCTTTACCATCTCCTCGTGAAAGTCCCCTAATAAATTTTCCCTCTTTGTAGATTAAAGAAGCAGAAATACCATCTATCTTTGGTTCAGCGCTGTAAGTAATTTTAAAATTTTCTTTTTCAGATATGAAATTTAGAATTCTTTTTTCAAAATTTAAAAGATCTTCTTCATTAAAAGCATTAGCCAATGAAAGCATTGGCACCCTATGAGCTTTTTTTTTAAAATTTTTAGATGGTTTATAACCTAAACTTTTTGATGGAGAGTATTCACTTCTTAAAAATTTATACTGATTTTCTAGATCTAAAATTTCTTTTTTTAATTTATCATATTCTGCATCGCTAATTTCTGGACTATTTTTTTCAAAATATAAAAAATTATTTTGTTTTAGTTCTCTAATTTTTATTTTGTAATTTTTTTTAATTTTTGTTTCATTCATTTAAAAAAAAGATTTAATTTTATCTAATAATTTTTCCTTTTTTTCTGTTTTTTTCTGTTTTTTTTCAGTTGTATAATTTTTATTAAAAACTTTATAAGTTTGTTTGTACCATTCACCTGATTGATAATTATATCCCAATACTGAAGCATATTTTTCTGCTTCTTGTTCTAAACCAATTTTATAATAAATTTCTACTAGCCTATGTAAAGCTTCTTCAACATAAATTGTAGTATCATATTTATTTACAACTATTTTAAGTCGATTAATTGCGGCTATCCATTTTTCTTTTTTAATATAGTGTCTGGCTATATACATTTCTTTTGCTGCTAACATATCTTGAATTAATTCTAATTTATACTTACCATCTAGCGCATAATCAGTTTTTGGATATTCATTTACTATAAGTGTAAAATATTTTTTTGCTTCTTCTAATGGTCTTAAATCTTTTTTTTCATCAACTATACTATCATAATAATTCATTGCTAATAAGTAGTATGCATAGTCTATTTTTTTATTTTTTGGATAAACCTTTAAAAATCTTTTAAGTTCATTAATTGAATTATTATAATAACCTTGTGACCAATATGAGTATGCGGCCATCAAGGATGATCTTGGGGCCCAATCTGATTGAGGATATATTAATTCAGCTTCATTAAATTTTTTTGTGGCAAATAAAACGTCTCCTTCATCTAATGCTTTTACACCCGCATTATATGCTTCGATCATTTGTTGCTCTAAGCTAGAACCTTCAACTTTGGTAACTGGCGTTTGTTTTTGTGAACAAGAAAATATTAGAATGGTAAATAAAATTAAAAATGTTAAATTTTTCATAAGATAAAATTTATTTAACAGTTTTTTTACTAAAACTAAACTATTATGCGATTGATCTAAGGTGGCTTTTGTTAAGTATTGCGTGAGGAATAGTTTTTTCGTTGATTTCTACGATAGAATAATTTTTTTGATCCAAAAACAACTTTCTTAATAAATCGTTAGTAAGTTTGTGTCCACCTTGTGAACACTTTAATTTACCTATAATTTTATATCCTGATAAATAAAGATCTCCCATACAATCTAAAATTTTATGGTTAACAAATTCATGTTCATTTCGAAGTTTTTCACTATTCAGTATTTTGTTATTCTTAACCACTATTGCATTATCTAAAGAACCACCTTTGGCTAACCCCAATGATCTTAAATTCTCAATATCGTCGTATAAGCAGAATGTTCTAGAATCATAAATATCTGATAAGTCATCTTCGTAAATTTTTACACTATTTCTTTGAGTTCCGATTAAAGAGTTTTCATATTTAATTTCAAAATCAATTTCTAAATTTATTTTACTGGGTTCTATTGAAATAGTCTTTGGGCCATTTTTAAATTCAACTTTATTATTTATCTTAATCACTTTAATTGGTTCGTTGCTTATTTTTACACCAACATTTTTTATCTTATCAACAAAAATTTTTCCTGATCCATCTAAGATTGGTACTTCTTCGTTGTCGATTTCAATTAAGGCATTATCAATACCTAATCCAAAAAGAGCACCCATTAAATGTTCTATAGTCGACACTTTTGCTCCATATTCATTTGAGATTGTAGTACATAAAACTGCACTGCATACATTGTAAGTATCTGGCAAAATTTCGTTATTTTGATTTAAATCTACTCGTTTAAAAATTATTCCAGTATTTGGATTTGCTGGTTTAATATTTAATGATGCTTTTTTACCAGAGTGCAAACCAACACCTTCAATTTTTATATTTTTTGCAAGAGTTTTTTGTTTAAATATCGACATCAGCTAATATCTAAATTATTTACTTAATATTTTAAAAACAAGAAATGTTACAAATTAAATCTTTATTAAAAAAAATCAAAAAAACGTTCAAAAAAACCTTTTTTTCTTGATATTTTTGGAATAATCACAACTTCATTTTCATTATGACCATCGATCATTTTAGAACACATTGTAAATAGATTTTCGTGATTATTCTTTAAAAAACTTTTTATATAATCTGCTTGTAAAATACGATTTATGGAGATTTGATACTTTTTTAAAACATTTTCCAAATCATTAACATATTTAGAGGACAAACAAATAAATCTTACATCAATTGAAAATAGCTCACATTTTAAATCTTTCGGTAATGTTTGGTAATTTATTTTATCAGCTAGATAATTATCAATGACCATATGTGCTATCTTGTTATTATTTATAGTTTTTCTACACTCATCCCTTGTCTCATTCAATAAATGAATAACTTTTTCTTTAGTGATGAGTTCTCCATAATTATTTTGTTTAATAGACAATTGAATTGTAAAAAAATTATCACTTTCTAATATCAAATTAATATTTTCAACAAAATTTTTTAGATTTTTTTCAATTGCAAAAATATTTTTTTCTAAAAAAAAATTAATATGCTCAATGTTAAATTTTTTTTTGATATCAGTATTAATTAATTCTTCATAATAAAGTTTTTCCAAACTTTGTTTTTCATGAACATGAATAGATATTTTTTGTGAACTTATAAATAAATAAGTGTCAAAATTTATTTTAACTGCCATTTATTATAATTTGGTTTCGTTGTCTTAAATCAATTTTATGAATACTTTTCTCATAATTACTATCTAAAAGATTAACTGCTAATTCTAAAGATTTTTTAAAATTTTTATTTGGTAGTCTCACTATAAGTCCTGATGATGTTTCTATGTCCCACCTTCCTGATTTAAAAAAAAATAAGTTTTGTATTTGTTTATAGTCAAATCTTGACTCATCAATTGCTTTTTTTAATTCAAAAAAACTTTTATTACTAAAATCACCAAATATAAAAGGGATCTCTTTTTTAAGTTGTGTAGTTTTTATTAATTTACCATTTGACCCTAAAAAAAAATTATTTCCATCTTTTTTAATTTTTGCTAAAAATTTTGTTTTATTAATTTTAATAACCAAGGTTGAGGGGTACTTTTTAAATACTGAATAATCTTCTACAAGATTATTATAATTAATTATTTCTCTTACTTTAAATTCATCTAAAAAAAATAAATTACTTAATTTTAGAAAATTTAAACTTTTAATTAAATTCAGATTATTTTTTTCATCTAAGCCCTCAACTGTAATTTTATTTAATTCTGTAAAATTTGAATTTATAAAATTTTTATTATTTAATGTTGCAATAGATAAAAATAAAAAAAAATATAATAAAATTTTTTTACTTTTTTGTTGAGGCATTTTTTAAAATCAATTCAATAAGTTTAATAAAATTAATACCATGGTATGCAGCTATCTCAGGAACTAATGATAAGCTGGTCATGCCAGGTTGGGTGTTAATTTCTAAAAGATAAAATTTTCCTTTAAAGAATTTAAAATCTGAGCGAGTAACCCCAGTGCATCCAATTAACTTATGTGCTTTTAAAGCTTGATTCATTAATTCATTATAATCTTTTTTGGACAAATCTACCGGCATAACATGCTCAGTTTTTGCTTTAGAATTGTATTTAGCTTGATAATCATAAAATTGTCTCTTTGGTTTTAACTCTATTGCACCAAGTTTTTTTGCTCCAATAATTGCTGCTTGAATTTCCCTTCCACCTATGAATTTTTCTATGATTATTTTTTTATAACTATTTAATAACTTTAACTTTTTAACAATATTATGTTTATAACAAATAAAAACGTTTACGCTCGATCCTTCATTCAGGGGTTTAATTACTACTGGGAATTTTAGTTTTTTATCAATTAATTTAATTAAATCAGACTTTGATTTATTAAAAGAATACAAAATATATTTAGGGGTTAAAATGTTATTTTTAATAAAAACTTTTTTGGATAATTCTTTATCCATTGCAATTGCAGAAGAAATTACACCTGAGTGTGTATATGGTATTCCAGTTGTTTCTAAAATAGTTTGGATATAACCATCTTCACCAAATTGGCCGTGCAAAGCATTAAAAATTATATTTGGTTTAAATGAGGTAATGGAGTCTAATAATCTATAATCTGGTTCAACATTTTTTACAACATATCCATTTTTAGCTAATTCTTTTGTAACTTGATTGCCTGTATCAAGACTTATAATTCTCTCTTTGGATATGCCGCCCGAAATTACTAGTATTTTTTTTTTCAAATTATTCTAAAATTTTAATTTCTTTTTCTAAACTAATTCCAGTCTTTTCCAAAACGTTTTTCGTAACAAAATCAATAAGGTTTTTCATGTCTTTAAATGTTGCATTGCCCCTATTTACGAAAAAATTACAATGTTTATCTGAAATATATGCATCTCCAAAACTTTTATCTAAAGGTACTGACTCTTTAATAAGTTCCCATACCTTTTTTTTAGTTTGTGATCTTGGGTTTTTAAAAGTACTTCCGCTTGTTTTTATTTTGGTTGGTTGGTTTTTCTCTTTTTCAGTTTTAAGTTTAAAGATTTCATTTTTAATTTTTTTTATCTCACTCTTATAACCTTTGAATGATGCACTTAAAAAAATTAAATCTTCAGGTAAATCATTTTTTCTATATTCAAATTTAATGTCTTTAGACGCAATAGTTGTAACATTTCCAATTTTATCAATCACTTGGATTGACAATAAATTGTCTTTAAATTCTTTTTTAAAGCAGCCTGCGTTCATCCTTATACCGCCTCCGATAGTACCAGGTATGCATGATAAAAACTCAAACCCACCCAAGCTTTTATCCATCGCAAAATCTGATAACGTTTTATCCAAAACTGCACTTCCAGCAATTATTATGTCTTCGCCAAGTAAAGAAATATTATTAAAATTCTTACCTAATTTAATTACTGCCCCATCAAATAATTCATCATTTATTAAAGTGTTTGAGCCTGCTCCAAGAATGAATATTTTTTCTTTGTTATTTAGTTTTTTTAAAAAACTTGCTAGTTCTTTTAAATTATCAGCTTTATAAAAAATTTTTGATTTTCCCCCAATATTAAACCAATTTTTTTTTTTTAGATCATGCTCAAATCTTACATTGTCACCAAATTCATCCAATAATTCTTTTAATTCATTTATTTTCATTACATTAATTTTGGAAGTTTTCTCATCCAATTAGAAATTGATCCTGCTCCCATTCCAATTACAATTTTTTTACCATACATATTTTTATTAAGAAATTTTGCTAATTGATTATTATTATTAACTAAAAACAATTTTACATCTGAATTTTTTACAATTTGTTTTGCAAAATTTAAATAATTAAATCCTAACGAAATTTTTTCTCCAGCGGTATATATTGGGCATAAAATAACTGTATCAGCGTCTTTGAAAGCGAAAGAAAATTCCTTTCTTAAATCTTTCAATCTTGAAATACGATGAGGTTGAAATACAATAACCTTATCATACCCCTTATAAACTTTTTTAACTCCTTCTAATACAACCTTTATCTCAGTAGGATGATGTGCGTAGTCATCGTAAAAATCTATTTCATTATATGTAAAGATTTTGTTAAATCGTCTTTGAACTCCTTTAAAATTTAATAATCCTTTTTTGATGTCTGCAACAGAAATTCCAACTGTTAACGCTACGGCTGCAGCAGCAACAGAATTTCTAACATTGTGAATGCCCAGTAATGGAGTTTTAATTTTTCTTATAGTTATTTTTTTTTTACTTGGAACATTTACTAATAAATCAAATTCTGTAAACGTCTTGTCTTGTTTGATATTCTTTATTAAAAAATTGGATTTTAAACTAACTCCATAAGTATAAAAATTTTGATTTTTTAATTTTTTAACAAGCTCAGTATTAGTTTTGTCGTCGATACAAATAAACGATTTTCCAAACGAAGGAACTTTTTCAATAAATTGAATAAAATAATTTTTTAAGTCATCCATAGATTTGTAAAAATCCATGTGTTCTCTATCTATATTTGTTACGATTGAGTAGGTAGGAGGAATGTGAATAAAACTTCCATCTGACTCATCAGCTTCTAAAATTGACCAATCACTTTTTCCCAATTTAGCAGTATTTTTTATTGAATTAATTACACCTCCATTGATAATTGTTGGATCTAATTTAGATTTTTGAAAAATTGAAGCAATTAAAGAAGTAGTTGTAGTTTTACCATGAGAGCCAACCACAACAATATTTTTCATTAAGGAAACAATATGAGCTAACATCTTTCCTCTTGAAATGATTGGCAAGTTTTTTTTATTTGCCTCAATAATTTCTGGATTATTTTTTTTTATCGCAGAAGAAATTACAACTATTGTTGCATCTTTAAGATTTTGTTTTTTTTGACCAATAAAAACTTTAATTTTTTCTTTTTTTAGTCTTTCAGTATTTTTGTTTAAAGATAGGTCGCTACCTTGAACCTTGAATCCTTTTCCTTTCATGATCAAAGAAAGTCCACTCATTCCTATTCCACCAATTCCAATAAAGTGGATAACTTCGGTTTTTGCCAATTCAATTTTCATTAATAGTACTTAATATTTTCTGATTAACATTAATCCAAGTATTTTGATAATTTAATTTTTTTAAATTTTTTTTTTTTTTCAAAAACTCAGGTTTATCTTCGATAATATCTTTTAAAAATTCCTCAATTCTTTCTTCAAAATACTTTTGTTCAATTAACCAGCTACAACCTTTATTTTTATAAAAGTATGCATTTTCATATTGATGGTTATCTTTTGATGATGGCAATGGAACAGCAACAAAAGGGATATTTAAAAATGATAATTCAGCTAAAGTAGAAGCACCGGCTCTTGTTATACATAGGTCAACTTTTTGAATTGTTTGAGCAAGATTTTTATCAAAACTAAAAACTATATTTTCGATATTATTTTTAGAATAAAAATTTTTCAAATGAGCAATATTCTCTTCACTAGTTTGTTGAATTATCTTAATTGGAGTTTTTTTTGAAATATTAATAAAAGTGTCTTTTAATTTTTTATCAAAAATATTTGCACCCTGACTGCCTCCTACTATTAGTATACTAAACTTGTTATTAGATACCGGTAATGAACTTAATTTATAAACTTCCTCTTTTATTAAAGGATTAATTATTACTACTTTATTTTTAAATTTTTCTGGGAAGTTTTTAATATGATCTGAGTAACAAAATATCTTTTTACAAACTCCCAAAAAAAATTTATTTGCACGACCTAAGACCTGATTTGGTTCGGTTAAATATATGTCTAGCTTCAATAGTCTTGCTGCTAAAATTACAGGTAGTGACATGTACCCACCAGTTGTAACAAGTTTTTTGATTTTTTTATTTTTTAATAAAAAAAAAGATTTTAAAATTAGAAATAAAATTACACATAAATTAAATGGTACAAAAAAAATATTATTCAGTTTTGGAGTGTTAATAATTTTAAATTGATAAGTATCTTTGTCCAAGTATTTTAAACCTCTTATATCGGTTGAAATAGTAACATTAGCTTCTTTTGATAAATGTTGGTAAAGAATTGTGGCAGGTATTACATGGCCACCTGAACCACCAGTAGTAATTAAAAAGTTTTTTTTCATCTCAATTAATTCTTCTTTTTGTTAAATTCAAAATTATACCAGATAAAATTGAGATACTTATTATCGAGGATCCTCCATAACTTATAAAAGGAAGAGTCATGCCTGTTGTTGGGAACAATCTTATATTTACTCCTATATGTATCATTGCTTGTACCAATATAAGACTTATGCAGCCTACTAAAATTAATCTTATTCTTTCTTCATTTTCTAAGTAAACTTTTTTAAAAACAGAATAAATAAATATTAAGAATAATAATATAATTAGCATTATGGCTATAACTCCAAATTCCTCTGAAATTACGGATATAATATAATCTGTATGAGCTTCTGGCACTCTATTTTTTAAAGTTCCTTCACCTATTCCTTTACCAAAATATCCTCCACTTGTGATTGAGTCGATTGCTTTTTCTGATTGTGCATTATGTGTACCCGTTTCAGTATTAAAAAAAGACAATATCCTATTTTTTATATATTCAAACTTTGGAACAAATCTAACAGAATAATAAAGTACGATAGATAAAATTGAACAAGATGTTATCAAAAAAAAAAGATTTATTCCTGAGATGAAAATTAAAACAGACCAGCTAAAAAAAACTAACAAAGTTTGTCCTATGTCTGGTTGGGCGGCTAACAACAAAGCTATAATTAAAGTTATTAAAAAAGAAGATAAATATTTTAAATAAATATTTTTATATTTTTCACTACTTAAAATTAAACTAATTAAAATAATTAAAAATGGCTTAACCAGCTCTATTGGTTGAAATCTAGGTAATAAGTATAAATCTATCCATCTTTGAGCGCTATTTACCTCAACTCCTATAATGGGTACTAAAATTAAAGAAATTAATGAAAATAAAAAAATTATCGGGGAAATTTTAAAAAGTTTTTCTTCGTTTATTGATGAAATAACAAAAATTATTATTATCCCCAAAAAAACAAATGATAAATGTTTAAAGAAAAAAGTATAATCATTAGTATTTAATTTGTCAGAAACTATTAAAGATGTTGAAACTAATGAAAAAAACAATCCTGTAATAAATAATAGAATAATTAAGAAAAATAAAAACTTATCGATATTTTTCCACCACTGATAATATAAACTATATAATGATTTTCTGTTTTCCACTGAAATATTTTTTAATTTGTTTGTTAAAATATAGACCCCTATCTTCAAAATTTTTAAAACTATCAAATGATGCTGCACATGGGCTAAACAATATAGTTTGTTCAGTTAATTTTCTTTTTGAATACAGCATGAAAACTTTTTTTATTGCTTCTTTTAAATTATGAAAATTTTCAAACTTTATTTTATTTTTAAGTTTATTATTAAAAAATTTTGTATTTTTTCCATATATACAAGCTTCAATATTATTGAAATATTTTTTTGGTAAATTAAATTTATCACCTCTTTTATGGATGCCACCTAATAACCAGTAAATATTATGATGTGCTTTTAAAATACCTATGGACGAAGAAAAGCTAGTAGATTTAGAATCGTTAATTATTGTTAAATTGTTTTTTTTAAAAATAATTTGTTGACGATACTTCAATCCTTTGAAATTTTGAATTGTTTTAATCAATGGACTATTTTTTAGTTTGAGTTTTTTTGATATTTCTAAAACAAATGATAAATTTTCTTTATTTGTTTCTGTTAAAAAATATTTATTATTAATTTTTTTCAAAAATTTGTTAATATTTTTAATATTAACTTTAATTACTTTGCTTTTATATTTATTCCTCTTTAATTTCTTTTTGATTAAAAAATCATTTTTTTTTACAAATGCCACATGTCCTTTAAATTGGTTTTTTAATAATTTAAATTTAGCATCGGTGTATTTATTTATAGTTTTGTGTCTCTCAATATGATCGGGTGATAAATTTAGTATCACAGAATATTTTGATCTAAAAATCTTACTATATTCTAATTGGTAAGAAGAGGCCTCAATAACAAAAATAGTTTTTTTTTTTACATTTTTTACTGATAAAATAGGTTTTCCAATATTTCCAACCAATTTGGCATCGATCTTTTGATTTAATAAAACTTCATATAAAAGTTGACATGTTGTGGATTTTCCATTCGTGCCTGTAATTGCAATACAGTCATTTTTGTAAAACGCATAAAACACATCTAAATCTGAGTATATCTTGCTTTGATTTTTTTTTAAGTATTTAGATAAATTACAATTATCAATATCAATGCCTGGGCTTAAAATTATTTGGTCAAAATTTAACTTCAATATATTTTTGTAATTAGTCAGGCTATTTTTTATACTCTTAGTTTTAATATTATAATTAAAATCGTCGTATAAAAAAATATCACTTTTATCTTTTAAAAACTTATAAGCTGATAAGCCACTTTTTCCTAAACCATAAATTAATATTTTCTTTTTTAAAAAAATATTTAAATCAGAACCCATTATCTCAATTTTAGTGTAGCTAAACCAATCATAGCTAAAATTATTGAAATAATCCAAAATCTAATTACTACAGTTGACTCGGCCCAACCTTTTTTTTCAAAATGATGATGAATTGGTGCCATTCTAAATATTCTTTTACCTGTCATTTTGAATGAGATTACCTGAACTACTACCGATAAAGCCTCAAGAACAAACAAGCCACCTGTTATTGCCAAGACTATTTCGTGTTTTGTGATAATACCAACTGCTCCCAAAGATCCACCTAAGGAAAGAGATCCAGTATCACCCATAAATATTTTAGCTGGTGGTGCGTTAAACCATAAAAAACCTAAACAAGCTCCAATTATTGCTCCACAAAAAATTGATATTTCTCCAGTTCCTTCAATGTAAACAATTTGAAGATATTCAGAAAAAACAACATTGCCACTAACATAACTAATAAACGCGAAACAACCTGCAACTAAAATTACTGGAACTGTTGCTAAACCGTCCAAACCATCGGTCAAGTTTACTGCATTAGAAGAACCTACAATTACAAATATTGAAAAGGGTATAAAAAACCATCCCAAGTTAATTATTAAATTTTTAAAAAACGGAAAGTAAAGATTTTTAAATTCATCATATTCAACAAAATATGTTAAAATTACTAAGCCCAACATAGCTAAAAATATTTGAGCAATAATTTTAAATTTAGATGAAATTCCTGAAGAGCTACTTTTTCTTATTTTTTTGTAATCATCATAAGCACCGAGTAGTCCAAATGACGAGACAATATATAAACAAAAAATAATATAAATATTTGATAAATCGGCCCAAAGTATGACTGAAATAATAAGGCCTAATAAAATAATTACACCACCCATTGTTGGTGTTCCTATTTTTTTCACAATATGTTCAGTTGGTCCATCTTCTCTAATTGGATTAAAAATTTTTTTGTTTGAAAATAATCTAATAAAAGGTCCTCCAATTAAAAGCGCAATTAACAATGATGTAAAAAACGCTAGGCCTGTTCTTACGGTTATATATTTAAAAACATTTAAAAAATTATATGTTTCAATATAGTTAATTAGTAATTCAAATAACATTTAGACTTCTTTGTTTTAAGTTATAAACTATTCTATGTAGACCTGTAGAATTTGAACCTTTAATCATCAAATAATCATTATTATTTAAATTCTCATTTATCAAATTAATTATACTGAATTTACTATCTAATACTTTGGCTTTTTTATTTGCTTTTAATCCTTTGAAGGTTTCTTTAATATGTTTTCCAGTTATATACACTTTATTAATTTTTGTTTTATTAATAATTTTACTAATCAATCTATGCTGTTTAACTGAATGCTGACCAAGTTCAAGCATATCACCTAATATTAAATACTTTTTAGAACTTTTTGTTTCTATTTTATCGTAATTCTCAATTGCAGTTTTAAGTGAGAGTGGATTTGAATTATAAGTTTCATCTACTAAAAAAACTTCTTTATTTTTTAACTTTATTTTTGAAATATCACCTCTACCGCTTGGTACTTTTAAATTTAAAAAAATATCTTTTTTTAATTTTTGAATAGCTTTATAACAATTTAATAAGGTAAGAGTTGCGAGTATATTATATAAATTACTTTTATTTTTGTTTTTAGAATAAAACGAAACAAATAATCCATTTACATTAATGTATAACTCAAACTTATTGTGGATTCTCTCAACCTTTATCAGTTTCGTCATTGAGGATTTATTATCAATACCAAAGGATACAACTTTTAGTTTTTTTTTATGAGCAAATTTCTCATGATAATTATAAAATTTATCATCTCTGTTTAAAATAATTTTTCCATTTTTTTTTATATTATTCATTATTTCTGCCTTAGCTTCTGCTATTTGATTTATATTTTTAAAATTTTTTGAATGAGCGTAACTAATGTTTGTAATAATGCCTACATCCGGTTTAATTATATTTGTTAAATAATCAATCTCACCCTTTTTATCCATACCTACTTCAAAGACACCAAACTCATCATTTTGTTTTAAATTGAACAAACTAAGTGGTACTCCGTATTTGTTATTAAAAGACTTTGGTGAATAAGTTGTTCTTGATGTTGTTTTTAGAGTATGTCCAATCATTTCTTTTAATGTTGTTTTGCCACAACTACCCGTAATTGATATTATTTTAGCATTTATATTTTCCCTAAAAATAGATGAACATTTGGTTAAAAAATTAAGTGTGTTTTTAACTCTTATCTGTTTAAATATAGGACAACTATCATTTTTTCGGTTAACAATAGCTAAACTCGATTTTTTTTTCAAAGCTTCTCCTATAAATTTATTTCCATCAATTTTTTTTCCTTTAATAGCAAAAAAAATATCATTTTTTTTTATATTTTTAGAGTTAATAGAAATATCTTTTATAATCATTTTATTTGGTACTTTTGATTTTGACTCTTCTCTAATTATATTTAATTTTAAATTATTTGATAAATTTCTATTTTTTAATTTAATAGATTTTAGAATTACATCTTGATCTGAAAAATATATTTTTTTTTTCCCATAATCTTGTATTTTTTCATGACCCTTGCCAGCTACAAGTAACAAGTCACCCGTACTAAGACACTTTATAGCTTCATTAATAGCTTTTTTTCTATCAGGCTCTTCATTAATTTTGATTTTTTTAATTCCTTTTTTTATATCTTTTCTTATTTTTGAAGGATTTTCATTTCTTGGGTTATCATCAGTCAAAAAAATATTATCAGAATATTTGGCTGCTATCTTGCCCATAATAGATCTTTTTTTTAAATCTCTATTTCCTCCACAACCAAAGACTAAACTTATTTTGCTTGATGGAAATTGTTCCTTTAGATTTATTAAGGCCAGCTTAAGTGCTGCTGGAGTATGTGCATAATCTAAAATAACTTTGCTATTATTTTTTATATTACCAATTTTTTCAAGCCGCCCTTCTACTGGTTTAATTTTATGAATAATTTCAATTATTTTTTTAATGTTAAGACCACTCTTAATCGCGGCAAGTATAGTCATTAATATATTATTTATTTGGATTTTTCCTATTAAATTGAGAATAATATCATATTCTTTATTTTTATATTTTACTTTTAAAATTTGCTTTTCATTCAAATATTCATGTGTAATTACTTCAATACCTCTTTTTTTATTAAATATTAGGTTTAAATTTATTTTTTTTTTCAATGAAATTTTTTCAATTTTATTTCTTTGACTTATATTTGAGTCAGTAATTATATTACCTTTTTTTTTAATCAATTTTTCAAATAGATATAATTTTGATTTTAAATAATTTTTTAAATTACCGTGATAATCTAGGTGATCGTGAGATAAATTTGTAAATATTCCAATATCAAATAATAATCCATCTAGTCTATTTTGTTCCAATCCGTGACTAGATGCCTCCATAATTACATGTTCAATTTTTTGTTTTTTTAGATCTGCAAGTATAGAGCTTAGTTGAATTGGGTCTAAAGTTGTATTTGAAAGAGATTTTTTTTTATTGTTGTATCTAACACCTATTGTACCAATCGAGGCAACCTTTTTTGAATTTAAATTTAATATTTGATAATAAAAATCAGCTACAGATGACTTCCCATTGGTACCTGTAACGGCTATAAGTTTTTTTGGTTTTTTATGTAAAATTTTGTACGAGATTTCTGCTAAAAGTTTTCTTATATTCGAATATTGTAAATAAACTATATTTTTCCTTTTTTTTATAATCTTTTTTTCAGAAATAATTACCTTGGCCCCTTTTCTAATAGCATCTTCAATGTAATCATTTCCATCTAAATTATTTCCTTTAATTGCGAAAAAAATATTATCTTTTTTTATTTTAGACGTGTTGAATGAAATGCCTGAAAAAAAAATTTTACTATATTTTTTATCAACATTAGAAATATAATCTTTGAGATGCATGTATTAATTAATTTCACTGTATTTTGTGGCTAAAATAGGCCCAATTTTTTCTATAATTTGACCTGTAACCTCGACTGCAGTCCAACCTGCTGTATTGAATGGGGTTCCTTTGTATTTAATATTAGATCCATCTCTGTAATTATAAATATAATTTTCATTTGTTTTTGGTTCATCCAGCATTACAGATAAAACAAATTGTGGGTTAGAGGTTGGAAATACAGATACGAAAGAATTTATTTTTTTTCTTGAATAACCTCCTGCTGAACTTTTTTGTGCTGTTCCTGTTTTTCCTCCAATTTCATAACCCTCAACGTTAGCCAATGAAGCAGTTCCCTCTTTACTTGTCACAACTTTTCTTAAAATAGGCAATATCTTTTCTGATAGATCTTTATTTAATATTTTTTCCTTTTTGAATTTTTTATTTTTTTTAATAAGGGTTGGAAATATATCATAACCTCCATTAACTATAATTGCATAAGCTTTTGATAACTGAAGTAATGTTGTCGTAATACCATGGCCAAATGATGCTGTAGCTAGTGAGCATTTCCCCCAATTAAATTTGATGGGTTTTCCAACTTCTCCAATGTCAAAATTAATTTTTTGAAGAACACCAATTTTTGATAAAAATTGTCTAAATTTTTTCTCTCCTACTCTTTGGGCAATTCTAACAGATCCTATATTGCCAGATCTAATTAAAATTTGTTCTGCTGTTAAATTAGAAGGTATTTTATTATCATACTCTCTAATAGGAAATCCTGCGCAAGTTAATGATTTTGGTAAATCAATAAATTCTGTTTCTGGTTTTACAATTTTTTCATTTAATGCTGCAGCTATTGTAAAAGTTTTAAATACAGAGCCATACTCATAAACACCTTTTGTTGCTCTATTAATAAAATTTACATCAGTAATTTTTTCTCTTTTGTTTGGGTCAAAATCAGGCAAAGAAACTAATGATAAAATTTCACCATTATTAACATTCATTAAGATTGCTGAGCTACCTTTTGCGTTAAAAACTTCATTAAATTTAATTAGCTCTTTGCGTATTAAAAACTGTATATCTTTATCAACAGTTAGCGTTATTGGATTTTGGGTGCTTTTTAATTCCTTATTTAATGACTTTTCTAAACCAGATACACCGTTATTGTCATTATCTATTTGACCAATTATGTGACTAAATAAATTTTTTTCTGGGTATATTCTTGTTAACTTTTCCTCTGGCTGAATAGATTTATCACCTAATCTCATTATTTTTTCATAATTTTCATCAGATATTTTTTTTTCAAAATAAAAGAAATTTTTATTTTCTAATTTTGACTTAATTTTCGAATAATCTTTATTTGGAAAAATATATTTTAAATTTATTATTAATTTTTTTTTATCTATAACTTTCTTAGTACTAATTCCAATATCTATCGAACTTACTGTCTTAACTAGATATTTGCCGTTTCTGTCAATGATATCTGCTCTATAAAGATTATTTAGTGGTTGAGTCACTATATTGTTAACTAGTGTCCTAGATTTTCTTGATCCAAGGTGTGTTAAGTGAATAAAAAAAATTAAAGAAATAAGAAAAAAAACAAAAAAAATAAATGCTATCCTGTTAAAGTTAATGTTTAAATTTGATTTATTTTTTTTGTACAAATAATCAGTTTGCTGATCCTCTAATATAATTCTAGATTCCTTATTGTTCATTGACAAATCTAAGTTGTTCAAATTTAAACTTATTAAATTTTTGTTTAATTATTTTGATTTCTTGAATATCTTTTTCCTTTAGTTCATTATCAAAATATAACCTCTGAAATTCAAATAATTTCTCTGTGGAACTAAGATAATCATATTCTAACTTAATATTTTCATATTCATTTTTTAAACTTCTAATATTTTCTTTTTTTACAAAAATCTCTTCATCCAGTTTTTTGGTAGAATTTTTAATTAATGCCGTACATAAAATTAAAAAAATAATTAAAAAAATCACTGAAAATTTTTTCATAATTTTTTTCTAATGTTTTCTATTTCAATTAAATATTGAAATTTTTTAAATATATCTGTTTCAAAATCATATGTGTTGCCCTTCTTAACCACATATCTAAGTTTTGCAGATCTAGAAGGTATATTTTCCTTTAATTCTTTTGACGTTGGTATGATTGGTTTTTTTTTAATCATTTTAAACAGAGTTTCAGGTTGATTTAGTTTTGGAACATATCTAGAAACACTTTTATTTTCCGATAAACTTTTAAAAAAATATTTAACTATTTTGTCTTCTAATGAATGAAATGTGACAACTGCTAAAACTCCGTCTTTCTTAAGTACTTTTGATGCCGCTATTAATCCATAAATTAATTCTGATATTTCATTATTAACAAAAATTCTTAATGCTTGAAAAACTTTAGTTGCACTGTTGATTTTAAAATTTTTTTTTCGTTTAGTTTTTTCAATTAAATTTACAAGGATTTCTGTTGAAATTTCTTTTTTTTTCCTTTTTTTAATAATATTAATTGCTATTTTTTTTGCTTCTTTCTCTTCTCCAAAAAATTTAAAAATTTTTGTTAGTTCTGCGACATCTAATTTATTTATTACATCTTTTGCTGAAAAATCGTTAATCCCCATTTGCATGTTTAAATCTCCGATAAAATTAAATGATAAACCTTTCTTTGGATCTTTGATTTGTGTATATGAATATCCTAGATCAAAAATAACAGCTTTTATATTTTCATTTTTAAGCTTAAGATTTTCTAGTTGGCTAAACTTTTTATTTTTAAATACAAATCTATCTTTAAATTTATCAGCTATTAATTCTGCTTTTTTCTTACTATCTATATCCCTATCTAATGCAATTATTTTAGTTTTTTCAAAACTTAAAATTTTTTTTGAATATCCACCTTGTCCAAATGTACAATCAATAAATGTGCCACCATGTTGAGGGGTAATAATGCTAATTATTTCATTAAGCAGTACTGGATAGTGTTTTGCAATATCCAATACCATGGTGGCTTCCATTTATTTTTTTGAAGACCATTAATTTTTTTGTCTTCTTAAAAATGCAGGTATCTCTAAATCATCCTCTTGTTCTTCTGATTCAGAAGGTATTAATTCTTCTGTCTCTGAAATTTCATTATTTGAACTAAACAAATCTGGAGCTTCTGAGTCTACTCCAAACTCTTTAAGGTCATTGTTTACATCTTCATCTATTGAAGTTTCCATCATGGACTCTTCAACAAAAGACGTGCTTTCATCTTGAAAAGTATTTTCCACTTGGTGATTTTTCAATAATTCTTCATTATATTGATTGTTTACTTCATCAATTGATTGACCTTGATTTTCTGGCACTACTTCATTTTCAAGTTTTAAAGCATTCGCACCATGCGAAACAGGGTTTGAAAAATTAAATGAAGTGTTTGATCCTAGATTTGCAAAATCAGAATATCCTGTATTTCTATTTTGTATTCTATGAACCATATTAACTACTGATTTTGACTCAGGTTGTTGATTGTCCAAAGATGTAGCAACAATCGAAACTCTTATTTTGCCCTCAAGAGAAGCGTCAGTTATTGCGCCTATGATTACTTCTGCATCTGCTTCTACTTCTGATCTAATCTTATTCACAACTTCATCAACTTCAAATAATTTTAGATCTTTGCCTCCAGTAATATTTACTAACAATCCCTTGGCCCCTTTTAGTGTATAGTCATCAATTAAAGGATTGCTAATTGCCATTTCAGTAGCTTTCATAGCTCTGCCTTCTCCTTCGGCTTCACCTGTACCCATCATTGCTTTACCCATGGATGCCATAACAGTTTCAACATCAGCAAAATCTAAATTGATTATTCCTGGTCGGACCATTAAGTCTGTTACACTTTGAACTCCATGCATCAAAACATTATTTGAAAGATTAAAAGACTCCTCAAAAGTTGTTTGCTCATTAGCAATTTTAAACAAATTTTGATTTGGAATTACTATAATTGTATCCACATGTTTTCTTAATTCTTCTAGTCCAATTTGAGCTCTTTGCATTCTAGAAGGACCTTCATATAAAAAAGGAAGAGTTACAACTCCAACTGTTAATATATTTAATTCTTTCGCTGCTCTAGCAATAACATGTGCTGCTCCAGTACCTGTTCCACCGCCCATCCCTGCAGCAATAAAAACCATGTTAGCACCTTGTAATATATTAATTATTTCATTTAAAGATTCGTCTGCCGCTGCTTGACCAATATCTAATTTTGCACCTGCGCCCAAACCTTTAGTTAAATTTAATCCAATTTGAATTTTTGATTTTGCTTTGCTATGTTTCAAATCTTGTGCGTCAGTATTTACTGCTATAAATTCAACACCTTCCATTCCATTTTCAATCATTTCGTTAATAGCATTTCCACCTGCACCACCGACCCCCATAACTAAAAGTCTCGGTTGCAACTCCTTAATCTCTGGTGTTTTAAAGTTAATTGTCATTTTATTATCCCCCGTTATTTGTTAAGTTGAAGCTCCCACTTAAGGCTAGCACGATTTAAATTTGCTTTTTTCTTCGCATTTACCTTAAATTTTTCAAATGTTGTTGGTTCCCATATTTGAAAAGTTTTTCCCTGGCCAACAAACAGCATGCTACTTTTTACTTTTGCATGTTTTAGTAATTTTGATGTAAGTGATATTCTTCCTTCGCTATCAAACTGTAGATTAATACTTTCTGACAATATTGATGTTGCAAAATAATCTCTTTTTTCCTCGAAAGGATTTAATGAGTCAATTGTATTTGAAATTTTTTCTATTCTATCTTGTGGCCACGCTTCTATTGATGGATTGTTAAAAGATGGGTAGCAAATTACTCCATTATACCCTAGGTTTGATAAGTAGGACCTATAACTTGCAGGCACTGATACCCTTCCTTTCTTGTCCAATTTGTTTTCGTAACTTGATAAAAACATAAACCATAATTTCTATATACCCTTATTTGGGAATATATGG
>Ga0209425_10001433_pt1 | contig 27918 bp, 21 predicted proteins | sample COG_05_FD_184749 | JGI IMG/M metagenome (GOLD analysis project Ga0209425, IMG submission 184749) | Pelagic Microbial community sample from North Sea - COGITO 998_met_05 (SPAdes) (version 2) | ecosystem: Environmental > Aquatic > Marine > Neritic zone/Coastal water | place: Helgoland, sampling...
GTTAAATCTTTTCCGTACATCTCAAAATCAACATCAAAAGTAAACCACCTCATAGCCCAGTCGACTTTCCATTGTAATTTACAGTTTCCGTCTAAAATTGTTGTTTCTATTTTCTCATTACCATTATCAAAAACTACTTTTCCTGTTTTTTTATCCATCTCTATCAATGGTATCTCCAAAACTTTTCCTGTTTTTGGACATATCGGTAAAAAGGGACAGTAGGTTTTTCTACGTTCCTCTCTCAAGGTAGGAAGAATAATATTCATAATTTCTTCGTATTTTTCTAAAACTCTCAATAATGAATTATTGAAAACCCCACCTTTGTAATTTTCAGTTGAACTTTTAAAGATAAATTTAAAATTAAATTTATTTAGAAATTCCTTTAACATTTCATTATTGTGTTCTCCAAAACTATTAAATTTCTTAAATGGGTCTGGAATGTCAGTAAGAGGTTTTCCCAGATTGTCTTTTAAAACTTTATCATTAGGTATATTGTCAGGTACTTTTCTAAGCCCATCCATATCATCAGAAAAAGTAATTAATTCATGATTAGTTTTTTGAATATGATTAAGCGCATTTATCATCATCGTAGTTCTTGCAACTTCACCAAAGGTGCCTATGTGAGGCAATCCACTTGGTCCATAACCCGTTTGAAAAGTTATCTTATCCTTCTTACTAATTATCTCTCTTCTATCTTTTAGAAGTTTTCTTACTTCTACAAAAGGCCAAGAGGAAGTTGATTGTATCAAGTTGTTATCAAGCATAGCTATGGTTTATTAAATTTTATGTATAAAATACAGGTATAATTACATGATATTAAGTTGAATTTTATGACTATTTAAATAATCTCAAAACTATGGCTACAAACAAAACTGTTTTTTTCATGATTGGAGTATTGCTGGTCGTGCTTGGGGCTTCCATGTTGATTCCTTACATAATGCAATTGGTGTACAATGAAAACAGTCATAGCTTTATTGCATCATCATTTGTCACAATTTTTATTGGAATATTGTTTATCTTAGCTAACTTAGATAAAGATTTTAAATTAAATTTAAGGCAAACTTTTTTATTTTCTACTTTAGCATGGCTGATGGTTGCAGTTTTTGGTAGCTTACCTTTTATTTTATCTCCTAAAGAATTTACGTTCAGTGAAGCTTTTTTTGAGAGTATGTCAGGAATTACAACAACAGGAGCAACGATTATCACTGATTTGGACAACAGTCCAAAAAGTATTTTATTATGGCGAGCTTTAATGCAGTGGCTTGGTGGAATAGGAATAGTTGTAATGGCAATTACAATATTACCTTTGTTGAAGGTAGGTGGAATGCAATTATTTAAGATGGAGGGGTCAGATAATGCTGAAAAAATTTTACCTAGAACTGTTGAAGTAGCAACTATTATTATATTAACATACTTTACATTAACTCTGTTATGTGGAATTTTTTACTGGTTATTTGGAATGTCAATTTTTGATAGCATTTCTCATGCTATGACTACAATTGCAACAGGTGGATTCTCAACTCATAATGATTCAATTGGTTTCTTTAAAAATTCAAATATAGAAATTATTGCAAGTATTTTTATAGTCTTAGGGAGTATACCCTTCATTTCATATCTAAAGTTTGTACATGGTAATAAAAAAATATTTTTTCAAGATGTGCAAATAAAAGGTTTAATCTACTTACTTCTAATATCCATAATAATCATGTTTTTGTATTTATTATTTATTGAAAATGAAAGCAATGTCTTAGATAAAATTAGAATATCATCCTTTAACGTTATTTCAATTTTATCTGGCACAGGTTATGTGACAGATGATTTTGGGTTATGGGGGAAATTCTCGCTAATTTTCTTTTTATTTTTAATGTTTGTTGGTGGATGTGCTGGCTCAACCGCATGTGGAATTAAAATATTTAGATTACAAATGTTGCTTATTTTTTTAAAAAATCAAATTAAGAAATTAATATCTCCAAATATTGTAATAATAACTAAATACAATAATCAAAAAATATCAGATACTTTTATCAATTCAGTAATTGTATTTATTTTTTCATTTTTATTTATATTTTTTATTATAGCCATGCTTTTATCAATCTCTGGTCTTGATTTTCTTACATCTATTTCTGGTGCTGCAAGTGCAATATCGAACGTAGGGCCTGGACTTGGTGATATGATTGGGCCAAATGGAAATTATAAAGCTATACCAGATTTATCAAAATGGATTCTTTCAATCGGAATGCTTTTAGGAAGATTAGAGCTCTTTGCAGTTTTAGTTTTATTTTTTCCATCATTTTGGAGAGTTTAAAAATATATAAATGAATAATAGTAAAAACAATTTTTTTAAAGTTTTCTTAAATTTAAAATCTATTAAAATGTTTTTTTTAGGTTTTTCTTCAGGTTTACCAATACTTCTAGTTTTTTCAACATTATCCGTCTGGTTAGTAAAAGCAGAGGTTAGTAGAAATACAATAACAATGTTCAGTTGGGCTGCCTTAGCTTATTCTTTTAAGTTTATTTGGTCACCTGTAATTGACAACTTTAAACTACCATTTCAAAATTTTGGACATAGGAAGAGTTGGCTTTTAACCTCACAAATAATGATTGTTTTAAGCTTGATTTTTATATCCTTTACAGATCCATCTAAAACATTAGTTCTAACAGCTATAGGGTCAGTCTTGATTGCCTTTTCAAGTGCTTCACAAGATATCGTTATAGATGCTTACAGAATAGAGTCTGCTCCACAAAGATTACAAGGTGTATTATCTTCTTTATACATAGCTGGTTATAGAATCGGAATGTTAGTTGCTGGGGCAGGCAGTTTACTTCTTGCTTCTTATTTAGGTCTAGAAGTATACGATGTAGGAGTTTGGAAAACAGTTTATCTGTCAATGGCTTCTTTAATGCTTGTGGGTATTTTAACAACTATTTTTTCACCTGAACCTAATATAAAAAGAAAGACTTCTTTTCTGAGTTTTAATGATAAAATTAGATTCTTAATTACATTTATTTTAGCAATTGCAATATTTATTTTAGTATATTCTTTTTTAAATAATCCTTTTAATAATGATGAACCTCTAGAGAAGTTTTTATTTGCTTTAGTAAAAATTATTTTGTGTTTTATTAGTTCTGGCAGTCTGATCTATTTATTAATTAAAATTAATTTAATTAAAAAAAATTCCGCTATAACTGCTTATGTGAAACCAGTATCTAATTTTATAAATAGATATGGTAAGGTAGCTATCTTAATTTTACTTTTAATTGGATTGTATAGAATAGCTGATATTGTAATGGGCGTTGTAGCAAATATTTTTTATCTTGAAAAAGGATATAATGTTAAAGAAATTGCCACATACTCAAAATTTTTTGGGATATTTGCGACTATTTTAGGTGGAATTATTGGTGGTTATACAGCAGTAAGAATTGGAACTTTGCGGGCTTTATTTTTTGGTGCACTAATTGCAGCAGCGAGCAATCTTCTTTTCGCCTGGCTGGCTGTATCAGACCCGAACATTGATATTCTTATTACAGTGATTACAGCTGATAATATTTCTAGTGGTTTTGCAGGTGCTGCTTTCGTTGTTTACCTGTCAGCATTAACATCGATGAAGTTCACAGCAACACAATATGCATTATTTAGTTCATTGATGTTGTTTTTACCAAAAGTTCTAGCTGGTTATTCTGGGACAATAGTAAGCCAAATAGGGTATTCAAATTTTTACATCTTTACTGCAATTATTGGAATCCCAGTTTTATTATTAATAATATGGATTGCCAAAATTGCACCCGTTAAATACTAGTATATGAAAAAATTATATTCAAATAATCATTCTGAAATTAATCTTTACAAAAAAAAATCTACAAAATCTGAGATAGTTACTCAAATGATTTACGGGGATAGTTTCAGTATTATAAAAAAGTTTAAGAAATGGCTTTTGATTAGAGTTAAAGAAGATAATTACTTAGGTTTTATCAAAAATAAAAATTATCAAAATTATTTTAAACCAACACACAAAATTAATAAACTGAAAGCAAAAATTTATAAATTTCCAAATAAATTAGATAAAATAAATGAACTTACTTTTGGTTCAAAAATTAAAGTGATAAATAAAAAATTTAAATTTTTACAATTCGATAAGGGATGGGTAAGTCGAAATGAGGTAAAACCCATTTCTTATAAAGAAAAAGATATGTTCAAGCACATAATGATATTTAAAAATATTAAATACAAATGGGGTGGAAAATCTTTTAAAGGTATAGATTGTTCGGCGTTAGTTCAGGTTTTTTTAAATTTCAATAATAAATTTTGTCCTAGAGATGCCAAAGATCAATTTAAGTATTTTAAAAATAATATCAATTTTAAGAATATTGAAAAAAATGATCTTATTTATTGGAAAGGTCACGTTGCCGTTGCTTTATCAAAAAAAAAATTAATTCATGCTTATGGACCTCTAAAAAAAACTATTCTAATGGATATTGATAAAACCATTAAAAAAATTGAAAAAACAGCTAATTTAAAAGTAATAGGAATTAAAAGAATTTGAAGTAGAGGTGGTTTAAGTCTCCCTCCACCACCTCTAAATATAATTTACAAGATTCGTTTAAAAACTTTAAGACTCTTGTTAGTTGAATGTGGATAACTAAAAAATCAATAAAGTTATTTTAATATTTTTCTGTATGCAAATATTACAGCTAAAACGATTATTAAAGCTGCGATACCTTGTTCTCCAAGAGCATTAAGTAAATTTATTAAGTTTTCAGTAACTTGAGATCCAAAAAAAGCAACATTTGGGCCAAATATAATTTCAGCAATTACTGAAATTGCTAACAGCAAAATTCCAAGTTCTAAAAATTTATTTAAATATTTCGTTAATGTCGTAATCAAATTTATCATAATTTTTCCATTTATTTAGGGTCTTCCTAAATTGAAAGTTATTTAGGAAGACCAGTATTAAAGCCTCTTTGAGGGACGTAGCTTTAATTAATTATTTGTACAAATTTAAGATGATAATAGCGGCAACTAATCCAACTATTCCAGCATCACCTAAAGATTGTACCAAGCCTATAATATTAGAAGCGATTCCACCAACAAATGGCACATTTCCACCAAGTAGGCTTACTACTATACCTAAAGCAAGTAGAGATATTACTACTTTTGTTAGGCTGTCAAAAATTGACGTTAGTCCTGATATTGCTTTCATTGTTACTCCCTTTTTTTGTTTAACTTTCAAAACGAATCATTTCGTCTTGGTTTATAGAACCCTAACACTTCAACAATGCTATAAAAGCCCAATAAAATTCAATTTTAAAAAAATTGTATTAAAAGACTCAAAATGGTGGTCTTGGTGATCATTCTGAGTCCTTTTAAATAATAAATAATTAGATTGATTCTAATTTGCAAAATTTGATGGCGGAGAGAAAGGGATTCGAACCCTTGATACGGTTGCCCGTATACACGCTTTCCAAGCGTGCGCCTTCAACCACTCGGCCATCTCTCCTATTTGAAATCATCAATACACTTAATAAATTTTTCAATAAATTCTTTATTTGTTGGAAGCTTGTTTTTTTTCATATCTTTTTGAATTTTTTTGTAGTTCTTTTTAATATTATTAAGTGTGCCAAAAAAGCTTAGAAAATTTCTCCTCGAAATAAAAATTCCTTTTTTATTTCCAATGACATGTTTTATTTCATCAAAAATAATTACAGGTCTTCTTCTAGCTAATGCTTCAAGCAATACCATTGGATGACCTTCGGTAAATGAAGGTAAGATTAATATGTTATGATCATCATAATATTTTATTAATTTATTTTTATTATTTTGAGTAGGGAATATTTTTACATTACTTTGGTTTATTTTGTATGATGAATCTTTTTCAGCACCTACTACCGTAAGAGAAATATCTCTTTTATTTTTAATTAAATTTACAAGTGAATAAATGCCTTTTTCTACTCTTATTCTCCCAACATATAATAATTTAAAATTTTTTATCTTTAAATCTTTCGATTTTCTTAGCCAGGTTGAATCAAGCTGAGATGGATTTATAATTTTCCCTTTCTTTTCTCTAAGGATATAATTTCTACAACTTATTAAATTTGAAATTGTAGCTGTGACACTAAACATGAAATGATAAATTACAGGTCCAATTTTTCCTAATATAGCTTTATACTCACCGTATCCATCACTTCTTAAATATATAATTGGTTTTCTACCTGACAGTCTAATCAATAAAGAAATTACAAATGTATAAGGTGAAATTGAAATTATCAAATATTTAGCCTCTTCATCTTTTAAAGCTGCTATTAATGATGAAATATAAGAAAAAATATTGTTAAATATTTTAATTTTTTTAATTCTTATTTCGTGAGCTCTTTTTTTGTTAGACTTCCTAGCAAATAAATTTACTTCAAATTTTTTATTTAAACCTTCTGGTGTAGATTTAAGATCTATATTGTCACAATAAAATTTACCACCTTGCAATGAAATACTTTCATTTGAAATGATAAAGAGTTTTTTCATTAAGTTTCTTTGCTAATTTTTAAAACACCAATAAATGCTTCCTGTGGAATTTCTACTTTACCAAATTGTTTTGATCTAGCTTTTCCTTTTTTTTGTTTCTTTAATAATTTTTTTTTTCTATCTCCCGCTCCACCACCATGAATTTTAGTCAACACATCTTTTGAAAATCCTTTTATTGATTCTCTTGCTACAATTTTTCCACCAATTGCTGCTTGGATAGGAATCATAAAGTTGTGCCTTGGAATTAAATCTTTTAGTTTTTCACACACCTGGCGCCCGGTAGTTTGAGCAAAATCCTTATGAATTATCATAGCTAACGCATCAACTGCTTCTGCGTTAACCAGTATACCAAGCTTTACTAGATCACCTTCTTTATGTTCTGTAATCTCATAATCAAAACTTGCATATCCACTTGATACGGATTTTAGTTTATCGTTGAAATCAAAAACAACTTCGTTTAATGGCATGTCATAAGATAACACTGCTCTGTTCCCAGAATAACTAAGATTAGTTTGTAATCCTCTTTTATCTTGGCAAATTTTTATAATTGAACCCAGATATTCATCTGGTGTAATTACTGTAGCCTTAATCCATGGCTCTTCAATTTTTTCAATTTGTGTAGGGTCCGGCATACTAGAAGGGTTTTGTAGATCTATCACATCGCCCTTCACTAAATGTACTTTATAAATTACGCCTGGTGTTGTGGTTATCAAATTTACATCAAATTCTCTTTCTAACCTTTCAGTTATAATTTCTAGATGCAGTAAGCCTAAAAAACCACACCTAAAGCCTAACCCTAAGGCGCTTGAAGACTCAGCCTCATAAGAAAAGCTAGCATCATTAAGCTTTAGTTTCCCCAAGCCATCTTTAAGTTTTTGATATTCGGAGCTATCAACTGGAAATAAGCCACAAAAAACTACTGGCTTGCTTGGTTTGAATCCTGGTAAAGGTGTATCAATCGGTTTTGATGCATCACAAATTGTATCTCCAACTTTTGTTTCTGATAAAGACTTAATCCCAGTAATAATAAAACCTATTTCACCAGAATTTAATTCATCAATATCTGTTGGTTTTGGAGTAAAAACACCCACTTTTTCTATTACGTACTCCTGATCATTAGACATTAATTTAATCTTCATATCTTTTTTTATTTTTCCATTTATTACTCTAACTAGAATGACTACGCCTAGGTAGGTGTCATACCAGCTATCAACTAATAGAGATTTAAGTTTATCTTCTTGAATTCCTTTTGGAGCTGGTAATGTATTCACTATTACCTCTAATATTTCATCAATACCTTCTCCTGTTTTACCGGAACAACTAATTGCGTTTGAGGTATCAATTCCTATTACATCTTCGATTTCTTTTTTTGTTTTTTCTAAATCTGATGCTGGTAAATCTATTTTATTCAAAATAGGTATAACTTCATGGTTAATTTCAAGTGCTTGATATACATTTGCTAATGTTTGAGCCTCGACACCCTGAGTGCTATCAACAATTAATAATGATCCTTCACATGCAGATAATGATCGACTTACTTCATAACCAAAATCTACATGACCAGGAGTATCTATTATATTTAGAGTATAAACATTTCCATCTTTGGCTTTATATTTTAATTTAACTGTTTGTGCCTTAATGGTAATTCCTCTTTCACGCTCTATATCCATAGAATCCAAAACTTGTGATTTCATTTCACGGTCGGTTAAACCACCACATTTATGTATAATTCTATCTGCAATCGTTGACTTGCCGTGGTCTATATGCGCAATTATTGAAAAATTACGAATTCTATCTATATCTGACATTAGGATCTAATTATTGCACCAGTTTTTTCTTTAACCGTTTCTATTATTTTTTGACTTACTTGATCTAAATCTTTTTCATTTAAAGTTTTATCCAAAGATTGAAGTATTACATTTATGGCTACAGATTTCTTATCTTTAGGAATGTTCTCGCCTTCGTAAATGTCAAATATGCTAACTTTTTGTATAATATTTTCATCTATTGATTTAATTAATCTTTCAAGTAAACCAATTTTAAAAGATTTATCTATTACGAAAGCAAAATCTCTTTCTGATTTTTGAAAATCAGAAACATTGTAAATTGACTTAGTCTGTCTTACTTTTTTATTTGGTTGGGGTATGTTGTTTAAATATATTTCAAATCCAAAAATATTTGTATCTTTAAAATCTAATTTTTTAATTATAGCAGGATGTAATTCTCCAAAACAAGCGAGGTGAGGCCCTTTTTCTGATTTTAAGGTAATAGATCCTGATCGGCCTGGATGATAGCTAGTTTTGGTTGAGTCACTTACAAAAATATTTTTTTCATCTACACCTAATTCCATAAGAGTTCTTATTGCGTCGCTTTTAATATCAAAAACATCAATATTTCTTGCTTTTTCATTCCAGCTTTTTCTATTTACTTGTCCTGATTTTATTCCTCCAGCTATTACCTGTTGTTCACCAGGATTTTTTCCAAAAAAAACTGGTCCTATTTCAAAAAATGATAAATCTTCATGGCCTCTATCTTGATTTTTTTTTAAATAAATTGAAAGATTTGAAAATATAGATCTTCTCAAAACATCTAAATCAGAGGAAATAGGATTGTAAATCTTTATTTCTTTTTCTCCTCTTGAAAACTGTTTATCTATATTGGAATCTGTGAATGACCAAGTGACAGCTTCTATATAGCCTTTGGAAGCTAAAGATCTTTGTGAAAGATGAAAAAGTTTTTGTTTAAAATTAAGTGTTTCTTTTACTCTTTTTTTCTCTGGTTCAATTAATTTTATATTATCAAATCCTTTAATCCTTATTAATTCCTCGATTAAATCAACATCTTGTGTAACATCTGGTCTCCAAGAAGGAACTTCAACTTTTAAAGTTTTTTTATTTTTTTTACATTTAAACCCTAAAGATGATAGAATTTTATTTGCCTCAACTATTGAAATTGAAATACCTATTAAATTTAAAAATTTTGCGATATCAAATTCTATAATTTTTTTTTTTGGGATTTTCTGGCCCGTGAAAGAATATTTGCTTGCTTCTCCACCACAAATCTTAACTATTAACTCTGCAGCTATCTCAAGGCCTTCTTGAATAGAATTTGGATCTATTCCTCGTTCAAATCTATATTTTGCATCAGTATTAATGTTTAATAAACGAGCAGTTTTTCTGATTGATGACGGTAAAAAATAAGCTGATTCTAATAATATATTTTTGGTATCTAGTTCTGTTGAGGTTTTTGTTCCTCCAATTATTCCTCCGAGACCTAAAATACTACTTTTATCAGCAATAACACACATGCCATTTTTCAACTTATATTTCTTGTTATCTAATGCTTCAAATTCTTCACCTTCTTTTGAATTTCTAACAATTATTTCTTTATCTATTTTATTAACATCATAAGCATGAAGAGGTCGATTTAAATCGAACATTACATAATTTGTAATATCAACTACAGCGGAAATCGGTTTTAACCCTAGGGCTATAATTTTATTTTTCAGCCAGCCTGGACTTTCTTTGTTGGTAATATTTTTTATGTAACAGCTGCCAAAAGATACGCATCCCTGATCCTTTTCTTTAGGAATTGAAACTCTTAATGGTTGACTCAATTTTTGTTTTAAATTTTTCTTTTTTAACTTCAGAAGATTTCCAAGACCAGACGACGCTAAATCTCTTGCTATTCCTCTTACTCCTAAGCAGTCGGCTCTGTTAGGTGTGATAGAAATATCTATTACTTTTTCTGAATTAATTTTAAAATAATTTTTGCCAATTTCATTTTCTTTATTTTTTAACTCTACGATACCATCACTTTCATTTGATAAGTTTAACTCACTTTCTGAACAAAGCATTCCTCTAGACTCTACACCTCTAATTTTAGCCACCTTTAATTCAAACTTCGTTTTAGGTATAATGGCTCCTGGAGGAGCGTAAATTGTTACTAATCCTTCTCTTGCATTAGAGGCGCCACAAACTACTTTAATAATCTTGTTATCACCCAAAGTTACATCACAAACTTTTAGTTTATCTGCATTAGGATGCTTTTCAGCTTTTAAAATTTTTGCAATTTTGAAATAGGCTAATTCACCTGAATTTTCTTTTATACCCTCAACTTCAAGTCCAATATTTGTTAATTGGTCAATTATCTTTGCTTCGTTAGCTTTTGTATGTAAATGTTCTTTTAGCCATGGTATTGTAATTATCATTTGCTTAGACCCCTGTAATTTGTTGGAACATCTAAAGGGTCAAAACCAAAATGATTTAACCACCTATAATCAGTTTCAAAAAAAGCTCTTAAATCATTAATTCCATATTTTAACATTGCAAGTCGATCGATCCCTATACCAAAAGCATATCCTTGATATTGTTTTGTATCTATTTTGACATTTTTTAAAACATTAGGATGCACCATTCCACAACCTAAAATTTCTAACCATTTATCACCTTCTCCTATAACTATTCTTCCATTTTCAAGTTTATAGCCAATGTCTACTTCTGCCGAAGGCTCAGTAAAAGGGAAATGACTTGGCCTAAATCTCATTTTAACATTTTTGACCTCAAAAAATTCTTTAATAAAATAATCTAAACAACCTTTTAAATGACTCATTGTAATATTTTTATCAATATGTAGTCCCTCTAACTGATGAAACATTGGTGCATGAGTTTGATCGCTATCACAGCGATATGTTCTACCGGGCACAATAATTTTAAATGGTGGTTTTTCATTTAACATTGTTCTAATTTGAACTGGTGAAGTATGAGTTCTCAATAAAATTTTTTTATCTTCCTCTAAATAGAAAGTATCATGCATATCTCTAGCTGGATGGTCCTCTGGAGTATTTAATGCTGTAAAATTATTATACTCTGTTTCTACATCAGGGCCTTCAGCTACTGAAAATCCAATCTCTGAAAATATTGATGAAATTTCATCAATCACTTGTGATACTGGATGAATTTTTCCTTGTCTGAAAGGTCTTGAAGGTAAAGTTATATCAATTTTTTCATCTTTTAATTTATTATTAATTTCTTTCGTTTCTATTTCTAAATTCTTTGTATTTATCTGATTGGCTAAATTATCTTTTAATTTATTTAACTCAGATGCAAATTTTTTTTTTTTATCAGGAGGTAAAGATCCTAAATTTTTAAACTGACTGGTTATTTGACCTTTTTTGCCAAAAAATTCTGTCTTAAGATTTTGTAACTCATCTTTAGACTTAATGGAGTCTATCTTCGCATTAAAAATAGAATTTATTTTATCTAAATCACTCATCGGGTATTATGATTTTTTATATTAAGTTGCGGTTAAATCAAAGACCCTTATTAATTAAGGGAGGATTGAACCTTTTTTACTATGGATTTAAAGACTTCTGGATTGTTGTAAGCCAATTCTGCTAACACTTTTCTATCTAACTTGATCTTGGATTTAACCAAACCGTTAATAAATTTTGAATATGTCAGGCCTTCCATTCTAACTCCTGCATTAATTCTCTGGATCCATAAAGATCTAAATTCTCTTTTTTTTGTTTTTCTATCACGATAGGCATATTGCATTGCTTTTTCCATCGCTTGACGAGCTATACGAATAGTATTCTTTCTTCTTCCGTATTGACCTTTAACAGTTTTTAAAACTTTTTTATGTTTTGCTCTACTGACAACGCCACGTTTTGTTCTAGACATATTATCCTCTTAAATTATATGGCATATACGATTTTACAATTTTAGAATCTTGTTTTGTCATAATCGTAGTGCCTCTTTGTTTTCTTATCTGTGAATTTGTTCTCTTGATCATACCGTGTCTTTTTCCTGCTTGAGGCATTTTAATTTTACCTGAAGCTGTAAATCTAAATCTTTTTTTGGCTGAGCTTTTAGTTTTTAATTTTGGCATAAATATTTGGGTTTTTATATAGGCAATAATTAATCTTTACAAGATGATATTATCTTCGATTTAGATGGGTTGAATGATCATTACCATTTGTCTTCCCTCAAATTTTGGTCTGCTTTCTACTTTTGCGATATCTTTAGTCTCTTCTATTATTTTACTCATCAATTGTTTCCCAAGCTCCGTGTGCTGCATCTCTCTACCTTTAAATTTTACAGTAAATTTTACTTTATCTCCCTTAGTTATAAACTTTTTAGCGTTTTTAATTTTAAAATTATAATCGTGAGTATCTGTTCCTGGTCTTAATTTAATCTCTTTTAGTGAAACAGTTTTTTGTTTTTTTTTTGCTATGTTGGCTTTTTTTTGTAAGTCATATTTATATTTTCCCATGTCCATTATTTTGCAAACAGGTGGATTAGCATTAGGTGAAATTTCGATTAGATCAAGTCCCTCTCCTTTAGCAATCTCAATTGCTTTATTTAATGGCATTGCACCAAGGTTGCCTCCATCACTTCCTATTACCTGAACATCTAAAGCTCTAATTCTCTCGTTAGCTTTTGGGCCTTGAGGTTTGCTTCTTCTTTGAAAGTAATTTGGTTTAAAACTTGACACTTAGTTTAAAGGTAACTTATTTGCTGTAAGCATATTTTTTATTAAATCTTCTCGTTTTATTGTCTCTTGTTTTTCAGATCCCAGTCTTCTTATCGTAACAGTATTGTCTGCAACCTCTTTTTTTCCACAAACTATAATCATAGGAATTTTTGCTAAAGAATGTTCTCTAATTTTGTAATTTATCTTCTGGTTTCTTAAATCCACTTCGCATTGTATACCTTCTTTAAACAAATCTTCAAATAATTTTTTTACATATTCATTATTTTCTTCTGCTATTGGACACACTACTGCTTGTGTTGGTGACAACCAAAAAGGTAATTTTCCTGCATAATTTTCTATAAGTATGCCTATAAATCTCTCTAAAGATCCAAATAAAGCTCTATGTAACATTACTGGAACTTTTTTTGTTCCATCTTTATCAACAAATGTTGCACCTAATCTATTAGGTAAATTTAAATCTACTTGTAATGTTCCACACTGCCAATCACGCCCTATCGCATCTCTTAAAACAAATTCTATTTTTGGACCATAAAAGGCTCCTTCCCCTTTATTTATTGTATATTCAAGTTTAGATTGTTTGATAGCCTCTAAGAGAGCGGCTTCAGATTTATCCCAGACATTATCGTCACCAACTCTTTTTTCAGGTCTGTCTGAATATTTTAATATTACATTTTCAAATCCAAGTGCTTTATAAATTTCTAAAATCAAATTTGTAACAGTTAATGACTCTTGAGTGATTTGATCTTCAGTGCAAAAAATATGTGCGTCGTCTTGAGTGAAGGCTCTAACTCTTAATAGCCCATGTAAAGCACCCGACGGCTCGTATCTATGAACTTTTCCAAATTCCGATAATTTTAAAGGTAAATCTCTATAACTTTTTAACCCTTGATTAAATACTTGAACACAACCAGGGCAGTTCATTGGTTTAACAGCAAAGGTTTTTTCATCAGGTGTTTCTGAAGTAAACATATGTTCACCAAATTTTTCCCAGTGGCCAGATTTTTCCCACAATGATTTATCTAAAAGCTCTGGAGTATTTATTTCTTTATATCCAGCTAGTCGTTGCTTCATTCTCATATATTCAACTAATCTTTGAAATAGCAACCAGCCTTTTTCATGCCAAAATACTGCTCCTGGACTTTCTTCTCTAAAATGAAATAAATCCATTTCTTTACCTAGCTTTCTATGATCTCTTTTTTCAGCTTCCTCCAATCTATGTAAATAATCGTCTAGTTCTTTTTTTGAACTCCAACACGTTCCATAAATTCTTTGCAACATTTCATTATCTGAGTTTCCTCTCCAGTATGCGCCAGAAACTTTTGTTAACTTAAAAGCTTTACCTATTTTGCTTGAAGAAGCTAAATGTGGCCCTCTACACAGGTCATGCCATGTGTCTCCATGATGATAAACTGAAAGTTCTTCACTTTTTGGAATGGATTCTATAATCTCAGCTTTATATTTTTCACCCATCTTTTTAAAATGAGTGATTGCTTCATCCCTTTTCCAAACTTCTCTTTTTGTTTTAACATCCTTATCAATTATCTCTGACATCTTAATTTCAATTTTTTTTAAATCTTCACTTGTGAAAGGTTGTTTTCTTGCAAAATCATAATAGAAACCATTTTCAATAACAGGTCCAATAGTAACCTGCGTTCCTGGAAATAATTCTTGGACTGCCATAGCCATTATGTGCGCAGCATCATGCCTTAAAACTTCTAAACCTTCTTTATCTTTTGCAGTAATAATCTTTACGTTTGAATCTTTTTTAATCTCATGGCTTAAATCTTTTAGTTCTCCATTTACCTCCATAATCAGAGCAGCTTTCTCTAAAGATTTGCTAATTTGTTTTGTTAATTCAAAACCATTTATTGATTTTGTAAAAGGAATTTTCTTCCCATCTAATAGTTGAATTTGAGGCATTTAAATATTTAACAATTTTTTATATTCTCTTAAAGTGGAATCACACATTGATTCTACATCAAATTTTTTTGTTACGTTTTTTCTACCCTCGTTTCCAATAAAATTCAATTGATCTTGGTCTAATTCAATAACAGCATTTAAACTTTTAGCAAGTTCTCGGGGGTCATCGTGCTTATACAAAAAACCTGATTTTCCCTCTAAAATTGTTTCTTTTGATCCTCCAAGATTGCTTGCTATGATCGGTTTTCCCATTGCTTGTGCTTCTACAGATACTCTACCAAATGCCTCTGGTTCTATTGAGGTAGATATAACTACATCAGCCAATGCATAGGCTACAGGCATTTCTGTACAATGCTCAATGAATTTTACTTTTTGGCTTAGTCTATATCTTTGAACTAAATTAATAAGTTTTTTTTTATATACTTTTCTGCCTTGGTCGGAGCCAAGCACTATAGCTTGAAAATTTGTAATATTATAATCTTCTACTAAAATATTTAACGATTCGATAAGTTTTTCTTGGCCTTTCCAGCTTGTTAATCTTCCAGGTAGAAGGATGGTGAATTTATTTGGTGAAATTTCCCATTCTTTTTTTAATCGTTCCAACTTTAAAATTGAAATATTTTTTTGATTATAATAATCAAGATTTATTCCTCTATAAATAACTCTTAATTTTTTTTTTCGATGCAAAAAATTATTATAGTTTTCTGTGATATGGTTAAAAATAAAATTTGACCCAGCTATTGTAAGCTTTGATCTTAACATAACGCTATTATAGAATTTTTTTAAATAACTTTTGTAGTTATAGGTTCCATGAAAAGTTGTAATAAAATGTCTTCTTGTTATCAAACAGGCTAAATAACATGCCCAAGCAGGCGCTCTACTTCTAGCGTGAACAATGTTTATATTATTTATTAAAATTAATAATGATAAAGCAATTGTATTTAAAATAATTACAAAAGGATTTTTTGAATGCACAGGTAAACGAAATATTTTTACTTTATTTCTTTTTACAAATTTTAATAACTTTCCGCCTGAGGTCACAATAAATGAGCTACAATTTTTCTCTGTTAAATAATGAGCAATATCATAACAGCCTGTTTCTGCCCCTCCGTATCCCAGCTTAGGAATAACTTGAAGAACTTTTATTTTTGTAGTCATATTTTATGTTATATATTAACAAATTAAATTTATACCTTTCATAAAAAAATAATGAAAAAATTTAAATATTTAAAAATCTCAAAGACCAAGAAACTTAGATATATCGACAATTATTACAAAAAAAAACTATATTTAATTTTTCTTCCAGGTTTTATGTCTGATATTGATGGAAAAAAACCTCAAATTTTTAAAAGATATGCTGTTGAAAATAAATTGGGTTTTTTAGCTATAGAGTATTCTGGGCACGGCAAGTCATCAGGTGAGTTTACAAGAGGAAATATAACTAAATGGTCTAATGATGCTAAAAATTCAATAAAAAAAGTTGTTAAAAAAAATAAATTTCTACTTATTGGCTCAAGTATGGGTGCCTGGATCTCTTTAAATCAGTTTAAATATTTTAAAAATCAAATTTTAGGTTTTGTTGGTATAGGCTCTGCACCAGAATTTCTTGAAAGACTAATGTGGAAAAAGTTTCCAAAAAAAAACAAAAATGAAATTATTACTAAAGGTTTGAGTATTATCAAAAATGGACAATATGAATATCCTATTACTTTACAGCTGATAAAAGATGGAAGAAAAAATAAAGTCTTATCTAAAAAAATTAGATCAAAAATTAAAGTAACTATGATTCATGGCAGTAAAGATGAAGTTGTTCCAGTATCTTTTTCAAGAAAAGTTCTCTCAGTTTTTATGGGTGCTAAAAAAAAATTAGTAGTGATTAAGAATGGAGACCATAGTTTATCTGACAACAATCCACTAAAAAGAATAATTAAAGAATTAGATAGTATTGTTAAAGATGTAGTCTAGACCTTCTGCGTATGTTGGGTATTTTAATTTATAATTGAAAATTTCTTTCATTTTTTTATTGTCTACTTTTTTTGAGTCTCTATAAAAACCTTTTAACATTTCACTCTCTATCTCATTGATTTCTATAGTTTTAGGTTTGTCTACTCCTAAAAGTTTAATTCCATACATGGTAACTTCTTCTGTGGATGCCGGCTTATCATCTGAAATATTGTAGACTTCATTTTTTTTAATTCGAGTTAAAGAATTTGATAAAATATTTGCTATATCTTCTACGTGTATGCGAGAAAAAAAATGATTTTTTTTATTTATGATTTTAGCTTTTCCTGACTTCAATCTTGTTAAAATATTGTACTGATTAGAATAAATTCCTGACAATCTAAAAACTTGAAATGGTAAATCAAATTTATTTGCTAATTTCATCCATTGTTTTTCAATTTTAAGTCTTTCGATACCATTTGGGGATGTTGGCTTAGTCTCGCTATTTTCATCTACCCAATCTCCATCATGGTTTCCATAAACACTAGTTGCAGAAAGGTATGTTATCCATTTTAACTTACTAGGTTTAAAATAATTTTGAAAATTTCTTATAACAATATCAGTACCATCTACTGGAGCTATCGAAATAAGAATATGATCTGCTTCTTCTAGTCTTGATATAAAATTTTTATCAAAATATTTATCTGTAAATTGAAAACTTTGATAGTTTAAATTATCTAATTTTTTAACTTGTGTTTCTTCTCTTGATGTTGTTGTTAAATTAAAAGAAACTTCATCGTTATTCAGTTTTTTAATAAAATTTTTTGCCACCTGACCAAACCCAAAACAAACAATATTCATTGTTTTCATTTAACTAACCTTTTTAATAGTGGGTTTTAGGGTGATTGGGTTATCAAGCTTATCTAGCATTTCGATTGGACAAATTTGTTTAAAATACTTTAGTTCTTTTTTGTAATCGTTTAATATTTTATTTGCAAAACTTGAATGCGTTTCAGTAACAAAATTTTTTAAATTATTTTTTAAAAAGTCTTTCCAATAATCAGTCTCTACTGATTGCCATATTATAGAAGATGAATTAACAAAATTTTCAAAGTTGTTTTCTTTGTCATATACAAATGCCATTCCACCTGTCATACCAGCTCCAAAATTATCTCCTACTTTACCTAGAATAATAGCTGTTCCTCCAGTCATGTACTCACACCCATGAGCCCCACAACCTTCTACTATTGCTAAAGAGCCAGAGTTCCTTACTGCAAATCTCTCACCTGCTTGACCAGAGGCATATAATTTTCCAGACGTGGCTCCATATAATACTGTATTACCTATAATAGTATTTTCATTAGATACTAGTTTACTTTTGGATGAGGGATAAACAACAATGACTCCTCCAGATAGACCTTTACCAACATAATCATTGCAATCACCTTCGACTGAAATTTTTATTCCTTTTGTGAGAAATGCTCCTAGTGACTGCCCAGCAGAACCAGTTAATTTAATATTAAGTGTATCTTCATCAAGCTGTCCATCTCCAAACTTTTTATAAACGTAGTGTGAAAGTCTAGTTCCAACAGATCTAAAGGTATTTTCAGTATTGTATTCAAAATAATTTTTTTCTTTTTGATTAATTTTTTCTTTTATATCTGACCAAATTTTTTCATCTAAAGTTTCTGGAACTTGATTAATTATTTTTTCTTTGCAATATCTAGGATTTTCTCCTGGATCAGCTTGCACTAAAAGTGGATTGAGATCTAAACTATCTAAGTTGGGTGCTCCTTTGTTCACCTGAGATAATAAATCTGTTCTTCCAATAATTTCATTAATTGATTTGTAGCCAATAGAAGCAAGTATCTCTCTAACTTCTGTTGCTACAAATGTGAAGAGATTAACAACCTTTTCAGCAGTACCATTAAATTTTTCTCTTAAAACTTTGTCTTGACTACAAACACCTACGGGACAAGTGTTAGAATGACATTGTCGAACCATAATACAGCCCATGGCAACTAGAGATGATGTTCCCATTCCATACTCCTCTGCTCCCATCATAGCCGCCATCACAATATCTCTTCCTGTTTTTAATCCTCCGTCAGTCCTCAGGGTAACTTTATGTCTTAAGTTATTTAATGTTAAAATCTGGTTAGTTTCTGTTAGTCCCATCTCCCAAGGAATGCCAGCATATTTAATGCTTGTTTGGGGACTTGCTCCAGTTCCTCCTGAGTGTCCAGATATTAAAATTATATCAGCTTTCGCTTTTGCTACTCCGGCTGCAATAGTACCTATTCCTGTTGAAGCAACTAACTTTACACCCACTCTTGCGTTTGGGTTAACTTGTTTAAGATCATAAATAAGTTGAGCAAGATCTTCGATAGAATAAATATCATGATGAGGTGGTGGAGAAATTAGTGTAACGCCTGGTGTAGAATGTCTTAACCTTGCAATTTCATCGTTAACTTTAAATCCAGGCAATTGTCCTCCTTCTCCTGGTTTTGCACCTTGTGCCATTTTAATTTCAATTTCATTGGCATTATTTAAATAATTAATTGTAACTCCAAATCTTGCAGAAGCAATTTGTTTAACTCTAGAGTTGGCTGAGTCACCATTTGGTAAAACCTTAAAACGTTTTGCATCTTCACCGCCTTCACCACTACAGGAAGCTCCTTTGATTCTATTCATGCCTGTGGCTAAAGTTTCATGGGCTTCGGCTGAAAGCGCACCATGAGACATGCTTCCACTTCCAAATCTTTTTAAAATATCTTCAATAGATTCTACTTCATCAACATTAATTGGATTCCTATTTTTTTTTATTTGTAACAAATCTCTTATATTAATTGGAGGAAGACTATGAATTCCTGCAGAATATTTTTTATATTGTTCGTAAGACTTATTACTTACTGAACTTTGAAGTAGATGTATTAAATTACCCTGGTGTTGATGATTTTCACCACTTTTTCTATATCTGTAGAGACCTCCAATAGGCAATGTATAGATATTTTTTTTGTTAAATTTTGCATGCAATTCTTTAATTTTTTTTTCTATACCTATAATTCCTATGCCAGAAATTCTGGAGGACATGCCAGGAAAATAATCTGATACTATTGCACGACTTAATCCTACTGCTTCAAAATTACATCCTCCTCTATATGAACTAATAACTGAAATACCCATCTTTGACATAATCTTTAAAAGACCAGCATCAATAGATTTTTTAAATTTCTTTACGCAATCTTGAAAATCTAATTTTCCAAATAGCTTTTTTTCAAATCTTTGATGAATAGAATCAATAGCTAAATATGGATTTACAGTAGTAGCTCCAACACCAATTAAAACTGCAAAGGAGTGCGTGTCTAAAGCATCTGCGCTCTCAACATTTAACGAACAATATCCTCTTAATCCTGATTTAACTAAATGGGAATGGACAGCTCCAACTGCTAATACAGTAGGTATACTTGCTTTATCATTTGAAATTTTTTTATCAGATAAAATAAGAGCTGTACTGCCCTCCCTAACAGCAGTTTCGCATTCCTCTTTAATAGCTTCTATTCTATTTTTTAATGAAAATTTTATATCAAAAGTACAATCTATAATTTTAATTTTTTTTGCAAAAACTTTATTAAATTTTTTAAACTGAGAATTAGTTAAAATAGGACTATCCAAAACATAAATATCTTCCTCTGTTAAATTATCAAAATCTAAAATATTTCCAAGATTTCCAAATCTTGTTTTTAAGCTCATCACTTTACTTTCCCTTAATGAGTCAATTGGTGGATTTGTTACCTGACTAAAATTTTGTCTAAAGTAGTGTGAAACTGGTCTAAAATGACTAGACAAAACAGCAACAGGCGTATCATCACCCATAGATCCTGACGCTTCTTTTCCCTCTTCAGCCATAGGATGAAGTATGAGCTCTAAGTCTTCCATACTTAATCCAGATAAATACTGTCTTTTTTTTAATTCCTCATCTTTGAAATGTGCCTTTTCATCCTCACAAGAAACTTTCTTTTCTAAATCAATTATTTGTTTATTATATTTTTTATAATCTTTAGCTAAATAATCTTTTATTTCTTGATCTTTAAAAAGCTTTCCTTTTTTTAAGTCAATTGCAATGATTTGACCTGGTCCTAGTTTACCTTTCGATATAATTTTTTCTTCTGGAATTTTAATCATTCCTGATTCTGAGCCAGCAAAAAATAAATCATCTGAAGTTATTGCGTATCTTAATGGTCTTAAACCATTTCTGTCGGTTGCAGCTAAAACCCATTTTGCATCTGTTGCACATATAGCAGCTGGTCCATCCCATGGTTCAATAGTACTATTTAAAAAATTAAATAAGTCTTGATGATTTTTTGGAACAGTTTTGCTTCTTTTTGACCAAGAGTCAGGTATCATCATTAATTTTATTAATGGAGCAAGTTTTCCTGAATGAGTTAATAATTCAAAAACATTATCAAGCGCACCTGAGTCAGATGAACTTCGAATAACAGGTTTTAAATCTTTTACATTTTTGAAAAGTGAGCTTGACATGTCTTGTTCATGAATTTTCATCCAATTAATGTTTCCTTTAAGTGTGTTAATCTCACCGTTGTGAGCTAGTGTTCTAAAAGGTTGTGCTAAATCCCAGCTTGGAAAAGTATTTGTTGAATATCTTTGATGAAAAATTGCAAATCTCGATGTCAAATTTTTATCATTTAAATCTAAATAAAAATCAGCTAATGACTCAGCTAGAAACATACCTTTATAGACTATAGACCTTGAACTAAATGAACAAATATAGAAATTTTTAATTGTTTTTTCTCTTGCTAATTTTTCTATTTTTTTTCGTGTTTCAAATAAGTTTCTTTCAAGATCATTTGTCTCTAAATTTTCATTATTTTTAAACATAATCTGAGCAATTTCAGGGCGACTTTGTTCTGCGGTTTTTCCAAGAACTTTTGAATTAAACGGAACTTGTCTCCAGCCATAAATAGAAAAATTTTCTTCTAAAAGAACTGACTCTATAATTTCTCTACACTTTTCTTGCTCTGCATAATCTGTTCTTGGAAGAAATACCATTCCAACACAAATTCTTTTTGAGTCATCTAGTTTATGACCAGTTGATAAAATTTTTTCTTTAAAAAAATCAGGTGCTATTTCTATTTGTATTCCAGCTCCATCACCAGATTTTCCATCAGCATCTACTGCTCCCCTGTGCCAGATGGCTTTTAAAGCTTCAATCCCATAATCAACTATCTTTCTTGATTTTTTACCGTTTGTGGAAGCAATCATTCCTACTCCGCATGCGTCATGTTCCATATTTGAATTGTAAGAATGGTTATCTTCAAGAAGCTTTTTATTTTTTTGATAATTGTTCATAATGTTCTTTTATGCAGCTTTGGACTCTTTAGTTATTTTTTCTTGAAGATACTTTTCTATTTGTGTGGCAGCATCTCTTCCATCTTTTATTGCCCAAACAACCAATGATGCTCCTCTTACAATATCACCTGCTGCAAACACACCTTCAATATTTGTTTGCATCGTTTTTAAATCAATCTTAATTGTACCCCATCGAGAAACTAATAAATTTTCTGCGCCAAATAACTTTGGTAGGTTTTCTGGATCAAATCCTAGAGATTTAATAACAAGATCAGCTGGAACTTTAAATTCAGATCCATTTTTAATTACTGGTTTTTTCCTTCCAGAAGAGTCTGGTTCACCCAAAAACATTTTATTAACTTCAACTTCAGAAACTTTTTTAATACCAATAAATTGTTTGGGACTTGTTAACCAAACAAATTCGACACCCTCTTCTTCTGCATTTTTAACTTCTCTTGATGAACCTGGCATATTTTCTTTATCTCTTCTATACAAACATTTTACTGATTTAGCTTTTTGTCTTACCGCAGTTCTTACACAATCCATTGCTGTATCTCCGCCACCAATTACTACAATATTTTTTCCTTTGGCGTCCAAAATTCCATTATCAAAGAGCTCTACTTTATCCCCTAAACCCTTTTTATTTGATGCAGTTAAAAATTCCATTGCAGGAAATATATTTTCAAGATTTTGACCTGGTACATTTATTTCCCTAGATTTGTAAACACCAGTAGCTACTAAAATTGCATCATGTTTTTCTTTTAATTGATCCAGAGTTTTGTTTTTTCCAACTTCAAAATTCTGAATAAATTTGATACCACTATCTTTTAAGAGGTTTGTTCTTCTCTGAACTACGAATTTTTCTAGTTTAAAATTAGGAATACCATAAATTAGCAAACCACCTGGCCTATCGTATCTATCATAAATAGTTACTTGATACCCCGACTTTCTTAATTCTTCCGCACAAGCCATGCCTGCTGGTCCCGCTCCAATTATGCCAATTGATTGACTTAACTCTTTTTTCAGTTTTATTGGTTTTACCCAACCTTTTTCCCAAGCAGTATCAGTAATATATTTTTCAATTGATCCAATTGTTACAGTGCCGTGGCCAGATTGTTCTATTACACAATTACCTTCGCACAATCTATCTTGTGGGCAAATTCTTCCACAAACTTCCGGCATATTGTTTGTGCTTTGAGAAACTTCATACGCTTCCTGCAGCCTGCCTTCTGCCGTAAGTTTTAACCAATCAGGTATATTATTGCTGAGGGGACAATGTATTTGACAAAAAGGAACTCCACATTGTGAGCATCTGCTAGACTGTTCATTTGCTTTTTCACTAATAAATTCATTATAGATTTCATTAAAATCTTCACTCCTTTTTTTTGTGTCTCTTTTAAGGGGTGTTTCTTTTTTTAAATCTACAAACTGTAACATTTCTTTTTTCATAATTAATCTGAAGCTAATTCAATATGTTAGAATTGTGTACCTTATTTAGGTAAATATAACTTACCTTTTATGCTAAAAATTCCTATTAAGAGTGATTAATTTTTGCATACCTGTTATGCATTTGCTTGTCTTTAAATAAACAAGCATAAATTCTAAAAAAAAACATGATTGAAATATTTATTTTATCTTTAATACAAGGAATAACAGAATTTCTTCCAATTAGCTCCTCATCTCACTTAATAATAATTTCCGAATATATGAGCTTTGAAAATCAAAAATTAGAAATTGATGTAGGCCTACACATTGGTTCATTTTTTGCAGTAACCTTATTTTTCAAGAGAGATATATTTAGTTTTATTCAAAATAAAAAATTATTTCTGAAAATTTTTATAAGTTCCATTCCAGTTATGATTGTAGGGTATCTACTAATAAAATTAGACTTAATCGACCAGATAAGAAATATTAAAGTAATCGGTTGGACAACATTAATTTTTGGAATTTTACTTTATTTAAGTGACAGGTTTGATGTTCAAAAAGAAATTAATTCAAATTTTACTTTAAAGTCAGCCTTATTTATTGGATTGATACAAATTTTATCTTTGATACCAGGTGTGAGCAGGTCAGGCATAACTATTACTGGGGCAAGATTTTTAAAATTTAAAAGATATGATTCAGCTAAAATATCATTTTTGCTATCCATTCCGACTTTAGCTGCTGTTTCTGTTTTTGGACTAGATAGTTTAATGCGATCAGAAAGTTCAAATTTTTCATTTTTGATTATTTTTTCAATAATATTTTCATTTTTATTTTCATTTATTACCATTAAATATTTTTTAAAATATATTAGAAACTTTAACCTTAATATTTTTGTTATCTATCGAATAATTCTAGGAACTGCTTTGCTGATAATAACTTACTTATAAAACAATAGTTAATAATAATAATATTAAAAAAATTAATATAAAAAAAACTATAACACTATTTTGAAGTGATAATTTAGAAAAAAATTTCATAATAAATTAGATATATCTAAATTAATAATATTTCAATTACTATGATAATGGTGCGCCTGCTAGGATTTGAACCCAGAACCTCCTGGTCCGTAGCCAAGCGCTCTATCCAGTTGAGCTACAGGCGCAATTATTATCAAATTTACTTTAACATAAAAAGAAATTTGCATTTAACTTAATCAAATTATACATAATAATATAATTAAAAATTCGCTTATGTTAAATAAATTAAAAGCACTTAACAATAATAATAGTCTTATAAATCTATTATTTGCTACAATACCAGTAAGTTTTATTGCGGGCAACTTAGTGTTAAACTTAAACATATTATTACTTATCATAATTTCATTTTTTATTTTTAAAGGGGAAATATTTAATTTTAATTATGATTTGTTAGATAAAATAATTTTAATTTTTTTTTTGTATATTATCTTAATTAGCTTATTCAATTATTTTATTAACTATAATGGCAATGAGCAATCAATGGATATTATGATTTTAAAAAAATCATTTTTTTACTTAAGATTTTTACTTTTATATTTTGTTATTAGATATTTGATTAGAGAAAATAAAATAAATTTTAAAATTTTCTTTTTTTCAGCTTCACTTTGCTCTTTATTTGTTTGTTTGGATTTAGTTTATCAACTTATATATGGATTCGACATTTTTGGATTTAAGGCTGTAAGCAGAAGATTGTCCGGGCCATTTGCTGATGAATTGATAGCAGGATCGTATTTACAAAGATTTTCAATATTCTTAATATTTATAATTCCGCTGTTTTATAAAATAAAAGATAAGAAATTACTTTTTTTAATTTTTTTTTTAATAATAGGTTTAATTCTTTTTTCATTAATTATTGCAGGAAATAGAATGCCTCTCATCTTATTTATTACTATTATAATTTTCATTTTAATCTTAGAAAAAGGTTTAAGAAAATTTATTATTCCCTTTAGTTTAATTTTTTTCTTAATAACTCTGACAATTTTGAGCAATAGTTCAGAATATAAAAGTCACCTTAAACAAATTAATAGAAAAGTTTCTGAGCTTGTTGTTTTTTTTTCAGGCACAATAGACAAAAGTGGTAAGGGAGAAATAGTAGTAATAAATGGTAAACAAATGCAAATTAATACTACATATATAAAAGAATTTAATGCCGGATATCAAACTTGGCTTGAAAATAAATTTATTGGTGACGGTGTAAAATCTTTTAAAAAAAATTGTCAAATAGCAAATGTTAAAAATTGTGGTTCACATCCTCATAATTATTACTTAGAAATTTTAGCTGATTTGGGTTTAGTTGGTTTTGTTTTGATATTTTCTATTTTTTTAATTTTAGTCTACAGGTCGTTTATAAGAAAATACTTTTTTGACTCAAACTTAAGGTACGATCATATGATTACACCTTTTATTTTTCTTTTTTTAGCAGAAATTTTTCCAATTAGAACTACTGGTAGTTTTTTTTCAACTGGAAATGCAACATTTTTTTTCTTGGTTATGGCTGTAACAATTGCTTTATCTAAAAAAGAAACTTAAATTGAAAGAAATGCGAATTTATAATTTTAAATATGAATAAAAAAATTGTGATTACATCAGCTGTTAGAACAGCAGTTGCGTCATTGGGTAAAACCTTAAAGAATACTCCAGCTGAACTTCTGGGTTCTTCAGTAATTACTGGTGCAATAAAAAAAATAAATTTAAAAGAGTCAGACATCAGTGAAATAATAATGGGGCAAGTATTAACTGGAGGGGCGGGACAGAATCCAGCAAGACAAGCGGCTATGAAATCTGGAATACCTAAAGAAATACCTGCTTATATAGTCAATCAAGTTTGTGGATCTGGTATAAGATCAGTTGCATCTGGATTTCAAAGTATAAAAGCACAGGACTCAAAGATTGTCATAGCGGGTGGTCAAGAAAGCATGTCATTAGCTCCTCATGCAATTCATTTAAGAAATGGGAAAAAATTAGGAGATACTGAAATGACTGATACTATGATTAAAGATGGTTTGTGGGATGCTTTCCATGGTTATCATATGGGTGTAACAGCAGAAAATGTAGCTACAAAATTTCAAGTTACTAGAGATGATCAAGATAAATTTGCCTTGAGATCACAAGAAAAAGCTCTTAAAGCTCAAAAAGAAAATAGATTTCAAGATGAAATAATTAATTTTAAGATTAAGTCTAAAAAAAATGAAATAGATTTTAGAGTAGATGAACATCCTAGATCAGATATTAGTTTAGAAGCCCTAAAAAGACTAAAAACTGTTTTTAAAAAAGATGGTACTGTTACCGCTGGTAATGCGTCAGGTATAAATGATGGAGCTGCAGCTGTAACTTTAATGAGTTCAGAAGAAGCAGAAAAAAGAAATTTAGAAAAGTTAGTTACAATAAAATCTTGGGCAAGCTGTGGTGTTGATCCAGCTTTAATGGGAACTGGACCAATACCTGCATCTAAAAAAGCACTAGATTTAGCTGGATGGTCTATCAAAGATGTAGATCTATTTGAGATTAACGAGGCTTTTGCAGCTCAAAGCATTGCTGTTTTTAGAACTCTTTCAATTCCCGAGGAAAAAATTAATGTTAATGGTGGTGCGATCGCTCTAGGACATCCAATAGGCGCATCTGGAACTAGAATACTCGTAACCCTAATTCACGAAATGATAAAAAGAGATGTAAATAAGGGTTTAGCAACTCTTTGCATTGGTGGTGGTATGGGTATTGCAATGTGTGTTGAAAGATAAATTGTTTTTTAATGGAGTTGCCTATTGTTTATCACCCTGACTACGTAGCTAAAATCAACGATGATAACAAATTTCCTATTAAAAAATTTGGTGCTTTAGCAAAATATTTACTAAATGAAGGTGTGGTTAAAAACTTTCATATACCTAAAGAATGTTCTATCGAGACGATGCGTTCATCTCACTCTTTAGAATATATAAATCATATTAAAAATAAAACTGTTGATTTAAAACTTCAGAAAAAAATTGGTTTTCCGATTAATGATAGCGTTGTTAGAAGATCCTTTGTTGCAACTGGTGGAACTGTTCTTGCTAGTAAACTTGCATTAGACTCGAAATTAGCATGCAATACTGCAGGTGGTAGTCATCATGCTACATTCGACTATGGTGCTGGTTATTGTGTATTTAATGATGTTGCTGTAGCAGCCAATTATTTAAAAAATAAAAACTACGCTAAAAAAATACTCATAGTCGATTTAGATGT
>Ga0209425_10001434_pt1 | contig 27906 bp, 43 predicted proteins | sample COG_05_FD_184749 | JGI IMG/M metagenome (GOLD analysis project Ga0209425, IMG submission 184749) | Pelagic Microbial community sample from North Sea - COGITO 998_met_05 (SPAdes) (version 2) | ecosystem: Environmental > Aquatic > Marine > Neritic zone/Coastal water | place: Helgoland, sampling...
TGAAAAATCAAAAGAAATAGTACCTCTAATATCATTAGAACATGTTGCGGCCGAAGATGATAAGGAATCTGGAGTAAAAAAAGGAGAAACCTCGCATGATTTTTTTGCCTTAGAAACACTTCATGGTAGACTCAAACCCCCACCAAAGAAAAATACACTTACAGATGCACATGCAATCATGGAAGATTATGATAAGGATTTAAAAGCATTGTCGTTTAATCCAAGTACAAACTATCATGGCAACAACACTTTTATAAATGAAATTATTTCCAAACTAAAGAACATTGGAATTCATGGAACTAATGAAGGTGGTAAGGTAGATAAAAAAGCCATGAAATACGTTTTAGACCACATCAATCATATTATCTTAAATGAGAATGGATTAAAAGGTCATTTAGAAGCATTTAATAAATTGAGTGAAAGAACATTCAATGTAGTAAGAAGTGACAAGACATATCGTTCTCTGCCTGCTAGACTAGAATCAGAATTATCACATGTTTTTGATAAAGGTATTCCAATGGATTTAATTTATGATGCAGAAAACAACGTGATAAGAACAGGAGGAAAGGATGCTTTAATAGTAATGTTTAAAAAGGCAAAAGACATTATATCTGAAACATTTAATACTGCAGAAGCAAAACCTTTATTGCATAGAGGATTTTTATATGATGAAGGTGGAGTTGCAGATCCAGATGAACTCAAGAAATACCTTAAAGGTGAAAAAAGTATTGAGCCAGGTCTATTAAAAGCATTTAAAGAACGTTCTTCTAAACCATTGTCAAAAGAAGATAATCAAAAGATATTTGTAAATTTTGTTAAAACATTTGCAAAGAAACTAAAAAATACTTTCAAAATTCAATATGATTTTGAAAACATGGCTACAATGACAAATTTACCTGCTTCTAAAATTGAATTAATTTTTGGTGAGAAAAAATCATCTGAAGAAGTAAAAGAAATTAACCATCAATTTCAAAACGCAAAGAAAGAAGCATTGCATGATGTTTTCCATAATGAATCTCAAGGATTAAAATTGTACATGGACTTGAATAATGGTAAATTTGAAAAAGTAAACATTACTAACTTCTCAAAAGTTGTTAGTTCTATGCATCGTTATTTTGCTAAATCATCAGGGGCTGACACTGGTGTTGCGGGTTTATTTAAGGTAAGTGCTGTCAATACAGCTTTGGGTAAAAATGTAAAGGTATCCAATACTCAAAAGAAAGAAGATGCACTTGATGCTAACAAAAAGCTAAGTTCAACAGAGGGTACTGTAATGGATTTTACATTACCGGCATATCGTGGTTTAGTTTTAATGAAAAGACCTTGGAAAGATATCTATGGTAAACAACATCCTGCAAATTCATTAGCAGTAGTCAATACATGTCCTGCTGCTGGTGCATGTAAGAATTTCTGTTATGCTACAAAAGGTGGATACATTATGTTTGGTAGTCCACAATTGCAAGCTGCAAAAATGTTAACTAAATTGGTTAATGAGCCAGAAAAATTTAAGCAAGAAATGATTAAGGCAATCAAAACAGCCAGTGCAAATAAAAAGTTAACTCTTCGTTGGCATGATGCTGGCGATTTCTTCACAACAGGTTATTTTGAACTTGTTATGGATATTGCTAAACAAACACCAGATGTATTACACTATGCATATACAAAACGTGCCGACTTGTTGAAAAAGTCCATCTCTGGTGAGATTTCAAAAATTCCAGACAACTTTGTGTTTGATATTTCAAAAGGTTCAATCTATGATAAATCTTTGTCAAAAGAACTTATTAAAGATGGATTGAAATTCTCTGATGTTACTCCTACTAAATTTAAGAAGAGTGAGTTAACACCAGAAATAATAAGTCAATTAAATGGTAAGAAGGATATAGACGTTAGAAAAGAAGAAGTTGTGTTTAAATTTCCATCCAAAGATGAACTTAAAACTTTAGATGGTAAGAAAGATGATGTCTATAGAGATTTACATGAAGGATATATCATGGCATTAAAACATGTATATGGTTTTAATATTCCAATTAAAACATATACAGAGATGACCAAGATTAAAGAAGGTTCAGAAGGTAAGTTCCATGTATTAGTTTATGGAGATGATGGTGATGCTGGAGCATTCCGTAAGGATGTTGTTGGTTCACTACTTGTAATACACTGATATGAAACTTGGTTCTCTAGTACCAAATTATATTAAAATAGGAATCACTGCTGGTTTTACTGTAGCAACTGTCATATCTGTAAGTTTAGTTGAAACATTTTTTGATATAGATATCAGTAGACCAGCAATGATTCATGAGATACATAATGTAGAGGATGAGTTAAATAATTTGCGTAGAGAGAACATAAACCTTAGAACAGTTGTTATTTTAATGAGTGCTGAAAATCGTAATGAACATGTTATACAATTACTTTTAAATAATGAATAATTTTACAAGCAGCAATCAATGATGAAATTTAGAGAATATCTTGAAGAAGAAAAGAAACTTCCAACTAATCTCAAGCCTTCTTTGTTTTTAGGTGAAAAAGAAGTATGGGAAAATTTGGATCAATATAAAAATGATCTTCACCAAGGAATAGATAATTTAAAAAATGAATTGATTACAAAAGACCACAAACAAGTTCTTCATAATCTTGTAAGCAATCCAGATGGCAACTGTTTAAGAAATACAAGTTTTAAAAAAGCCAGTGATATGAGTACTGCTTTTGTAAACAAAGTGAGCAAAGATTTTGGTGAAGCAATTGGTCCAATAAAGATTCTTAAAGACCCTGATTTCATGCCTTGGATTAACGCATACAAAAAGATACACATTCCAAAGAAATCTAATGAGCCGTTTTTAGATTATACAATTACAGACAAAGATAATATTGAACATAAGATTTCTGCAAAGTCCGCAAAAGCTTCCGGAAATACAGTTAAAACTCCGAATATAATTTCTGCAATTGAAACTGCATTAAAAAAGAAAAAAAGTTCTTATATTATACAAAAATTATTTACAAACAAAGATAGTAAGTATAATAAAGAATATGAATTGCTGGTCAAAATTTTTGACTACATTGAGCAAGAGAAAGCACCGCAAGGTTATCTTAAAGTTGCCGCATTACTTGACAATCATTATGGTGATAAAAAATATTATAATAAAATAGAAAAATTAAAAGATGAATTTTATAATAAGTTACCAACTGGAAGGAAGGCAGACTATACGGCAATAAAAACGCCAGATGGCGGAAATGCGGATTTATTAATGAAAAAAGCTGATAAAATCATAAAAAGATACTCATCTCCTCCCTACCCAATTAATGTTGCATTAAAGATTTTAATTAATATTGTATTCAAAGATGAAGTTTATTTCGCAAAATTTGGAATCAATACAAATGGCACAACAGTATGGGAAGTTAGAGGTAGAAGAACAAATTATTCTAATCTATATTTGAGAAATAAAACTGGAACTACACTATACACAAAGTTACATTTAGATTCTAAAGGAGCAAGAGGAGATGAAAAGATTGGATTGAGAATAGAAGAGACGGAGTTTGGTGAAGAAAACTTATTAAATGAAAGTAAAAATAAAACATCAATTGAACTGCTTGATTGGCCTAGAGCAGATGAATTTACAGGATTAAAAATGAAACACTATGAAAAAATTAAAATAGCAAGAGAACATGCTAAAGTCTTAGGTACTGGTTCAACAAGAGTTGCTTTTGAAATTGATTTTAAAAATAAACCAACCGTAATGAAGATTGCAAAGAACGAAAAAGGATTACGACAGAATTTAGCCGAAGCTAACTTATATAATAAGTATAAAGGTACTCCACCATTCGCACCACCATTGATCGATTGGGATGATAATGATGATGCAGATGTTTCATGGATTCATATCATGAAAGCTGCAAAATATGAAGAGAGTGCTTTCTTTAGACATTTTGATACTTCATTTACAGTATTCAGTAGAGTACTTTCCAAGTATATCAACAAACAAGAAACAAATGAAATAAATAATAAGATTAAGAAATTCATAGAGTTTGTAGAAGATAATGATTTAATGCTTGGAGAATATAGACAGAAAAGTAATTGGGGTATATGGAATTCAAAGCCAGTCATTCTTGATGCAGGTGTTACTAAAACAAATCAAGAATTGACTTTATAAAACACTTGACATTTTAATTTAATTGTGCTATGATTTATATTGATAGAATGACAAATTATTTTAAGTATATAAACAAAAAAGATTTAGAGAAATTTTCTGATTTGTTTGATGATGCTTCTGTTTACTATGATTGGAATACAGTTTATTCTGGTAAGCCAACAATTATTGACCTATTTCATAAATATTTCAGTGAGGAACCTGACCAAGTATGGCATATAGATGATTATGCAATAAATGAAAGAAATACAGTTTTTGCAAAATGTTCTGTCATGTATCATTTTAAAGACGATATAAACGTGGCTAAAGTATTTAAATTCAATTCAGAAGGTAAAATAAATTTAGTACAGGTATATAAGCAGTAAGGAATACATGAGTAACAGATTTCATCTAGCACTAGAAGCAGGTAATTTAGAAAACACACTACCTTTTTATACGGATATTTTAGGATGCACTCTTGATATGAAAGAAGAAGGAAGATGGCAAGATGTGGATTTTTGGGGAAATGAATTAACTTTACATCAATCAATACCTAGAACTTATCCAGAAAGAACAGGGCATAAAGTAGAAATGGGTGTTGTGCAAGTACCCCATTTTGGAGTACATCTTCCGTTAGATGAATTTAATGAAGTAAAGAAAAGAGTTGAGGAAAGTGTTGGCTTTTTAGATAAACCGTATATACGTTTTGAGGATACAGAATATCAACAAGAAACTTTCTTTGTTGAAGATCCTAATTACAATGTACTTGAAATTAAAAGTATGGTTCAACCAAGGTAAAAATGGAATATGTAAATTTGACTATAGAAACAATGATGGATTTGATTAGGGAATTAATGGAGGAGCAAAGACTTGACCCACAGGATTTTATGGAGATATCTCTAAATTATGCGACTGATGAAGAAATAATGGCTTATACTCAACATTGGCATTACGAAGGTGATTTTGAGGATTTTGAGATTGATAACGGTTCCACAAGAAGAAAAGCTATAATAGATTCCTTATATGATGGTAAATATGATTATGATGGTTTAACATCTATTCCAATAATTTTCCAAATTTGGGAAAAAGAAAAAATTTTTGAGTTTTGTGAAAAAGAAAATATTTCTTACATTTTTACAAAAGAATTTATATGTGACCCTGATAATGATTTCAGGTGTATTCCGATGAAAGTAAAAGTCGAATTGGGTTGTGCGGCAGATTATTTTATGAGAAAGTACGGAAGTAAAACAAACGAAAGTGAGAATGCTACATGAAAAGAAAAAAAGGACGTAAAGCATCTAAGCGTACAGTAAAATGTACAATTTGTACGACACATCGTTGGAAAGGTAATATGGAATGTGCTGATGGTCGTTGGAATATTAGCACATTAAAAAGAAAACAATCTGCAAATGAGCAGATAAAAGAATTTACTTGTTGACCTGAGAAGATAATCGCTACGGACCCGAGTTGCGATACTCGGCGGCTCCACCAAGATAACATTTTACGAAGTGTTATGTTAGGGGCCGAACAGATTAGACGTTGGGTGAAAATATCAGAGAGAGTAAAGAGGGTGATGACCGTCATCAAACTTCATAGTCGCAAACAATAATGACTATACCTCTGCACAAGTAGCAATGGCTGCCTGATGTAGACGAGGATTAGGGTTGTTCCTTGTCACCAAAACAACCCAGCTTTTTTATTAACCCGTGTATAATTATGAAAGGAGTCAATGGATGCAACATTACTCTACACAATCGTAGGTTTTATACTCGCAAGTTATTCAGTTATTGCTAACGATTCAGTTCAAACGCTAGGCACATGGATAGCAAGTAATTCAGATAAATTTAAATGGTATGTGCTTTGGATAGCATCTAGTACTGTATTGGTACTTACTTTATGGTATGGATGGTATACAAACAATGGTGACATATCATATGGTAGATTAGATAAGATTCCATATCAAACTATTGAATGGTATCATGCAGTTGCCCCACTCATTCTTGTAGTTCTTACAAGATATGGAATTCCAGTTTCAACAACATTCCTTGTATTATCAGCATTCGCAAGTACTGTAGTTCTGGAAAAAGTTCTACTTAAATCCGCTATGGGATATATTGTTGCTGCAGCAAGTGCATATCTCATATGGATTGTTGTTTCTAGATTTTGGGAAACAAAGAAAGATATCCCAGAGAGTCATGATAAATGGTGGCGTATTGCGCAATGGTGTACAACTGGTTGGTTATGGTTCACTTGGTTAAGTCATGACATGGCGAACATTGCAGTATTCTTGCCGAGGCAACTATCACTAGAAATGTTGATGGTAATTAGTTTAATTTTTATAATTGGTCTTGGATTTATGTTTCATGAAAAAGGTGGGAAGATTCAAGAGATTGTACTAAGCAAAACTAATACTAATTATGTTCGTTCTGCTACACTTGTTGATTTAATTTATAGTATCATATTATGGTACTTTAAAGAATACAATAATATTCCGATGTCAACTACATGGGTATTTGTTGGATTGTTAGCAGGTAGAGAACTAGCATTTGCAACTACAAAAGGTAAGTACAAATTTAAAACTGTCTTTCCTTTAGTTGGTAGAGATTTCTTTAAGATGATGATTGGATTGGCTCTGTCAATTGCAATTGTTTTAGCAATTCACGGATTTGCTTTTGATGGTTTAGCTAATCTTTAAAACTCACCACCGTATATTATAGCCGGTCTCACTTGAGAACTGGCTATATTTTTGAATGTTCCTTCTCTTTGCATTAAAATTTCATCAGTTTCTAAAGGTAATGTTATATTTACATCTTCCATTGATGAAACTGTTTGATGATCATTTTTAAATGTTATAAACTTACGTTTAAATTCATCTTCCTCTATTTCAAAAGAAATACCATCTCCTTTTATATACAAAGTATCTGAATATTCAGCATTAAGTGTACGATTTGCATTATCTGATATTTCATTTACAACAGATACTGCACTGAATGCATTGTGATTTACATTTAATTTGGTATTATCACGATTTACACTAAATCCAGAATTCGCTTCAAAGTTTAATTGGTCAAATCCAGTAGAATTAAAAGAACCAGATTTTATATTGAATCCTGTAAATCCATAAGAACTTAAATCAGGAGGAACAACATCTTCTGTTACATCTTTGTATATATTTGAAACTAAATTTAAAGTTTTAGTTTTTTCATCTTCATTTATACCAGTAGAATAAACACTTGCAAATTTTATTTTAGTTAATTCATCATTATCCACTCTGCTGTTTGTGGGTATATCATATAACACAAAATTTGCATCAATATTATGATTTGTATTTGACAAATTAAACGCATTGATTTGATCTATCGCACCAGTTTCTAATTGAGCATTATCAATATTTTGTGTAACGTTTTTTGTTATAGTAAGTTCAGATGTAGTTATATCTATATTTGAACTATAACTTAATGTATTTCTTATTTTTTGAAGTGAATTTGACATATTTTTTAGAATGTAAATGTTGGCATTACATTCACTTGTCCTTGTAATAACATAGACCTTACACCAGTAGTGTGAAGTAACACTACATCATAATTATAATAACCAGGAGGTATAGTTTTAGTAATTGTAGAATCCATAAACAAAACAAAATCAGTTGTATTTTTTAAAACTTCAAATTGCCAATATTTTTTTGATTCATAATTTTTTCTCATTTGAGCAAACAATGCATAACCAATAAGTGAATCAGGTGCTGATTCTATTTCAGTACATTGTATACCTTTTATAAAATCAGTACCTGTATATAAATCTAATATTGATAAGTTAGTTTGCTGAAAAGCCACTGATTATACCTTTTTAAAATTGAGGTGATTCTTCTTCTTGTAGTTTTGCTTCTTTTTTCAATTCATTAATCATAGCTATTGCACCAAAATTCATAAGTTTTTGTTGAGACAATTGCTCAATTCTTTTATCAATCTCTTCTTGCATTTTTTTTATTTCTTCAAATTTGTCATCAAGCCATTCAGTTGTTATTTGCATGAATAAAATCCTATTCAAAAAGTTTAATTTTAAATTGTGATATATCAAATCTATCAATAATATTAATATCATTAATATTTGTTCTACCCGTTTTTACTATAACATAATCAATTTCTTTTTCTGATATTATTCCAAAGTTAGGCGGTTCTCCAAAATTTTCAAATGATTGTATATTTATTTCTGTATTATAGGTGTTACTGCTAAAATTATTTGTAAAGGTGAATTTAAATTCTCCTGTATTAATTTTTTGATAACTATCAATATTTGTACTATTTATTGTGTTATTTGCTTGTGGGAAATACGTTGCTTCAGCAAAATTTTGATGAACTACCGCATTTGAATTAAAACTATCTATTTGATTGTTTGCATTTTTAAAGAAAAGTTTACCATCACTAATATTGATAGCTAGTTCACCGGTTTCCAAAGAACTTGGGACTCTACCGACTACATTAGAATTCTTAATCTTGACAATATTTGCCATTCTTATTTTTTAAATATATTTAAAAAAGATAATTCTGAATCAGAAGTATTTTTTATTGTTTTTGATTCCAATTCTTTTATTTTATTATGTGCTAGTTTTAAATTAAAATTTAATTCTTTAATAGCAGAAATTAATAAAGGAATTATTTTAATGTAATTTACACTTACAATATCACCACGTTCATTCAATTTAACTAACTCAGGATAAAATTCAATTACATCTTCAGCTAATAAACCTGGTATATTTTTTTCTATTTTATCGTAATTATTTGTTGTATCGTATACAATTGGATTAAATTTATCTGTTAATTTTAATCCATTCTTTAAAGATTTAACATTTTGTATTTTCTCAAAACTATTCATAAATTTTATTTTTTTTAAAAAAAGACTTGACTTTTTTAATTGACTACTGTATTATATAAAACTACAACACTAGACCCATTTACTATCGCATCGTGAAATTGAACAACGGAATAATTAGAATAAGCTACAATCTGATAGTCTCTAATAACTATGTTTCCTGTGACCTCACTATTTGCTGATGGTGCTTTTAATAGTCCATTTACAAAAACTAATGCACTATAAATATCAGTAGCATGAGCTAATTGAAATAAAGTTTCGTTGTCGGGATCTGGATCGCCAGATATAAAACTTTCAATATGATTAAATATTTTTGGTCTAGCTAAATCTAAATCTCTTTTTGATATAGCATCTGTAGGTTCAACCGCAGTGCCAACATTTTTAATACGAAAATTACTAAGATTTAAATCACGATCCATTAAAGTTTCTGACATTATATCGACTCTTTAAATAGTTATTGAATACAGATTCCCTTAGAATATTTATGTTTTAAATTATTTATCAAAAAAGTATTATGATTTTAGCAAAACCTGAATTTATTTTTTCTGATTTGAATACGAAAACGATTGATACAAAAAGGTATTATGTCACACCTGAAGGTAACAAGTTCATCTCAATTACTACCTTACTTGGACATTTTAAAAAGAAATCAATTGCACAGTGGAGAAAAAGGGTCGGAGAAAAAGAAGCAAACAGAATTACCGCAGAGTCAAGTTCAAACGGCACTAGAATGCATTCCGGTCTTGAGTTATACTTGGACGGGAAAGATCATAAACAATACGTTGAAACCAAAGAAGAAGAGGTTCAATTTGATTGTATAAAAAATCATTTAGATAATCATCTACAAGAAACATGGTATCAGGAAATACCATTATATTCCAATCAACTTGGAGTTGCAGGCCGTGTTGATTTAATCGGACTATATAATAACATGCCTACAATTATTGATTTTAAAACTTCACGTAAGTTGAAAAAGAAACAATGGATTGAAGATTACTTTATGCAAGCTACTTTTTATAGCATGGCATTTTTTGAATTAACTAATTACCCAATCAAAGATATTGCAATTTTAATTTCCGTAAACAAAGGGGAAGATTTTCAAGTTTTCCATGAAAAAGTCGGAAACTGGATGAAACCTCTTCATTCAAAAATTAAAGAATATAAGGGTATTTTCTTATGAGTAAAAATCAATTAATATATAAGCAAGCTAAGAATTTACAAAAGGCTATGCCCAAAGATAGCAAAGTTTACATTCATTGGGATGCACATGATAATCCAGTAGTATTACCTACTAAACAACGTGGTTATGGAGTTATAAATGTCGTAAACCTATCTTCTATTTTAAATAAACAATGTTGGTTAGGATAAAAAAATGATACCGAATCATGCAGAATATATGAAACATTCGGGTAATGTAGTACAATATGTAGTAGAGGAAATTGATGGCACTAGATGCATAGTAAAATTTAAAGTTGAAGATTTTTCTATACTAGAATTTATAATTCATAATCAACCAAAATTAACACAATGTGAGGTATCATCTGATTATGATACAGAAGATGACTGGCTTTCCTTTGAGGTAGATAATGGAGGAACTGAGATTTGTCTTTTCTTGATGGAAAATATATTTATGGAACATATATTATGGGAAGAAATTGATGATTACTCTGAAGATAATATTATTAGAATACTCATACCAAATTTAAAAAATTATTAAAAAAATCCTTGACTTTTGTAGACAGAGGTGATATACTCTGTCCTGTTGATTAATTCTAATATGGAGTTTCTTATGGCTAGAACATTCCGCAATCCAAACGCTAAATTCAGAATTTATCGCAAACCTCGCCACAAGTCCGCTCTGAGAGCAAAGACAGATGGTTATGGAATTCGCCCAGGTGCAGTTCCTCCCACCAACTATGATGATATATCTTTGTCAGCACAACATGAAGATTTCCGTTTTTACAAACTTGAGCGGAAGTATGATCGCAAATTTGAAAACCTAAGAAGAAATAATGAAATATAATTATGAAGTAGAAGAATTGAGAAAACAAGAATCAGTGATGTTTGTTGAAAAATACCACTATTCTCCAATCATGCCTAAACTAACAAAACATTATCTAGGATTTTACGTTAACAAAGAATTAAAAGGAGTATTAACTTTAGGTTGGGGAACACAACCTAAACAAACAATCAAAAAACTGTTTCCCCATCTTGACACTCAAGATTATTTTGAAATCGGAAAAATGTGCATGACCGATGATATGCCGAGAAATTCTGAATCTCAAATGTTATCCAAAACAATTTCATGGTTAAAAGAAAACAAACCCGAAAAATTGTTTCTCTATACTATGGCAGATGGAATCATGGGTAAATGTGGTTATGTTTATCAGGCTTCTAATTTTTATTTTGGTGAAGGATATAAAACTTCCGTCTACATGATGGATAATGGTGAGAAGTTACATCCAAGAGGAAGTAAACAACTGTTAAAAGAAAATTGTGTTTTCTCTAAAAGAGATAAATTGTTTTGGATGACAAGAGATTTCATGAAGCATAAGAATATCAAACACATAGAAGGTTTGATGTTTCGTTACATTTATCCGCTATCAAAAAAAGCAAAAAGAATTATGAATCAAGATTCAACTTTGATGTGGGATAAAAACTATCCAAAGGATTATGATTTGAAATGGTTTGATAAGACTGAATCTCCAAAGATTGAAATTTCTCAACCAGCTTTTACCTATGAAGATATGAAATATAATCCGCAAGCAAAAGAAAAATTCGAATTTCCACTTGACATTTTTAACTGAGATGATATGATCTTAACATGATGAGAAAACATTGGGGAGATGTCCGAGTGGTTAAAGGAGGCAGACTGTAAATCTGTTGGCAATCGCCTACGTAGGTTCAAATCCTACTCTCCCCACCAACATTTTAGGAGACAGTATGACTTTTGATTTAAGCAGATGTGTAGCTGACCCAAATGTGAAAAATCCTTCCACCCGTCAAGATGCCATTGAGCGATTGCGCAAAGAAATTGCTGAGTGGGACACCACAAGACTAGCACAGCAAGGCAGAGCAGGAAAAAGAAGACTGCAAGGAATTCTGGAAGATTTAGAAAAAAACCCTTGACATTTTTGTCAGAGGTGATATGATCTGATCATTGAGTGAGTGACTGATTCCCAACCCCAATGAGATTCAAAATGGCTTACATCAGCGCAGAAGACACCAAGGCAATTCGCAAAGCACTGAAGACCTCTCTTCCTCAATTCAAATTCTCAGTTCGTAATAGTCGCTATACTAGTGTGACTGTCACCATCGTTTCTGGTCCAACCGACTTTGGTTGTGGTAGTCATGCGCAAATGAATGAGTACTACCCAGACAAGTACGAGAGTGCCGACACCTTCAAAAAGATTGTTGAAATCACCAACACCGCAGGTTCCCGACCAAACTATGATAATTCTGATGCAATGACCGACTACTTTGATGTTGGGTATTATACCACCTTCCAAGTCGGAACTTGGGAAAAGCCATTTGTAAAAACCGCATAATTCCGGTTTTCCCCTTGACACTTTCAGCGAAGCTGCTATACTGGTTATATTGAGTGAGGAGTGAGAGACACTCCTCAGATTTCTGACCCTCTGAAAGAGAGATTGACATGGCAAAGCGAATCACACTTGACACATTCAGCAAAGGCATCGTTTCACATTATGGAAAAGACGTTCTGAGCCGAGCCGAAATCAAGTCATACGCTTCTTACAAAGGTGTTGGAGTTCCCGGTGGTTGGAACGACAACGTAGTTGGTCGCAATCAGTATAAGTTCAGTGCTGTAGATGTTGCCCGTGCCTCACGCACCAAGATTGATTACGCAAAACTTGGTAAAGATGCCGGCACAGATGAGATTTTTGAAGACTTGGAAATGTTGATGGATGTTGTTACCAAGAAAAAAATTAACTCCTTGATTGTAACTGGCAATGCCGGTATTGGTAAAACACATACTGTAATCAATGCGTTAGAAAGCAAGCGCATGATAAAAGATACAGACTACATTGTTCTAAAGTCCAAGATTTCTCCGCTTGGTTTGTACATGACTTTGTTCCTGCATCATGACAAAGTGATTGTGTTTGATGATTTGGATGATCTGTTCACCAACGATGATTGTGCCGCTATTCTCAAAGCAGCACTAGATTCTTACGATGTCCGTGAGATTTCTTGGTCTTCTAAGAAGATGGTCAATGTTGTTGGTATGAAAAACGATTCTCGCAGAACCGTAGAGAGTGAAGCCCGTGCCTCACTGATGAATGGTGAGACAGATGTTGCTCTACCAAATCGTTTCACCTTCAATGGTCAAATCGTGTTCATTTCCAACCTGTCAGCAGACAAGTTTGACAAAGCAGTTCAATCACGCTCAGTATGCATTGACCTGACTTTGAATGATACACAAGTATTCTCACGTATGAAGAGTATCGTCCACAAGTTGACCAATGGCAGAATTGCAGAGAAAGCATTGTCAAGTATCATTGATAAGTACAATGAAGGTTCTCTCGCTATGCCAAACATGAGAACAGTTTTGAACTACGCAAATGTTCTCTCATCCGGCGTCAAGAATGCAGACCGCTTGAGCAAGTACTGCTAATAACCAAGGAGGTGTAAGCCTCCGTTCCAGAGATTATTATGTTCACTTACAGACTTAGAATTAAGACTGTTGAAAATCAAATCGTTGTTGTTGATGGGTATCAGAAGAATGGTATATTGTCTAAACGAGCCGCTGAACAGATTGTCAGAGAAGAACTAGCCGACCCTAGACATGTATCTGCAACTGTTTACAATGAAATCGGTAAGAAAATCTATTCACGATAAGAGGTAGTATGGGATTAGATATGATGGTTCATGAGGTAAGTTTATTTGACATCAAAAATATGAGTGATTTTTGTCAAAGAGTTATTGATAGATGTTATCCAATTTATAATGTTCATAACGATGAAATGCTAAAGATTGACTTAGAAAACATCATCAATGAAGACCCTACGTTTTCGATTCCTTGGAATCTTGGACGAGAACTTTGTTATTGGAGAAAGCATCCAGATTTGCATGGTTGGATGCGGAATTTGTATTATGAAAAAGGTGGAACAGGTGATTTCAATGGTCATTCAATTGTACTGACTAAGGAAAATGTTCTACAATTGAGAAAAGACATTGAAAAACGAAAACTTCCACATACGCAGGGATTCTTTTTTGGTGAGTCATATACAGACCCAGATGATTATCAATGGCGTGATGAGCATGATCAAGAATGTATTGAAAAGATGTTGAAAGCTATTGATAACAAAAGTTTGATTTACTACACTTCAAGTTGGTAATAACATGAAAAGAATCCGTGGTGGAAAACAAACTCCGAAAGAGAAACTTGAACAAGAACATAAACAATATAACAAGGAGATGAGACAACTACATTGCCATCATTTGCAGAAAAGTTTTGATGAATATGTAAAGTATAAATACGGTTACTCAGTGGTGAAGCAAAGAAAGTTACCAACTGAGGAGAGACTATACCGCAGACCAGAGCAGAACATTCCTAGTCTGAATAGTAGTCTTGTTCCAGTGTGCAAAACAAACAACACCCAATACACTGGTTCGTTAGTAACAGGAGTAGCAACCATGCATAAATCAAATGCTGTTCCTGTTATTAATCCTGACCAAGCAAGAGACTTGGCCACAATGAGAAGATAATTATTAATGGGTAACTATGCATATAATCAGTGGTTCGCAAAATCAATTAATGGCAACAGAGATTGCCAAATACTGTTCTACAAATCTTTGTGATATTAAAATTTCAAGATTTGCAGATGGTGAAGTATATGTAGAAATTAATGATAATATCCGTGGTAAGGAAGTGTTCATTGTACAATCTACATTAGGTGATGCTAATATTATGGAACTTCTTGTGATTATTGATGCTTGTAAACGTGCAAGTGTAAAAGAAATCACAGTTGTCACACCATATTTCGGCTATGCTAGACAAGATCGAAAATCAAAATCCAGAACTCCAGTTACAGCAAAATTAATCGCAGACATGTTGCAAGTTGCAGGTGCTAATCGTATAGTCACTGTAGATTTACATGCTGGTCAAATTCAAGGATTCTTCAACATACCAGTTGATGACTTGACTGCAAGACCTGTATTTCTCAGAGACATACGTGAGTGTAGAATACCAGATATGTGTATTGTATCACCTGATGTTGGCGGTGCTGTACGCACCAGATTGTTTGCAAAAAAACTAAGTTCACCAATGGCTATTATTGATAAGCGTAGAGAAGAAAGGAATAAAAGTGAAGTAATTAATATTGTTGGTGACGTTAAAGATAAAAACTGTATTATTGTTGATGATATTGCTGATACATGTGGTACTTTAGTTAACTGTGCGAATGCATTGTTGACACAAGGAGCAACTTCTGTTAGAGCATATATTACACATGGAGTGTTGAGTAAGAATGCAGAACAGAAAATTATTGATAGTAGTATTGAAGAACTTGTAATTAGTAATACCATTCAAAAAGATTGTGATGCTGTTTGTCATACCAAGGTAAGACAGATTAGTTTGAATGAATTGTTAGGTGAAGCGGTACGTAGAATTGTTAATAAGGAAAGTGTTTCATCTTTATTTTATTAATTACATGGTTTAAATATGCATGAGAGATATATTGATAAAGAAATGGCTGAAATATGGAGTGATGAAAATAAATTCAAAATTTGGTTTGATATAGAAAGATATGTTTGTGAAATAAATGCCAAGTTAAAACACATTCCAGATTCTGTAAGCAAAACAATGTTAATGAAAAAAGATGAATGTTTTCATGAAAACTTCATTTCAGAAATCAATGATATAGAATCTGTAACAAAACATGATATCATTGCTTTTCTAACACATTTATCAAATGTAATCGGAGATGACGCAAAATATATTCATTATGGTATGACAAGTCAAGATTTAATTGATACAGGTCTTGCGATACAACTAAGAAATTCAATTAAATTGATAATTGATAAGCTGAAATCATTAAAACAATCTTTTAAAAAACAAGCACTAGAACATAAAAATACTTATTGTGTTGGACGTTCACATGGAATACATGCCGAACCAATGACATTCGGTTTAAAATTGTTGAGTCATTTTGCAGCATTTGATAGATGTGAAAAACAGTTAAGTGAAAATTTAAATAATTTTTTGAGAATAAAATGTAGCGGTGCAGTTGGTACTTTTTCTATGATTGAACCAACCGTAGAGGAAACACTTTCAAATAAAATAGAAATATATACTGAAGATATTTCAACTCAAGTAATTCCTAGAGATAGAATCGCATTATTAATATCTCATCTTTCAATTACTGCCAGTTGTATTGAACGATTTGCTGTAGAAATTCGACATCTACAAAGAACCGAAGTTGGAGAAGTTATAGAATCTTTTACTGCCGGACAAAAAGGTTCAAGTGCAATGCCACATAAGAAAAATCCAATATTAACTGAAAATCTTACCGGTCTATGTAGAGCAATAAGAATGGCAATTATTCCAGCTTTAGAAAATATTGCTCTTTGGCATGAAAGAGATATTAGTCATTCTAGTGCAGAAAGAATTATATTACCAGATACTTTTGTTCACTTAGCTTTTGCATTAAATAGAACCAAACAGGTTGTTGATAATATGAATGTAGATAAAAATCGTATGTTAAAAAATTTACAAAGTTCTGATATGGTTTATTCACAACAAGTGTTATTGTATTTAATTAAAGAAAAAGGATATTCAAGAGAAGATGCTTATAAGATAGTTCAAGAATCTGCACATAGTGGTGGAGATTATTTTAAAATCAGTTTCAAAGATAGAAAAATACTAAGTTTGGATGAAATTAATGAGATATTCAACCCCAAAAATTATATGAAGAATGTGGATTATATCTATAATAAAGTGTTAAAATGAGTACTGACCTCAAAGAATTGAAAAAAGTATTAGAAGTACAATCAAGACAAAAATTACATAAAGATATTAAATATAAATTTTTGCCGTCTTTAGGCTTAAAGGATATTATTCAAGGATTTAGAAATCCTAAAAATAAAGATTTTATAGGAGTTCTTCATTTTAAATGGAAGAGTGATGAAAATGGTCAATATGATTATCATTCTATTTGGTATGATACAGAAGAAGATGCTATAGAAACAATTTATAACATAAAAAATAGTAAGATTTATGATGAAAAAATGTTAATAGAATCTATAATGTGGAATATTCAAAAATTATATATGAAGCCGGTGGAAGATAAGAATATTTTGTTGAATTAAAAAAATGCGACAATGGTGTTAAAGGGCAGCACATTTGTTTACCAAACAAAAGGAGTAGGTTCAAATCCTTCTTGTCGCTCCAAAAAATAAGGTTAGTATGCAAGAAAGTCCAATTAACACATTGCAACAGTTAATGATCATAACAGCAGAAGAGTGTGGTGAATTAACTCAAAGGTGTAGTAAAATCATTCGTAAATACAAAAGTATAGATGAGATTGCGGAAGACCAGCGTGTTAAATTAATAGAAGAAGCTGGTGATGTACTTTGTATGTTAGAACTTATGGTATCACATAATATCACCACATGGAAAGAGTTATCAAATAGAGTTGAAATTAAAAAAGAAAAGCTTAAACTATGGAGTGAACTTATAAAGAAAGAAGATAATGATGAATATAAATAAAAAAATTATTGTTGCTCTAGATAATTATTCCATACAGACGACAGAAGAAATTATGTCACATTGGAAAGATAAAGTTTATGGTTTTAAATTGAATCATACACTTTATCCATATGTGCATAAACAAGACTATAATATTTTTTGTGATTATAAATTGTTTGATATTCCAAATACAATGTGTCATGTGATTGAACATTTAATAGATACGGGTGCCAATATAGTAACAGTTCATATGGCTAATAATGATAAGGCATTAGATGTTTTGTCAAAGTATGTTGACAAAATTAAAATAGTGGGTGTATCTCTTCTTACAAGTTGGGAAGATGTTGATTGTTTATGGAAATTTGGATTGAAACCAGAGCAATTGTATGAGCATACTGTAATTGAAATGGAACGTAGAGGTTTTTGGGGAATGATTTGTTCACCACAAGAACTAACACTTCCGGTTGTTCAGAATTCTAAGATTAAAAAAATTTGTCCCGGCATAAGATATGATATAAATGATACACAAGATCAGATAAGAGTTGCGACACCAGAAAAGGCATTGGCAGATGGTGCAGACTACTTAGTTATGGGAAGGAGTTTTTTCAACTAATAAATAAAAAAATTTAAATATAGACTAATATGGAAAAAAATATTTTAAATGAAGGAAAAACTAAACAAATTCTTAAATATAATGACAGTACGGTGGGTTATAAAAATTTAGTAAAGGTAACTACTAAAAATATTTTAACAGCAAATGATGCTGTTAAAAAAGAAGAAGTTGATGTAGCAAGAGATAAAACAAATCAAACATGTAATGTTTTTAAATATTTAGAACGCAATGGTATAAAAACTTGCTTTATTTCTCAACTAGATGATTATAGTTTTGTTTCTAAAAGATGTAAAATGATGCCATATGAATGTGTAGTGAGAAGAAGGGCATTTGGAAGTTTTTTAAAAAGACATGAACGTGTAGTATCAGGAGAAAAATTCACACAACCACATATAGAATTTTTTCATAAAATGTCTGTAATTCCTGCTTATGCCAAAAATGATTATGGCATGATGTCTCCTTGGCCGCAATTGATGGAAGAATCTAAAGCAAGAGATTTGTATTTAAAAAATGGTGAATGGATTGTTCATATAGAAACAGATCCTATCATACATTTTAATTTTATTGAGTGGAATAGATTAGGTGAAGATCGTCATTCTAAAGAAGGTTTTAAATTAGATTTATATCCTGCAAAAAAACCGATAAAATTAGAGGATAGATTGATAAGTATAGATTCTACATTTACAGTTTCTGAATTATATAAAATTGAATCTATTATGAAAAATGTATTCATATTTTTAGAAAAAGCATGGAGTAAATTTGATATTGAATTGGTTGATTTAAAAATAGAATTTGGTTATGATTATGATAATGATGAATTAGTAGTTAGTGATGTAATTGATAACGATAGTTGGAGGATTTGGCCGAAAGGAGATTCTGAAAATCAATTAGACAAACAGAGTTTCCGTGATGGAGAAAAATTAGAATCAGTTAAGAAAAAATATTCACAAGTTACTGAATATACTAAACAATTTTTAATGTAATTTTTAAATTTTCTAAGGATATCGTATTATAATGAGTGATATTTGGCTAATCAGTGATACACATTTTTCTCACAGAAATATTTTAAAGTTTGTAGATAAAAATGGTGAATTAATCAGAGGCAATCGTTTTTCTTCTGTAGAAGAAATGAATGATTGTATGTATGACAATTGGAATGACCTTGTTAAGCCTACGGATGAAGTATATCATCTTGGTGATTTGATTATGGGAAAGGATGAAAATTTTGTAAAGAGATTTAAATCACTGAATGGCGAAAAAAGAATAATTGTTGGTAATCACGATAATATCAAATGGATTGTCAAGGAAGATTTATTCAAAGATGTTTTGATGTGGAAAACAATGAGAGAACATAATCTATTGTTAACTCATGTTCCAATTGATAAAAGTGGACTAAGAAGATATGAAGATAATGGTGAGAATAAATTATATATTAATGTTCATGGTCACATACACCAGAATTTAAGTCCTACCAAACATCATCGTTGTGTTTGTGTAGAATGGACAGATTACAAACCCATTCCTATTGAAGAAGTTGAAGCATTGAATAATTATGTAGCTGGAGAAAATGATGTTTGAAAGAGCCGCATATCTAAAAAAAAAATAAAAAAAAGTCCTTGACATTTCTGTCAGATGTGATATAGTATTATGAATGAATGATTATTGCGGCTGTGGTGAAATTGGTAAACACCGCGGACTTAAAATCCGCCGACCTAATACGTCTTGCCGGTTCAATTCCGGCCAGCCGCACCACTAGATAAATATTGGTATATGTGTTTAAAAATATAACAATATAAAGGAAATTTAAATATGGCTAATTTAGATGTTGTAATTTACTATATGGGTTCTGGTAAAGAATACGGACGAGATAAAAAAACATTAATGACTTATATTCAAAAAAATTATGAACAAAATGTAAGAGACTTGATAAAAGAATACTATCAAAATACTTTAAAAGAAATTCCACCTTCTTTAACTATAAAAAATGTTTATTATCCAGATATGCATGAAGGATTTTTTCCTACAAATAGTTTTCAAATGGACCTAGTTTTAGAAAATAAAGATGCAAATTCTGACATTTTTAAAGGTTTAAATTTACATGAAGTTGATTCTAAAAATTTATCACCTCAAGAATTAGTTAATTTCATTAAAGGCTCCGCAAGACTAAAATCTACAGAAATTAATGTAGAGGACATTGAAGACAATGGTCATCTGATTTTGAGAACATATCCAGTACCAGAAAGTGCTTGACTTTTTATATTAAGTCTGATATAATAATTATTATTAAACACACACAAAGGAGATTATTATGCAAGTTAATTTAAGAAAAGCTTCCGCCCTTCAGTCCGAAATTTCTTCAACCTTACGTGAGATTGAGGTATCTCCTTACTTGGTCTTTGAAGACCGAGATCGTGTTGCAGAAGAGATGGAGGAAAAAACCCAAGAGTGGAAAGATAATATTCTCCGCAAGCAGACATTGAATGCCGTATTGTATTCAATCCGTGAGAAGGTTGGCAACGCAAATATAGCCAGTGGTGTGTCCAAATTATTGTGTGAAGAACGCCGCATAAATGCCGATATGCATTGGGTTGAGGCAATTCTGGATAAATGTAAAGGTGAGAAATACTACACTGCAGATGAAATTGTGGCCAAATTGGACCAACTTGAAAAGAAGGGTGAGGATAGAGAAACATATTTCTCACGCCGAAATGCATATGCTGCGAGTAGTGTGTTAATTACTAAAGAAGAATTAGCGGAATATCGCAAAGAGATGAGTGGGCTTAAAAAGCAACTCCGTAAAATAAACGATACTTTGTTGGAACTCAATATTTCAACAGAGATTAGTTTATCGGACAAGGAGGTGACGGTCCTGGAAACAGAAGACCTTCTCTAACTTGTCTGTAGTGGAAAGGAGAATGAAGTAAGAAACTCCAAAAGCCAACTGGTTGATACACCAATCTACAGAACGTCTTTTGCTCCTTGGATAAATAACATTGTATTTTGCTCCGAGGTTATGAGACATTTTGCTTTTTTTGTGGTTTGTTGATTGCTTATTGTCTTTTGTTTAACCGTTTCCGATTTATTTTCTTTTCCACACTTCAATCTTCAATAGATGTTATATTTCATATATGGAACCTTAAAAAAAGGTTGTATCAATCATGAATTAATAAAAAATTGTAAATTTGTTCATACTGCAATAACTGATGGTTACATTTATGAAAATAACATTCCTTTCTTTGTACCAGGTCAAAAAGAATATATTTGTGAATATGGTACTACTAACTATCAAGAAGATGTGCGTAGGTATACACATTGTTCTAGAAAGCTGAACAATTTTAAACCAGAACATAGTGTCTATGGAGAAGTGTATGAAATATATGATTATCATACATGGGGTTCTTTAGATTATTTGGAAGGATTTTCAGATACAGATAGTGATTTATATAAAAGATTTTTATATCCAGTTTTGATAAATAATAGGTTAGACCATGCGTGGATTTTTGGATTACTTGATTTCAATACAAAAGATTATGATTTTCTAGAATTAAATAATTGGGGCAGATATACATGCTAATAAAATTATATGCAACAATAATCTTGCTTACAAGTATTTTTGGTGGTGTATATTATGCATATAATCATTATGTTAATTTAAAAGAAGAACTTGAATTGAAAACAACGGAAGCTATAAGATATAAAGAAAGTTTAAAAGATTCTGAAGAAGCTATAAGTGTATTAACACAACAGCAAATAAGAATACAACAAGAAACTTTGAAACTTCAACAATCTTTACAAAAAGCTGAAGGTTATAATACTGAACTGCAGAGAAAATTAAATGATCATAATCTTACTAAACTATCTTCAAAAAAACCTGGTCTCATTGAAAAAAGAATAAATGATGCCACTTCTAAAATCTTTAGAGAATTGGAAGAAATTACTTCTACTAATTCCAATTAGTTTATTACTTAATAGTTGTAGTAGTAATCAGCCTGAAATAAAAAAGCCTGAAGTTATTATTAAGACTAAGGTGATTGAAAAGAATATTCCGATTCAAGCCCGTCCGAAAGGATTGACCTTGAGCAAAGACATCACATGGTATGTGATAACACCTGAAACTATAGATGCTTTTGATGAAAAGTTGAAGAAGGAGCAGGGAAAGGAATGGGTATTTTATGCAATAGAAGTGAAAGATTATGAAAGATTATCTTTAAATGTTGCTGAAGTGCGTAGATACATTTTACAACAAATGAATATAATAGAGTATTATGAAAATTCTATTCAAGATAATAACACAAAACAGGATAAGTAATGTTTGAAACTATTGAAAGTTTCCAAAAGAAAATTTATGTTTTACAACAAAAAACAAATCAAAGTTTAATTGAAACTATAATTCAATTTTGTGATGAAAGAAAAATAGAGTACGAAAGTGTAGCACCTTTTATTTCAGGAAAACTTAAATCAGATATTAGGGAGGAATTTGAACAACTTAATTTCTTGCCAAAAACGAGGAAGTTTCCAAACATCTTCAGTAACTCAAGAAGAGGTAAAAGAAAGTTATCAAGCAATCAAATTGCACTTTAGTAGTAAAAATTATAATTATAAAAAATATAATGGAAAGGTAAAAAAACAAAATTTTAATGATATTATTCCTTATGCTCTTATTGCAAAGGGAAAATACAAGACAGATTTTCCAGATTTTTTTATTCCAGGACTTTTTCAAAATCCAAAAATTAATATAGAATATTTTTTAACAGATGATTATAATGCTTTATGGAAATATTGGACAAGTTACCAAAAAGCACCAAAATATTTTTTTGAAAGAGAATTAGAGGAAATTAAAAATTATTTGGAAAAAAAGAATAATGGATTCAATGAAATATTTAAAATAGAAGAAAATACGTTACCTATGATTTATAAATTTATTATTAAAAATGAAGTTTCTCCACAAACAGTCTTATATATTGACCAAGTTTTAAATTTTATAAATCCGTTAGAAAGTAAAATATCCGAAAAAATATTTTATCCTATTTTAAATCAAAGATTGAATAAGATGAAAGCATTTATAAAAAATCAAGAAACTAGTTTTTTAAAAAAAATTATGAAAAATGTATTTTTTTCTTGACTTTTGTGAATGATTCTGTTATGATCTATAATGTTTTCGTTTGTTTATAAACTCCTATAAAGAGGCTAAACTATGTCAGATTTCAAATCAGCGTTAAAATCAAGAATGTCACGGCTTTCTTCAATGCAAGCTAAATTAGAAAAAGAAGCAAAGGCATCTTCTTATGAAGATAATCGTTTTTGGAAATTGGAAGCAAAAGATGGTGTAGGTTCCGCTATCATTCGATTTCTTCCTCCTGCTCCAGACCAAGAAGACGAATATGTAAAGTACTTTAGACATGAGTTTAAAGGCCCTCATGGTTGGCTAATTGATAATTGTTTGACAAGTATTGGCAAAGACTGTCCAATTTGTCAAGCTAATAATGAATTGTGGAGTCAAGGTGGTTCTGAAAATGAAGACCTCGCTAGAACTCGCAAAAGAAAAACAAAATATGTTTCTAATATTTTAGTTGTTCAAGACGGAACAAATCCTTCAAATGAAGGCAAAGTATTTTTATTTCAATATGGTCAAAAAATCTTTGAATTTATTCAAGAAAAAATTAATCCTCCTGCACCAGAATTTTCTGATATGAAGCCAGAAGAACCTGCTTATATCTTTGATTTTCTTGAAGGATGTAATTTTAGATTACGAATGAGAAGAGAAAAAGGTTATATCACTTATGATAAATCTTCTTTTGATAGTCCAACCCAACTTGCTGAAACTGATGAAGAAATGGAAGCAATTTGGAGATCTGAACATCCACTTTCTGAATTTACATCGGATGATTATTACAAATCTTATGAAGATTTGAATAAAAGATTCCAGTCAGTAACGGTTGGTAATAACAAATCAAATTATTCTAAAAATGTGTCTGAAAATGCTGCAAAAGAAACTGTAGTAGAATCAGATACACAACCAACTAAAAAATCTGTTCCTGATTTTGTAACTAAATCAGATAGAGTAACAGCGCCTGATGTAGTTGATGAATTGGCATTTTTTGAAAAACTAGCAAGCGAATAACCTTAAAAGTTTGAGCGGAGTAAATTCCGCTCATTTTCAAAAATACTTAATGTCATCTGACTATATATTTTATCTAATAAATTCTATTCTTACTATCGTATTATTATATCCAGAAATAATTGATAAATTAATGATAGACATCAATGTTATAATTTTTATAATTATGGACGAATCTAAAAATTTATCAAAATTTTTAATTTTATTCTAAATTTAAAAGTATGCTTGATATTAATTCAATATCAATTGCTAGTGACCATGCGGGTTACATAGTTAAAGATATGATTGTTGATTTTTTAAAAAATGATTTAAAATTATCCTCCGTTTTAAATCTAGGTTGTGATAGTTCAGATTCTGTAGATTATCCCGATTATTCAAAAAAAGTCTGTTCTAATATTTTAAATGGAATATCTAATTATGGTATTTTAGTTTGTGGTACCGGAATAGGAATGAGTATGGCCGCAAATAAAATATCAACTATACGTGCTGCTCTATGTAAAGATGCATACGCTGCAATTATGACAAGACAACACAATAATGCAAATGTTTTATGTATTGGTGCAAGAAACACCGACCCTAATACAATTAATGAAATCGTACACGCCTTTTTAGTTACTAATTTTGATGGTGGTAGGCATCAGAAAAGAATTAGTAAATTTTCTTAATTTGATGCGAATGTATAATATAAAAGAAAATTTTCTAGATGATGATGAAACTTGGCTAAGATGCCATATAGATGATTTGTGGATTTTTGATAAGTTAATAGTTTCTAAAAAATTAGGTTATGTATGTGGTCCACATGGTGTAAATGTTCCTCAAAATGGCAAATATATTGTAAGACCGTGTGTGAATTTAATGTCAATGGGTAGAGGAGCTTTTTTTCAAGAACTTTATGTTAATGATAAAAATAAAATTCCTAATGGTCATTTTTGGTGTGAAATTTTTAAAGGGAGACATTTAAGTGTAGATTATGAAGATGGAAATCAAATTCTATGTGTTGAAGGATTTAGAAATAAAAATAATCCTATTTGGAAATGGGATAAATGGATAAGAACCTATGATAAAATAGAATTTCCAGATATCCTCAAGAACCTGAAAGGTAAATACAAATACTCTAATATAGAGATGATTGATGGTAAAATTATTGAAATTCATTTGAGGTTAAATTCAGATTGGGTAGAAATGGATTATTATCAAACATCTGAAATGATTCCTATTTTTAAAGGTATGAAAAATATTGAATATATGAACTATAATTATAAAGATTCACCTTGCTATCTAAGAAAAGGTTTTTATTTTAAAAATTAAATAGGAGATTTTAATGTTAGTTAAATTACTTTGTTTTATATCAGGTGTTGCTATTTCTGCAGGAGTTGGAGTTATAAGTCCTCAAATATATGAAAAAGCATTGGTAGACTTTGAAAATATTGTTTACCCAATTATAGAATGTAATGCACAGTCACTTGCTGATTTAGACAATAGATTTAAATTCTGATTTTTTTATGAATTATTATAAAGGAATAATATGTTTCGTTTTTTCTATGATAAACGCTGGAGATGGTGGAGTACGTTAGGTACATTCACTATCCTTGCTGCTATCTGGTATAGTGTACAATTAGATGTGCAAATTAATGAGTGGTTTGGTAGATTTTATGATGCTCTTCAAAAAGCATTATCACAACCGGGTTCTGTTAGTCATGAAGAGTATTATGGATACATGTTTGATTTCTTTAGCATAGCAGGTATCTATATTATTGTGAATGTCATCTTCAACGGATTCTTAGTTAATCACTGGACATTCCGTTGGCGGCAAAGTATGGCAGATTATTATCATGAAAATTGGCAAAAAGTGAGACACATTGAGGGTGCTAGTCAACGTGTTCAAGAAGATACATTGAAGTTTGCAAGATTAACTGAAAACTTAGGAGTAGGTTTAGTTGAAGCAATTTTGATGTTGATTGCCTTTGTGCCTATTCTGTATGGTCTTAGCAAAGCAGTTACAGAATTTCCTTTCTTTGGTCAAGTTGATCATGGATTGGTTTGGGCAGTTATCGTCACAGCACTAGGCGGTACTGTAGTTTTAAGTTTGGTAGGTGGAAAATTACCAGGTATTGAATACGATATTCAAAAGGAAGAAGCCGCATATCGTAAAGAATTAGTACATGGTGAAGATAATGCATCCCGTGCAAATACCGCAAGCATTGATGCTCTATTTCAAAACGTTAGAGCAATTCATTTCAAATCTTACCTGCATTATTTCTATTTTAATATTGCAAAGTGGAGTTACCTACAAGGTATGGTGATTGTACCATATCTCGCATTAGGACCTAGCATCATTGCTGGTGGTATCACATTGGGTGTTGTCAGTCAAACTACAAGAGCATTTAGTAAAGTAGCAGAGAGTTTGCAATTTATAATTCGTTCTTGGTTACAAATTGTAGAACTCATGAGTGTTTATAAACGCTTGCGTGAATTTGAAAGTCAATTTAAATCATAAAGGAACAAATGAAAAAAATTATTAGTGTGTTGGTAGCGTTGGTTGTGTTTGGTGTTATGGGAATTGCTGCAGAAAAGCCAACTGCAGGTTTGGTTCTAGTCGGACCTAAAAGTGATGGTGGTTGGAGTATGAGACACTATCAAGGTATGCAAGAATCTGGTTATGAATTTGATTATGTAGAAGCCGTTGCTGAATCAGATTCAGAAAGAGTGTTCACCCGTTTGGCACGTAAACATGATGTAGTATTTGGTACATCATTTGGTTATATGGACCCAATGATGAATACCGCAAAGAAATTTCCAAATGTTAAATTCATGCACGCCACGGGCTTTAAAACTGCAGAGAATTTGAACAACTACAATTGTAGGTTGTTTCAAGCTAGATATCTAGCTGGTGTTGCTGCAGGTATGTTAACTAAAACCAATAAAATCGGATTTGTTGGTTCTCATCCAATTCCAGAAATCATTTCAAACATCAATGCTGCAACTCTTGGAGCAAAATCCGTGAATCCAAATATCACAGTTCAGATTGTTTGGATTAATTCATGGTTTGACCCTGCGAAAGATACAGCGGCCGCAGATGCATTGTTCAGTAATGGTGTAGATGTGTTCTTTACAACTACAGATTCACCATCAGTGGTAATGTTGGCTCAAAAGCAATCTACTGCAGACAAGCCTCTATGGGGAATGGGCAATGATGCTCCGATGAACTCTTTTGGTCCCGAGCGTTATGCAACTGGACCAATGTTTAATTGGGATGTTTACTACAAGCATGTGATGGAATCAGTAGAGAATGGTACATGGAAAGTAGATACACCATTTTGGGGAATGGAAAAAGGTTGCGTTGGATTGAGTCCTTGGGGACCGAATGTTCCTACAAGTGTGAAGTATCATGTTGAAGCAGAGAAAGATAAATTCATCTCTGAAAAATATGATGCATCATTTCCGTTTTCTGCTGGATTTACAAAGCAAGATGGTA
>Ga0209425_10001435_pt1 | contig 27893 bp, 39 predicted proteins | sample COG_05_FD_184749 | JGI IMG/M metagenome (GOLD analysis project Ga0209425, IMG submission 184749) | Pelagic Microbial community sample from North Sea - COGITO 998_met_05 (SPAdes) (version 2) | ecosystem: Environmental > Aquatic > Marine > Neritic zone/Coastal water | place: Helgoland, sampling...
AAGATTATCATTAATATCATAGATATGTAATTCTACTACGTCTTCTTTTCTTCCAAAAGTTTTTACAATTACTTTTGAATTAATAGAATCAAGTTCTAATAATTGTGTGGAGGATATGTCTAATATTTGAGCCATAAGGGTTATTTTCTAATCATCAAATTGTCTTTCATCAAATCTATTTATTGACATTAAATCTACATTTAAGTCTTTTATTTCATCAATAGGAGGACCTGCTAATATACCCCCTATACAAGATTGGCTTACTAAAATTACAAAATCATCATCAGGTATGCCTTTTTTACCTGATCTTCTTTTAATAAGTTGTAAAGCTTCTCTATTATTTATTTGTCTTCTTCTTCCTGAATGCATATAATACATGTTTCCATTATTTTCTAAAACTGATCCATTTTTAAAAAAGGGATGTTCATTTTCTATAGACCATATATCCTCATTTATTTGTTGTATTTGTGATCGTAATTCTTGAATATCTAAATCTTTTGGATTTATAGGATAACCAGCATATCTTATACTTTCTTGTACTATATTAAAATGGGTATTACTTTTACCTTCTTTTATTATATCATAAAACAACAAATCATACATATTAAATAAATCATCTATTGTGTAAGGTTTAGGTACAAATTCTACAAATTCTTTGTCTAAAGAATCTTGAACTTTTGTAGCTCCATAAATAGTTTTAGTTAAATTTAATGTTTCCATAGTAATTATTTATTTAACCGATTCCATAACATGAACCATCATCTGTATTGGCTTCAGGATTAGAATTAGCATAACCCTCCTCAGCACAACCATATATTACTGGTACACAAGAATCATCATCAAATGATGCATTTGAATTATAATTAAAAGCTGTTGGGTCTGTACACCCACCTATTAAATCTGAAGATGTACTGTTAACTTGTTCTTCATAATTAAATACTTCTGTTGGTTTTCCTACAGGGTGGATATATTCGAATTCTAATAATCCTACTTTTTCAAATAAACCATCATTTTCTCCTGATATTTGTTGTTGTAAAATTAAAGAATTAAGACCTAATGTTCTATCAGTTATGTCAAAAGATGGATTATCTTTTCTCCAATATACTCTTTGTGTTTCTCCTGATTCTATTCTTCGAGAAGTAGTTCTAGTACCATCAAGTGTCCAATATCTTAATAAACATGCATCATATGATGAAACATCAGAATTTATATCTAATGGGGATTCTAAACAAGTTACATCTGCAGCAAAATAATCTAATATATTAGCTAATGATGTGTCTATTTCTCTATCTGGACCTGATGGTACATTAAGATCAACATCTGAAGTTATGTCTTTTCCTGTAGGTATTGCATTTAAATCATTTACGTGTAATAATTCTACTATATCAATATCTTTATCTCCTAAAAGTTCTTGTTTGTCTGTATCATAAGTCATATTAGTAAAACCAAGAGCTCTTTTAACTATTTTATATACATCATAACTTTTAAATTCTCTTTTTAATCCTTCTTGCATAACCCAAATAGGAAGACCTTGAGGAACTCCTTCTACTACTTCAGCATTCCATCCATGTGTGCGTAAAAAAGTACCATTAGGGTAAAATACATTTTCTTTAGGTTCTGGATTTTGTTTTAAATTTAGTTCTTCATCTTTTTTTTCTAAATCTTCTAATAATTTTTCTATTATAGATTCTTTAGGATCATTGTAATCATTTATATATTCTTGACTTTGTACAATTAAAGAATTATGAGATTTTTCTCCCTTTTTAGGAATATCATAAAATAAATTTTCATAAACTTCAAAAAATTTAGGTATAGTATAATTAGGATTAGATTTTATAAGTTCAGAAAAAGAAGTATTTATAAAGTCAGTTGTTTGTTTATTTTTATAAACTTTTTTATTTAAACTAATTATTGCTTTTTTATTTTTTATTTTAGATTTTTGAAGAGATACTTTTATCTTAGATAACTTATCATTTTTTAAATCTTGCTTAGTATATAAATTAGGTGTATTATCTTGAAATTTGGATTTAAGACTTATATTTTTAGATTTAGTAGCCATTATCTAACTACTTTAAAATGATAATCATCATCATATATAGTAGTACCATCATTATTTTTATGTTTAAATAAAATACGATAATATCTTTCTGGTTGTAAACCTTTCATATATAATTTAAAATACATTCCTTCTGAATCAGCACTCATTTTTGTAAAGTTATCATCAAAAGGGATAACTTCTTCTTCAGTGTAAGCATCTCTTATACTATAAAAAGATGATGTTGTAAAATATCCTACATTTAAATAATTTGATGTTGTTGAAAATGTTCTATTTGGGTATTTATCTCTAACATGAATTCTTAATAGTGCTTCATCATTTTGATTAAACTCTTGTTTATTTTTATATAAAGTTACATTTAAACTTCCACTTTTTTTAGATACAGATTGTTTAGTGTGTGCACTATCATCCCATTTAAAACATAGTTTTGGAGGATATATTGTGTGAGTGTCAACTGAAAAATATTGCATCTCACCAAAACTACTTGATGTATTTTCTTCTACTGAATCTGGGTGTTTTACAATAAAACCATTATTAGTTACACCTGTTGGGTAAGTATCTCCTGCAAATAAACTTGCTGAATGTTTTTGTACTATTGAAGTTACATCCATGTCAATATCTAAACTATCGCTATTTAAAAATTGTTGAGAACCTTGAAATAAACTACCTGTGTACCAACTTCCTCCTCCTTTTTCTAATCCACTTCCTGATATAATTGATCCTGTGGTTCCAGCTTGAAAACTTGATGTTGGCCATGGTGATTGAGTTACACTATTATCTCTATATTTCCATGTAACACCATTAGAACTTGTAGGTAAATTTGAATATCTACCTGATCCTTCATGCCATGATTGAGACACAGCAAATGCTTCTACATTAAGAATAGTAGTTAAAGTTTGTGGTTGTACAGTTGTTAGTTGAAGATTTGCTTTTGTTGTTCCATCATTAAACTTTGCAGAACCAATTGTATCTGAAATTATGGATTTTATTTCATCATTTTTAAATTTAATAAGAATTCTTGAAGGATAATGTCTTGAATTAGTAGTTCCTCTTTCTTTTACAAGTTCTAAGATTTCATCTTTACCTGCATTCATAAAGGTTCTGTCTGGGTGACTGTATATTGTTGAGTCTATTTCTGGAAATATTGAGTAGTATGCCATTTTTAATAAATTATTACTCGACCATTAATGTCTGAGTTTGGATATTTTAGTTCGAAAATACTTGGGTCTAATGAAGGATATATTACTCCTTTTTTAGTAGCTCCCATAAAATCATATTTGTATTGTGAATAACCTAATGATGCTCCATTTTTATTTATAAGTTCTACTTTTTCTACTGTTTGAACTCCAATTACTCCTGCTATTAAATTTTCTATTTCAGATATTATAATAGGTTGGTTTACTTGCCAGTTATCAATATTAAAGTAGTCTTTTAATTCATTAATACAATTTAAAATTACTTCATTATTATTATAATTTTTAAAAGAAGTTATTTCAAAATCAAGAGAAAAATTAATTACAAATGCATTTTTAATATTAATTGCATCTGTTAGCATTCTAAATTGTTCAAGATATGTTGATAAATTAGTTTTTGTAGCTGTATTAAGATTTGTTAAATTTTTATTATTATCATATCCTAAAGTATATAAATTTAAAGCTAGTGGATTTGGAATACGATTAGGCTCTGTTGTAAGTGGTGATAATTGATCATCTTGAGTTATATAAGCTTTAGATACTCTTCCTAATTGAGAAGGCATAGATAAAGTTCTAATTAAATAATCTTCTTTAGTTACTGTTCTTTGTTGAGCTGCAAAATTAGCCATTGCATTTTGTCTTATTTCTTCTATAGTTTCTCCTGATCCCCCTCCTCTTGCTGCTTCTACATTATTAACTGCTACTGAACTTTTTACAAAATTTAACATTCCTCTATTTAAACCAATTCTGTTTGAAGATAAAATAGTTTCTATTTCTGTTATAGTATTTGCGTTAACATTTGAATTTAATCCTCCTCCTACAATGTAAGTGATTGTTAGTGTTGTATTTGTAGGTGTTTCTCCATAAGCTTTAGTATATAAGAAATTTGAAGGATCATATGCTACATCTAATTTACTTCTTCCATCATTAATTCCTAAACCTATATTATTAGGATCTGGTATTATTGCTGAATCTGAATTGTCAGTTGATCCAGGTCCAAATTGAATTTCTAACGTATTATCTTGTTTAAAACGTGTTACAAATCTTTTTGGTGTTTTTTTAATTTTTAAAAGAAAAGGTGTTTGTTGATTAAATTGATGTAAATCAGGATCATTAGCTGCATTATTTTTTAATTGTTCAAATATAGTATCTTGAGCTAAATAAGGAACTTCTGTCCAATTATTTCCATCTGAATCTACTATTGATTCTATTGATATTATATCTTTATCAAATAAACTTAATGTTTTAAATTGTTCAGCACTACCTATAGTAAATGTTTTTGTTTTTTTAGTTCCTGATATTGATTTTACTTTCTTTTTTAATAAATAATATTCAGGATTATTTGATGAATCAAACTGATATATGCTTGTTACTGTAGGGTCAAAAGAAGAAGAAAAACCAAATCTTACATCGTCTGTTGTGTAAAATTGAGAACCCTCAGTTGAATTAAAAGTAGATCCTGCTTCTATATTTAAAGTAAAACTATAATCCGGTAAATATTCTCCTGATTTATTTATAGAAGGAACTAATTGAAATAACTCTAAATCAACAGATGCAGCTGATGTTACTTTAGGTTTATATCCTAATGCATAAGATAAATTATATAAATTTTCTTTTTCTTGTGCTAATAATAAGAAACATTCTCTTAATTGTGTGTCTGTGTAAAAAGATAACACATCTCCTACATAAGATGCCATTTCAAGAAACATCATTCCTGGATTTCCTTCACTAAAATCATTAAAATTATTTGGAAAATATATTTCTGCAAAATCCATTAATTGGTTTTTGTAAGAATTATAATCTTTACTCAAATATTTAACGTCCTTATCTTGTGTTTTATTTGATATTTTATTGTAAGCCATTATTGGTTAAAATTAAGTTGTATTGCATCTACAGTATTATCTGAATTAATACTATATGTTATTTTTATAAATAATAAATGTTCATCTTCTAAAAAATTAATATCTGTGTCTATTAATGATATTTCAGGTATGTAAAAATTTATTTGTGCATTTATTAATGTATTTAAAGAATCTATATCTACATTTGGTTCAAATAAATAATGTTTTAATCCTACTCCAAAATTGGGTTCATTTACTCTTTCACCTGGTTGGGTTAATAAAACATTTAATAAATTAGATTTTACTTGTTCTTTTAAGGTTTGAGTTCCCTTAAACATATTATTATCATCTAAAGGAAAAGCAACCCCAATACTAACATTTTTGTTAATATCTAATGGACTTATTCTTCTTGTAGAATTTATTATGGGCATTTATTATCTTCCTTTTTTCTTATCTATTGCTTTCATTAAACCACTATAATCTCTTGTAACTGCGTTTGCTACTGAATCAGGCATACCAGCTGTGTCCATTGGTAAGGGAGCTCCTGTTGAAAATGGTTGTGATAAATTTACAGGAGCATTTCCAGATTCTACATTTGTATCACCCATTGCTGTTTCATTTAATAATGCATTTAAAGATGCATCTTTTGTGTAATTTAAGTTTGGTGTTTCTTTTTTAATTATAGGATTTGTACCCATAATTTTTTGTTTTAAAGAATTTTTTACTGTTTTTGGAACTTCAACCATTCTTTCAGTGTGTTCTACTATTGTTGGTTTTAATTCATCACGTAAATCTTCTTTAAGTGATTTAATTTCTCTGCGTAATGCATAATCGATTTCTTCTCTAACTACTTTTCTAATTAGATTTTCAAAAGTTTTTGCTTTCATTGTTAATTGTGTTTATTAATAAATATAAAATTTTTTAAGGTAATGGTACAGTTTTTACTTCATAGCTTGTTTGAAGATCATCTTCTGTTCTTATTAACCTTTCTATTATTTTTGTTTTTCCTTCTATTTCTAAATCTGTTAAAAGATCATTATATAATATAGTCATTTTATCTCGTATATCTGTTGTATCTAAGGAGGTTAATGTTCCTTGTGCTGCTTTATCTATTGATATTTGAATTTGTTCATCTAATAAGTCAGTGTTTATATTTCCTTCGTTATCCACTGGTGATTGATTAGATACATTACATTTTTTAATATAATTTCTATATAAAAATATAGCGAAATCCCTTAATTTAGTTATTACTGCTATTAGGCCTTTAATCGCAGCAATGACTACTTCCATAATGCTAAATAATTTTTCTATTGCTTTTAGTATTGTTGGTAAAGTTGCTACTATTGTTAGTGCTAATTTTGCATATTCTTTTATTTTACCAAGAATTAATCTTTTTTTCTCTCCCATAAAATCAATAACTTTTCCATTAGCAAAAGGACCTGAAGATGTTGCTAATGCTATTTCTGCCGCTATTACTACTATTAATAAAGCTGGTACTAAAATATCTTGTATTATTTCTAATATTTTTCTTATTTTAGGTATTATTTTATCTCTTATTTTTTTTAATTTTTTATCTAAATTTTGAGTTTTTTCTAATCCTTTTTGAGGAATTTTTTGTAAATTATCTAAAAGTTTAATAAGTTTTTCATATGTTTTTGTTACTTTTGCTTGAGATTTAATATCACAAGCATCAGATATAAATTTATCTTTAAGTTCGTCTTTATTAGGAAGTTTTTCTTTTACTTTTTGAACTTGTTTTGTACCTTGATTTCTTAAATCTCCTTTAACTTTATAAAGCTGTTTGTCTATTTGACTATTTATTAGATTTCTTATTGTAGTTGATGACATCTTACGCTATTTTAGTTATTTTACTCTTAAAATTTTGAATATTATCTTTCAAATCTTCTATTTGTTGTTTTCTTAATGATAACATTGTTTTATTTGAAGGATTAGGACCTGTTGGAGCTCCAGGAGCTGTTGTAATAAATGCAACTTTTGTAACTAAATCATCAATTAATCCTTCAAAACATTCTAATAAATCTAATAACCAAATATCTCCTAAATAATCTCCTAATACTGCTGGTTCTGTAGGTAATATATCTTCTCCATATTCTCTTTTTAATCCTAAATAAATATTAGGAGAATTTATTACTACTTTACTTGCATTGTCTCCATCTTTTTTATCACTAGTATCAAAATGAATACTACCATTAGTACTAAACCCTATTGCTTTATTAGAAAATAAAAGAATAGCATCATCTTTAGCATTAAATAATAATCTGTCTGAGTTTATTATTACTTGTTTTCCTTGATATATTTCTGGGGCGTCTGGTTTATAAGTCATTTTTAATAAGTATATTGAGCATCACCAAATATATCTTTTTCTACTAATCGGATTGCAAGTGATTGATTTTGATTTGTTACTCCTGGTCCTGGAGGACTTTCAACTCCTTCTTCATCTATTGTATAAGCATAAGATTTAAAACCTCCACTTTTAAAATAAAAACCATATTTACCTCTTACATATATAGCATTAGGATGTTTAGATACAGGAGGTTCTACATTTTCAGATTCTTCCATTATATATTCAGGATATGCTCTTTTTATATCATGTTGATATTCTCCTATTTGAACTCCTCCATATTTTTTATGTAAAGTAGATGATTTAGAAGCTAATGATGTTTTTTTTCTATTATTATTACTTTTGTAAGATATATGAACCCAAGATCCATTTATTCCATTACCTTTTTCAGGGAATTCCCAAATCATTTGATCAAAATCTATATTTTGGTCAATAACCCAATTAAATATTTCATATGATTTAAAATTTTTAATACTTACTAAATCAGAAGCATATCCATACATGTGTTGACTTTCATCAACCCCACCTATATATTTATTTAAAGCTTTACTCCTATAAACTGAAGTTATAACTACATCAGGATATTGTGTTTTTATAGGATTAATACATTTATTCATAAGATTATTTATATTTGTAATAATAGTCTCTTGTTCTAAATCAGGTCTGTCTGGTGTATAATCATCCCCAGGAACATTGCCTCCTATTAATTCAGCTTCTTCATCTCCACAATAAAAAATACTATTTTTATCTAAAGTTGAAGAATATATACATTGTTTTAAGGAAAAAAAAGTTGCCATAATTTTAAGGGGTATATTGTTCTAAATCTGTTTGGTCTAAAATAGCTGGAATAGGTTCCATAAAAAAAGATCCTAAAGGTTTATTTAATTCTTCAGATGTTATATTATAATCAGCTATTGATTTTATTGATTTTTCATCTAATTGTACTTCTGTATTTTGATCTATTACATTATTATCTGAAGGAGCCACATCATAATACGCTACATTTTCTGATACTATTTCTTCTTCAAGTATTTCTTCTTTAACAACTGGTGGTGGGGAATTTAATATTGGTTCTTCTTCATCTGATATTTCTTGTTCTTCTATTTCAGGTTCACTTATAATATTTAAAGGTGGATCTGTTAGTAAAGTATTTATATTTTCAGATTGTTTTAAATTAGCTCCAAAAGATTTTTGGTAAATAGAAGCAGGTATAAATTTATCTAGTTTTTGATTAGATGTTAAATATATACTAGATGCATCATCATCTATATCTTCTATAGAATGTACCCATCCTTTACCATCTGTTTCTTCCAATTGACCATTTCTAATAATTAATATAGGATCTCCTACTGTACTATTATCGCTCCATCTATTTTTATTTTCTTCTAATATACTTTCACCTATATTAGTAGAACCAAAACGAATTGAATTTCCAAATCTACCCTCTATTATAGTATCCCCTTCATAAGGTAAAAGAGGTTTAATTTTTGTTTGTTCTTTAAAATAATCTCCTAAATCTATATTTGTGCCCTCATCCTCTATTTGTCTTACTGCTAATCCATTTTCTGTTTGTTTATAATCTCTTTTAGAGGCATCATCAGATATTCCTTTTGTAGTAGGAAGAGCATTGTGGTGGGGGTGATTCCATATATTTAAATTAGGAAAATAATAATTTGTAAAACCTCCTGTATTATATATGTTTTTATCATAGGAAGACATTATTAATACTATTTCATTTTTTAAAGGATAATTTTTTAAAAAAGAAAAAATAGGTCTAGCTGTGTTATTTATATTTGTCCATGTTTGTTCTAAAGGTGTATTATCATCTAATTTAGTGAAAAAAATAGTCCCTATAGCATCATACCCCCCAAAATTAATTGCTTGAGGGTGTTCTATATTTAGAATAATATCTTTAACTCTTACAGCAACTTGTGACATTTTATGATTCTTTTGGTGATTCTATTTGTTTAGGTTCTTCAACTGTTTTTGCTATTTCTTCCGCTACATCCATTAGTTGGTCCATTTCTTCAGCTGTTAATAATCCACCATCTCCTGTTGAAGCAGCACCTGTAGATAAACGTTGTACAATAGCCGCCATCTTAATTAGTTGGTCGTCATTTTTAACACTTATTTCCATATATTCTTTTATTAGTGGAACTACAACAGTAGCATCACCTAAAGATTGAACTAAAGGACGCAATTCAGCTATTAAGGATGCTAATTGGGTTGCCTTTTTCTTTTGATTACCGTGTATTTCTTTTAATAAATCTCCAAAAGATTTATCGTCAAATATTACTTGATTTAATGAATCCATATTGTTTTGTTATAAATATGGAATTTTTTAGATTCTTACGTATCCTGTATCTATATATTCACTATATAATTTTTTATATAGTACTTTTAATTTTTTAGTTACTTTAGTAATAACAGGAGTATCTACTTCAGTCATTTCTCTTATGTAAATATAAAGTGCTTTTTTATTAAATATTTCTAGATTTTCTCTTCGTTTAAATAAAGTATTAATAGCATCACATACTTTTCTATCTTTATCTTTTTTAAACATAGTAAACATGTGTTTATCTGTATATAATGTAAAATAATCTATAAAGTCTTTTATTTCTTGTTTACGTCCATCCCTACCTAATTGATTTAAAATTCCTTCATCTTCATCTGCAGCCAATACATCTACTTTTTGTTTTTTCTTTTGATAATTGTTATTATTATAAAGTATAAGATAATTTTTACCTACAATTGAAAAATAACTAAATGCTTTAGTACCTTTTTCTGGTTTAAAATAATCCAACTTTTCTAAAAGAAAACAAATTACTTCATGTTTTAAATCTTCCAAATCATCTACTTCTGTATAATAAAATTTAAATGTATGTATTAGGTTTTCTGCAAGTTTATAGAAAGGATACCAAATTCTTGTTTTAAATATTTCATCTCTATCATCTTGATTAGATGTAGCTAAATATTCTTTAATAGCTGCGTCTGTGTCTGGTGTAAAATATTGTTTTTTTGTTCTTTTTCTTCCTCTTTTTTTAGGTCCCGATATGGGTAAGTCTATAATTATAGGTTCGGGAGGAGGACTAGGGGCATACTTAAGTTTGTTTGACATGTGGTTTTTACTAATTTTTATTTAATGGTAAACTCGTTTAGAGCTTCTTGAATTTTTTGTAATTCTCTAAAAAACCAGCCAACTTCATCATCAGAACGAAATATTCCTTTATCGTCTATCTGATTTAATCTTTCATTACAAGCATTAATGGCTTCACTTTGTTTAGCAATAAAATCTTCATATTCTGCTCTAATATCTTCTAGTCTTTCAGCTTGTTTTAGTAAATTTCTAATAATAAAAAAAGAAGCTACAAATACTATTGTTAATACTATACTAAGTGTTATTACTGTTGTCATAATTAATCTTTAAAAAATGAATCAATTACATCTAATGTTGCTGATGCTAATTTTGGATTATTTTGTGTATTTACTTTTTTAGCTGCTCTAAGTGTTTTATCACCTTTAGTAGCGTTTGCTGGTTTAGATTTAGTAACTGCTCCAGATGCATTATTCCATAATTCAAATTCAATTTGAGCCGCCATGTGATCTGCTTGGTGCATTAATAATGGTAAATGTGTTCTTAGTCTAGTTTCTTTTTGGCCAGACATAAAGTAAAACTTATTTGAATCATCATATAAACCATCATGAATTTTAATTGTAATAAACTCGTTTTGAGTCACTTTACAACCAATTTCCTGTAAAATAAATAATGAACGTTCAGGGACTTTCATTGCGGGAATGTCAGTGTTAAACTTATACATTTGGCCTAATTTATCCATATGCCATTGTGAATCGTTTGGTTGGTAATATTCGCCTTCTTGTTGACCCATCTTACCTAAATCATGGAATAATGCTGCGAAATGCATTTCTTCAACAGTATATGTGGATATATCACCACCCATTGATTTCCACGTTTTATATAATTCATTTGCACAATCATAGACACGCAAAACATGGTCAGTATAACCACCTGCAAATGCTGAATGGTGCCAATTTTTACTTGAGGCAGGCATCATCATCATTCTACCTTTATATTTGTCTAAAAATGGTAATAGTATGTCTGTTCGTTCTTTTGAAAAACATGTTCCTATTACATTTATATAACGATTCCAATTTGATTGGATTTTTTCAGCTGTCAACATATTATATTCCTCCTGTATTTTGTGTACCTCTAGCTCCTAATGGGTTTGTACTTGATATAGAAATCATATTTTGTAATTCCTCATATCTGTCTTTTAATTCACCTTCTTCCATAAAACGAAGAGCTGCTTGTTGTTCACCTCTTTTAATTAATGTTCTTAATCTAGCTAAAGATTCATCTAATCTTTCTAATGCTGTTTGTGCTTGTCCTTCAAATGCCATATTTATTGTTTTTTATTTTTCTTAATTGTAGTAACTTTTTTTAGTATATCCAAATCTTTTTTACGAGGTTTTTTTCTTTTAATTTTTTCTACATAAGGATAATATTCCTCAGTCCATTTTTCAATGTTTCTAATTTTCATTTATATATTTTTCATATTGTAAATTACACCAATTCATATTTTCTTTTAATATTTTTTTACGATCTGATGTTATATTAAGAAAATCTGTTGTTTCTATTAATAGACCAATAGCTATTATACGTTTTAGATCTTTATTTGTTCCATTTTCCTTAATAAATGATTTTAATAATTCAACACTTTTAAGATATTCATCTTTTTTAACTTCTGCTGCTGATTGTTGTTTTTGTAATTTATATTCTTCATCATTGTCATCGAAAAATGACATTATATTAGTACCTGAACGGTGTATACCTTTTAATTCATCGGATTTTTCCATCCGCTTCAGTGTCTTTTCTATGTTATGTGGATTATATTGTGTCATTGTATTGGTGTTGCGGTCCGCCGTTCACCTTAAAAACCCTACAGTTATAGGATATAACTTAAAAATGGGGTAACCAAATTTTTAGCCAAATATTTTATTAAAATGTAATTTCATAGCTCCTTGAGAAGCACCTATAGTAGCTTTACCTAAAATATCATTATAATTTTCAAATCTACCTTGATCTATATGCCAAAATCTTATAAAACCATTTATACTCATATCAGCTAAATGTCCTCCCCACCCGGGTTTTCGGGCTAATTTATCCCCAATAAATTTAAACGCCATTTTTTTAGCCCCTTCTTCTGATGATTGAAAACCACCTAATTGTGTTTCAATATAATCTATATTCGATTTAATATCTTTAAATATAGGCCAAATTCCCGCTATTTGTTCTAAATCTACTTGTGATAGTGTATGTACCTGTTCAAATGCATTTTTTAAATTATCTCCTGCCCATGTTAAAGCGTTTTTTTGTTTTTGGTCTTCTACATTACCATCAAAAGTAGCAGCTAATCCTGCAATACCAAAAACTGTATTTAGCATTTTTAAATTATCTCTAAATTTACCAAATCTACCTAAATCAATAACACCATTAGGTTTTCCATAAGCTTTTACTTCTACACCATCTATACCATCTCCATTAAACCATAAATCAGGAGCATCATCTCCTCTACCTTCTGCTAATTTACCAGCAGTAGATGAATTTGAATGGTTATATAACCAATATAATGATAATTCTCCTTTTCCTACTCCTAGTGTTTCTGTTTGATCTCCTGTTTTTTTCTTTGGCTTAACAGTCCATAATTTTCTCCATACTTCTAAATCATCTTCTTTTACTTGTACATCAAATGTAGATTTAGAAAAATTATAGGTATTTTTTGATTTAGGAATTTCACCACCAAATACAGTTTTAATTAACTCATCATATTCAGTTGTTTCTCCTAATATTTCTTCTTCTTCTTCTTTTTCTTTTTCTTCGGGAGTTGGGGGAATTTCTGGTTTTTCTAATTCTTCTTCACCATCTAATCCAGGTTCTAAACCTGTTATTCCTGGTTCTCCATCTTTATTAGCATATGATACTTTTTTCATAATATCATCTGTAGGTAAATCTAACTGTTCTAATATTTCTTTTAAAAGGGAAATATCAGAAGGGCTACCCATGTCTGGGTACCCCTTTTCCGATCTATAAGACCATTCCAATAATAACTCATCAAGAGTCATATAATATTACTTAATAATATTAGCTAATTTTTGCATTCTTTCAACCCCTTCATTAAGAGATTTTGAATCTCCAAACCCTGTGTGACCACTTGTTTTTGAGAAATTCTTATATCCAGCTGCACCTAATGCTCCTGATTTAGTTGTAGTAGCGTTTTTAGAAGGATAAAATTCTTCTAAATCAGCTTCTTCATCCTTTTCACCTTCAACGTCATCCATAGGCTCTTCACCATCTTCATCTTCATCACCATCCATATCATTATCTTCTCCATCATTTTCAAAATAATCTGATAGCATATTAAAGATAGCTCTTAAAGTGTCGTCTGAATCCATTTCTTCACCACCTTCATCACCCATTGATCCTATTGGATCTGCATCAACGTCAACATCTGGTTGTACGTCTACTGCTACTTCTTCTTGTTCTAAATAATTGCTGTATTCTTCAGCTATCATTGATTTTAATTCTTTTAAATTCATTTTTTTGTCTTTTTAGTTTTATTATTGGTTTTGGTCTTTTTTTTATTTTTAATAGGTTTTTTTCCTCGTCTTTTATTCCCTTTTGCTGCGCCTACAACGTCTTTTGATTGTGCTACAACATTTTTAGCCGCTTTTTTTACATCTGCTAGTTCTTTTTTCATTTCTTTAATTCTAGCTTTTGCTTCTTTTAAAGCTGCTGTTGCTTTTTCATCTAAATCTGTAGATGCTAAAATAGCATCCCATAATCTTTTAAAATATTCTTTCATAACTTATAGTAAATCTGCGCTTTTTAGCATTTTTCTTAACTTAATAAATTCTTTTACATCTGGATTTGTTGTATAAGTTTTTAAATAATCTACTTTACCAGCTGGGTTCTTTTTTATTTTATCGTTTGTTTCTTTAGCTAATTTTTTAATATCTGGAGCTAATTCCTTAACCTTTTTCATAGCTAAAGCTAAAGCTTCTTTAGCATCTCCTATAGATTTATCTATTCCTTTAATTTGTTTTGTTGTAGGTTCTTTATCTTCAAAATCATTACCTTTAGCTTCGTTTATATCTTCATTTCTTGATCTAGTCATAGACATACTTCTGGCTACTCCATCTTTACCTTTACAACACGCTTTACAACCATTTACATTATCACAACCATTAATATGTCCTAGTGAAGCACCATTACCACATATACATTTATAAGCTTCATTTATAATATCTTTATCTTCTTCTTGTAAATGATTTTTAATTTCTGCTTTAATAGCCTCTTTTAATGCTTTAAGTTTGAAATCACCCATTTTATCTGTTTTAAATTGGGTAGTATAATCTTCTTTTTTATATTTAGGTTCAGTCATTTTATCATGTGAAAATGATTTATCAACTTCTATCATATGATGATCTTCCATTTCTTTTAAGTAAGCTTTAAATGATGGTTTAGTTTGACCTTCAGCTACATTACGATATTTTGTTTCATAATCAATTAAAGATGAATAATATCCACCATGTTCTTGTAAATTTTTAAGAACAGTTTCAGTAGCTTTTTGTCTTTCATCTTCTGTTGATTCTGCTAATCTAGCAATTCCCATGTTAACTAACTCATAATCCATACCTTTTTTAAATTCATATGGGTTTAATCTGTCTAATCTATTTCCGTCTGCTTCTTTAGAAGAGTCCGGTGTGTATCCGTAAAGTTTATTGTTTGCCATTTTTATAATGTATTATTCCTATATAAATATAAATTTATTTTAGAAGCTGTATTATTGTTTAATTATTTTATGTGTTATTGTCTTATTGTTATATGTCATATATAATACATATATACCGTTAGAATATTCGCTTAAATCAATTTGTTTTATATTATCACCAGATATAATTAATTCACCTAAAGGACCGTATAAATCAATTCTTGCGTCTTTTTTATATTCTAAATTAACAATATTTCTTGTTGGGTTAGGGTAAATCATAATATTATTTTCTCTTAAGAGCTCATTAATATTTGTAGGCATACCTAATTGACAGTAATCATATAATTGAACACAATTAACATCCCAATCATCTGTACAACAGTATTCATCAACATCAATTACCCAAGCATAACATTCATCATTTAACCAATAAGGTATTCCAGGCCCACCATAACAACCTGCATCATATAAACAAGCAGTTGAATCTGAAACGTTTGCTGTTGGATCAAAATTATAAGCAGCTACGTCAGTACAACCAGTAATAATTGTTACACATGAACCATCATCAAAACATGCTGCAATATTATAATTTAGTGCTGATGGGTCAGTACATCCTGATATATAACAACATGAATTATCTGATGTGTTGGCTAAAGGATCATAATTAAATGCGTTTATATCATTACACCCATAAACAAATGGTTCACAGCTTCCATTATCTACATTTGCTAGTGGATTATAATTAAACATAGTACTATCTGTACAACCATAAATTGGTAATATACATGAACCATCATCTGTATTTGCTGATTGGTTATAATTTAAAGCATTTGGGTTAGTACAACCATAAACAAATGGTATACAAGTTCCGTTATCAGTGTTTGCTAATGGATTATAATTAAACATTGTTGAATCTGTACAACCATATATTGGATTTATACAACTTCCATCATCAGTATTTGCAAGTGGATTATAATTTATTGCTATTGGATTAGTACATCCATAAACATATCCTATACAAGTATTATTATCTGTATTTGCTAATGGGTCATAGTTAAATGCTGTTGAGTCTGTACAACCATAAACAAATGGTATACATGATCCATTGTCTGTATTTGCAAATGGAGCGTAGTTAAACATTGTATTATCAGTACAACCATAAATAAATGGAATACAAGAACCATCATCAGTGTTAGCAAATGGATCATAATTAAATTGAGATGGATTTGTACATCCTAAAATTGGATAAACACACCCATTATTTACGTTTGCTGTTGAATCATAATTAAGAGCAGTAGCATCAGTACAACCAATTATAACTGGTACACATGAACCATCATCTGTATTGGCATTTAAATCAAAATTAAATGCTGTTGGGTCAGTACATCCATATATTGGGTAAATACATCCTGAGTTTGTATTTGCTAGTGAATCAAAATTTAACGCAGTAGGGTCAGTACATCCTATAATTACAGGAACACAACTTCCATCGTCTGTGTTTGCATTAGGATCATAATTAAATGAATTTGGATTAGTACAACCAAATGTAGGGTAAATACATCCTACATTAGTATTTGCTAATGAGTTAAAGTTTATAGCAGTAGAATCAGTACATCCATAAATGTAAGGTACACATGAACCATCATCTACATTTGCGTTTACATCATAATTAAATGCTGTAGGGTTAGTACATCCATAAACTGGATACACACAACCTGTATTTACGTTTGCTGTTGAATCGTAATTTAAAGCAGTTGGATCATTACATCCTAATATAAATGGAATACACGAACCATCATCTGTATTAGCTAAAGGATCATAATTAAATTGGGTTGGGTCAGTACAACCATAATAAAAAGGTATACAACCAACGTTAGTATTTGCAAGTGGATCATAATTCCAAGCTGTAGAATCTGTACATCCATAAATTATTGGTAAACAAGATCCATCGTCTACATTTGCAAGTAAATTATAATTAAATGCATTAGGGTTAGTACAACCATAAATAGGATAAATACATCCTGAATTAGTATTAGCTAAGCTATCATAATTAAGCGCAGTAGGATCCGTACATCCTATTGTAACTGGTACACATGAACCATCATCTACGTTTGCATTTACATCATAATTAAACGCTGAAGGATCTGTACAACCATAAACTGGATAAGTACATCCAAAATTAACATTTGCTGTTGAATCGTAATTTAAAGCTGATGCATCAGTACAACCAATAACTATTGGTTGACATGAACCATCGTCTGTATTTGCATTAGGATTGTAATTGAAAGCAGATGGATCTGTACAACCTAATAATACTGGTATACAAGAACCATTATTTGTATTTGCATTAGTGTTAAAATTAAATGCTAAAGGATCAGTACAACCAAATATTACTGGTATACAACTTCCATCATCAGTGTTAGCTGCTGCATTATAATTAAACATTGTATCATCCATACATCCTAATATTACTGGAATACATGATGCTGGATCGTTTGTGTTAGCTGATGGGTTAAAATTAAATGCAGTTGAATCCATACATCCTATTACTTCAGCTACACAACTACCATCATCAGTGTTAGCTAAAGGATCATAATTAAATGCTAAAGAATTAGTACAACCTAAAATAACTGGAACACATGAACCATCATCTGTGTTTGCACTATCTATATAATTAAATGCCGTTGAATCAGTACAACCAAATATAGCATCTATACAATAATCACCACAATAAGGTATTGCTGAATATGTTGTCCAAAAAGGGAATGAAAATGATTGTAATGCACCTTGACCATTATTTGCAAAAGGATTAGTTCCTTCGTGCATTAATACAACACCATTTGCATTTGTTAACTTAAATGAATTGTGCCAAGTTTGAAATTGTACTTCTGCTGGAGGTTGTTGTGGTCCACCAACTTCAAAGTAATATACATTTACTGGTATACCAGCATCTAATACTAATAAAAATGAATCTTGATAACTACCAGGACCCATTGTAAATGTACCAAAATTAATCCCATTTTGATAAACACCTAAATATGAATTACCCCAACCATCACCACCAGCATCTCCAATCCATAATTGATATTGACAATCAGGTACTATATCATTAATAGTTGCATTAGGATCATAATTAAAAGCTGAAGGATCAGTACATCCATAAACGTGTAAATTTGCACATGAACCATCATCAACAGTTGCTAATGGATCGAATTCTTGGTAATCATCATCTGTACAACCATATACTGGAGGAGCAGATAAACATGGTACACCGAATTGTTGTCCTGAATATAATATATTTCCAAATCCAGGATTATCCATATACCAAATAGTATCTCCTAAACAATCATAAATAACAATCATACCATCTAATGAACCACCAGAAGTAGTTCCTGCCATACCATCACCATATGTATCTGTTACTATTAATTCAAAGCCTGCTGTTTGGTCTACACAAAAAGTGTAAGTGTAAGTTTGACCAATATCATTAAAATTATATGCTCCTGGAAGTTCTTCTTGTAATATACCATATGCACCACTTGTTATAGACCAACCAGTTTCACTTGGCCAATTATCAAATGTAATTTCCATTGTAATTTGATAAGTTGTATTAGTATCACAAGTTGTACCTGAACATGAACCATCATCAAATGTAGCCCATGGGTTAAATGTAGGTTGTGTTGGATCTGTACATCCCGCTATACAAGAAGTAGGAGTATATGCCATAGTATCCGAAAAAGTACTATCTGCAAATTCTACCATACCATAATGTTCTACTGACCAATTAGGTGGCATTTGACCATTACCCGCATATACTGCAAAATCTTGTTGATTAGGACCAAGTCCATATTGAAAAGGACCAACACCATTTTCATTCCAATACCAAAATCTAACTGGATTACAATTACCATTTGATATGTCGTTTTGCCAAAAGAATTGAACTAATGTTTGTCCTGTTGGTAGACAAGTTTGTTGTACAGTATCAGATAAAAGTCCACCACAAGTTGGATATGTACAAGGACCAGGGAAGTATGCTGTTGAGTCATAGTTTAATCCATTAGGATCTAAACAACCAAATGTAGGAGGAGCACAAGGTGCAACAGTTAATGTTTGTACTAAACTGTCTCCAAAATCACCAGCAACATACATTAAAGTATCTTGACATGCATTACTAATCATAAACCAACCATCAGTCCCACCCCATTGAGATGAACCTAATCCATCACCAAAAGAATCATATATACCAGCAATTATGGTACCACCAAGTTGAACAATAGTATCATACATTGTATTAGGTAGCATATTACTATCATTTTCTATAATAATAGGTGAACCTCCAGGAGGTGTAATATTCCAACTTGTTTCAGACGGATAATTGTCTGTCATTAATTGGATGTGAATCCAAGAACCTTGTGTATAACCTAAAAAAGGTATTAAAATTGTTAGTAGTAATATCTGTATTTTTTTCATTTGTAATTTGTATTTTGTATTAGAAAGCGTCCATCAATATTTCGTCTATTTTTCCTTGGACTTCTTTTTTTTCTGTTTCCATCTTCATCATTATATTTGCTTGAAATCTTGCAACTTCTGTACCTCCATTAAATATTAATATTGTAGGCACAACTACTATTTTATATTTACCAGCTGCAGCTACATCTGTTTGAATATCAATAAACGTATTTTTGCAATCTTTTAATTCAATAACCCATGGTACTTTGTTAGCTTCATTAAATCCAGCATTAAATTGTACTACACATAAATCATCATTTCCACAAGGTGATTGACCCATAGCCGGATTTGAAACTAACATAAATAATAATATTAATATATAACCTAAAAATAATTTTATTGTTGTATAATCTTTTTTCATGTTATTTATTTCTACGTTTATCAATTTTACCTCCTTTTACATATCTAATACTATCATAAGTGCCATCTTCATAATCTAATCTTTCTAAGATATACACTATATCTTGTTTAATGTTTGTTATGTCGTTTTGGGTGTTTGAAATTATAGTGTACATACTATCTTGATAAAGGATATCTTCTTTAGTAGGGATCCATATTTTTTCTTCTGTTTTGTCCTCTATTATTACTATTTCTTCAGTCCATACATTTGCAAATACTATTGTACTAAATAATAAAGCAACTATAATCATTATTGACACTGGTGACGTTAAACATATATTCTTGTTAAATAATTTTATCATATTATCTACCGTATAATTTGTCTTCTATTTTTTCTAAAGTTTCTTTAATTTCTTCTACATCTTTTTGAGTATCCATAATAGTTTGTCTTACTAATTGATCTTTCATGTCAAATTCCATTCGAGTAATTGTTGGTGGGGGTGGAACTGGTAATTCTTTTGCTTCAGCTATGTCTGCTTGTAATGCAAACCACATACCTACAATTGTAGCTATTAATGCTGCTATTCCTCCTAATGTTTTTAAACTTACCTGTACGTTAGTGTCTTCACTTAATTCCTTTGCCATTTTTTATTTTGATTAAAATACTCTATAATTTACTCCCGCACTAAATTCGTGCCATTCTCTATTCCAGTATTTATTATAAGTTCCTTCAACAAATACTCCTAAATTCTTATTGAACCAATGTCCATATACTATACCTGCTGAATAATCCATCCATTGTCCATCATTATATTTGTGATATGAAAATTCCCCACCTTGATCTAAATGCCAAGGCATTAAATTACCCCAAGCATGTAACCAGCTTCTTTTTTCATATTTGTAATAATCAAATCCTACTACTAATGAATGTTGTATTGTGTTTTTTAATTGATCTCTTTTTTTCTCAGTATAATTTGCTAATACTGTTGGAATAACTACTGCTTCCCAAACTTCTGTACTTGTTGCTACTGAATTTCCTGATGGATCAAGATACTCTACTGCACCATTTCCATCAAAAATAACTTCATATCCTTCTTGTATTGCTAAATTAGTGTAATGTATATTTCCATTTGATAATAACCATTCTGCTAAAGGATCATAACCATAAGGTTCAGCTAATCTTTGAGCTGCACCAATATTAAGTGTTAAATTTTTTACTTGTGGGTGGATGTATGTAAGTCTTTCTGAAGCTTCAAAGTATTTTATATCAGCAAAACCATCTTCTAAATATTCTATTTTTGCAACAAAGTGTTTAAAACAAAAATTTTCTCCACAACCATCATTACCTACATATCTAATAAAATGGTGTTGATCTAAATAAGTTTCACCTTGTTGTCTTTTATATTCACCTTGAAATAAGAATTCAAAGTTATTTTCCCAATTACCTAGAGTAGATGCATCTGAAAATGAAGACTCTAATCCTCTTTTAAACGCTTCTTTAGGCTGATAACCAAATTGCTTCATTTTTCTTACCCCAAATAATATGGAATAATCATATGGAGTTTCGTTTACTGATGATTGTAAACCGTTTGTTACTGAATAAATATCTTCATCTGATAAAGAGGTACCGCCGTTTACTGCACCATATACTGTACCAAATTTGAATATTTCTTTTAAATTTTGTGAGTTTACCAACAGAGGTAAACAAAATAGTAGAACTAGTAGTTTTTTCATATACGAATATTATAATATACGGAAATAAGTATAGAAAAAAAAGAGCAGCCTGTGGCTGCTCTTAAGAACTTTAACGATATATGTCCTATTATACCCGTTGGTGTTGGGTGCCTAATTAGGCAGCCATAGCATACACTGACTCTTCAGTAGCTACAGTTTCTGTTGCCAGAAGTCTGATTGCTGCTAATGAAGCGAAAATACCTGCTTTCACCGATTTAATCTGTGTGCCGATTACGCGTTTGATCTTCATCATATCCTTACTTCCTGTCAAATCCAGTCACCCCCTAGGTATAAAAATTAGTGGAGGTGGTGGGTTTCGAACCCACGTCCAAAAAAGCAGCTAATACAATTACTAGCGATCACTTATATATATAAAAAACTAATTATTAATCCAAATCTTCCCACTGAAGACCTCCTTCACTTTCATGTCGAAAAACATAATCTTCAATGTCTGTTTTTAATTTATATAATGCCATTAATAAATCTTCATTTGATATACTATCATTTCCTTCCATCTCATCTATAAGTCTTCCTACTTGTTCTTGTATTTCTTCCATTATTCCTTAATTCTAATTAATGCATATTCCCATCTTTCACAGGCAGTTTTATTATTATGTTTATCCTGATTTGACATTTTTTTAAGTTGTTTGTCAAATTTTTTACGAAGTCCCTTTTGTTCAACTTCTTGATGAATTTCATAAAATGTATCTTCTGTTTGTTTACTCATAATCGTTTATTATTTCATGGTATGCTCTTACATATGCATCAATTCTAGAAAACACATGAAATTGTGTATTTTTTTCTCCATATATTTTTTCTGCTGCTGCTTCTACTTCGAGTCTTAAATTATAAGCATTAGCTTCTTCTAATATTTCTTCGATTTGTTCTTCTTCCGACATATTAAAATTTCTTTTTTCTACCACGTTTTTTAGGTTTATCTTCTGGAAAGAGTTTATAATGTTCTTTCCAATACGCTGTCTCAGTAATTTCCATCTTGATTTTGTCAACCTTAGTTGTTCTTTTTTTCCTGCCATTTTCGTGATATTTTGGGGTTTTTAAACGTTCTAATTTTTCATATAATTTTTCTAATTTATCATATGTTGTATCTGTCATTTCTACTAAATAAGGACCTTTATCAAATTTATCTAAATCATAATACCAGATAGTATCATCATATACTCTAGTAAATTGTCTAGGAGCTTCAATTGGTTGTTCTGATGGTCTTCCTCTATTTTCTACTCTTTTTTTCATTATGATACCAAGTTTTGTTTTAAGAATAAATTATTTAATGTCTTAGTAACTTCATACATGTTTTTAGGATCAATAAATGATGCTTCTTTACCATACATAATTTGAAAATTTTCCATCAATTCTTCTTCTTTAGTTTGTGTTGTAGATGATTGTATAAAATAGCTTAATATATTAACCCCTTTCTTTTTAATATTTTTTACAGCCTTGGCAGTGTCTAATATAGCTTCTTCACCTTTATATGTAAATTTACCATATCTTTCAAATGTTGGATAACCATCACTCATATTAATTAAATAACTGTCAAGATAATATGATGAATTTGGTATATACTCATTTAATGCGTTTAAACACATTCCTTCTGGTGTTAATCCCTTTGTTTTATAATGGCCTAATCTTTTTAAGTCAGCTAATGTGTGTTTTTTACTATTAAAGGCTAAAATTAATAATGGAACCTGTGCAGTCATAGAGGATTTACTTAAATCTCTGCCGGTTGTTCTAATTGATATAGTTAAATCAATATTATTCATATGTAAAGAAATATAACCTAATGCAATTGTATTAATTAATGTTTGCCACCACTTTGTACCTTCCATACTACCACTACCATCAATTGTAACATGTAAACTAATTGGCTTGTAATTTGCTCTGTCTATTTTATAAAATAAATCATCTTCAAAATTAGCAGCATAAATTCGTCTAGGATCAATTTTACCTGACTTTAATCGTTTTGATGCTAATGTTATTTGTTCATTTCTAATTCGTAATTTACGTAGTAACTTTTTTCCTTTAGCAACACCCTCATCAATTTGTTTATTCATTAAATTAACTCTACCAAATACTTCATATAAGTTACTTTCTATAATTGTAGGTGTAATACCATCAATAACATGAACAGGTATGTTTGTGTGTTCAATTCCTTTACTGTCTGTTGCTTTTACATTTTTTATGTCAATATTAGACTTTGAAATTGCTTCAACTTGCTTTCTTTCTTTATGAGTTATTGGTGATTTATATACATTACCTTTTAAGAATTCTTGTTGTTTACTAAATGCTTTTTTAATTTCTTCCTTTGACGTTTTATTTTGTTTAGCACCTTTTCTGTTTTCTTGTGCCTGGTGTTTATCTTTTGAATTCAAAATAAAATGCATGTTTATTAGTTGATATATTGTAATAGCCAATTCTAATGAATGTTTAGTTGATGTTAATCTACCAATATTTTCTAAATCAACTACTTTATATACTTGAGGTAACATTTTAAGTGCTGTAGGATCAGCATTTTTATTAAACATATTAATAATTCTAAACATATAATGTTCCCAATTTTCCCCTCTATATTCTTTACCTTTTAACCCTTTATCTACTGTCTTGCTGTAAAAATATCTATCATACATTGCCCTATAATAATCTTGATAACCTGGAGCGTTATGATAAACTAAATTGTCTATCCTTTTATCTTCAATAAAATTTAAAAGAAGTTCGATCCATCTACGTCCCCCCATTAAATTAACTTCAAGTAAACGATTTGCAATTTTCTTTAACACAAAAAAGTCCGTGTATTTACAATGCGCAGCTTCATGAAGCGCAGTACCTATAACAGCGTCTAAATTACGCGTGTTAATCGTTGATGATATCACTATCTTTTTACCATCTGTCATTGAATCACAATTATTATTTGGGATAAATTCAATAGGTATCTCTTTACCTGTTTGTATTTTTACAAAATTAGAAATTGCACGTTGTGTGTTAGCTAATTCTATTAAATTAAAATTTTCATTATTATTTATATTATTAGTAAGCCAAAATTTGGATGTCTTCATTTGATTTTTTTTCTAATTCATAACTTATTGTTCTATTCCACCAGTTTCCATATAAAGGAGGGCAAGTATAATATTGTTCTAATGTAATTGTATTATTAGTAGATGTTGTAATAATTTTAAATGTAGAAGTAAAAAATGTAGTATCATTAGCACAAGAAACATAATAAAGATCAAATGACACTGAATCATTATTTAATGAATAATCTGTCATTGTAAAAGTAAAAATCTTATTATGGTTTTCAGCTGACCCCCATGGTCTAAAAGGAAATGTTAGATCATTTGGAATTACATTACTTTTTAAATAACCTGTTCCATCATTTGCTACTTTAAGTTCTCCCAAATTATAACGTGTATATGTAATTATATCATTACTTTCAGGAGCAAGATAATATGCATCTTCATGGTATTGGTAAAAATTAGATGTTTTAATACTATATTTATCTTCTTCAATAGTATATAAAAAATATTGATCACTACTTGTTCTTAAAGATGGATCATTTGGGTTTGGTGGTACTGGTAGTAAATCTTCATTTTTACTACATGATGTTAATATTGCAATTAGTGCAAATAATAATGTTATGTTTTTCATAATTTTTTTAATTTATTAATATGACGTCAATATACGAACCCTATTTGGCTCCTCCAAGTTTTTCCGTGGAAGTTTTTAAATGTATTTTTGTCCTAAATCTTCTACAGCTTCTTTTGCTTCATTTAAAGATATTGCGAAAAACTCACGATCTTTTGATATTCTGTGACCCTGTAGTTGTTTATGGACTTCACCTTCTAATCTTTCTGCGTTAAAGCAACGAAATGCCCATTCTAAAGTAAAAGGAGTCGCAACTGATGTGGATCTAGACAATTGTTTAACGCGCTTGTCAACATCTTCATGTGATGTGTAGCCAATTTTATACATTCCTGGCTGAGATTTATTAGATAATATATAAACCCATGAATCTCCATCGCCTTTACGACCTTCATACATTCTTACTCGGCGGGGTAAATAATAAGTCACATCTTCCCAATCTTCCCCACGTTTTGATGGTGATAATGTATAGTATGCTGCATCATCTAAGTCAGATTTCATGTCGTTTCTTAAAGGTACAAATTGTTTTGCTTCTTCTACTGTTATAAATTCTAAAGATCCCATACGCTTTTTCTTTTATGTTTTAACCATTTATATTTTAACCAATCTATAAGTTTAATCATATATCTAATTGATTTTTTACCTTTTCCCAATACCCTGCTGTCATTTTATTTTTCATACCACTAGGTCCCCCATTCCAACACCTAGCTATTTCTTCTGCTGTAATTAATCCATAATGTTTACAATACACATCAAACATTTTTATAGATTTAGCTCTTGACCATCTATCATCATATGTAAAACTTAAAGGGGATTTTTGTCTACGTAATATTCTATTAACATCTTTAACCATACATTTTCTTATTTGTAAACAACCAACAGCATCTTCACTAGCTACATAAGCTGAATCATTATAACTACTTTCAACAAACATAATAGCTGATAATAAATGAGTTGTATTATTTTCTATATTATGGTCCCAAATTTCTTTTTCCCATAATAACGTATCAATTTTTAAATTTAAACTATCTAAAATTTGATTTTGAGTATCTATTTCTTGTTGTAGTTGGTCTACTTTATCAGATGCTCTATTTACTACAAAAACTAAAGCTATAATTAACAATGCAATAGCAGCAGCAGTAAAATATATTTGATCACTGTTTGATTTTACCATGTTTTTTATTTATTAATATGACGTCAAGATACGAAAAGTATTTTGCTTCTCCAAGTTTTTTTATGGAAGTCTTTAATTAATTACAAGATTTTTGTTTGTATGGAAACCACTTATTCCATAAATCTTTTCTTCGATCGCACCCACAATCTTCTTCACCATAAATCCATTTAACTAGTCGTTTAATACCAGTAAAAATCATTATTTTTTCAAATGTATCACCAAAACCTTTACTTTTTTTATCTTCTTGTAATTGTTGTTTAATTTGATCTTTTAAATCCACAATATTATTATTTAATTTTAGTAGATTCAATTTTGTTTTTACAGCAATCGTCTGTTTTTTTAGTAGTAGCACAACTACTGAATAGAGTTGCTATAACTATTAATATTATCATTCCTAGTATGCTATATCCTGCGAATTTTGTACTATCTTCTAATTGTTTGTCTGTTTTACCTTGGTTATTCATATTCTCCATATAAGTTAAATGTTTTAATTGGTTCTGGTTCAGGTTCTGCGATTTCATTTTCATGGTAAATAAATACTTTACCTTCTGCGGCCTTTATTACATAATCACGTTCTTGTGTTGATTGAAAAACCCACTCAATACCTTCTGTTAAATTAGAAAATATTGGTTGATCAGCATCAGATGGTGTCCATCTATCACCTGGTGGGAATCTTTTTAGGACTTGTTTTAGGTTTATATCTTTTTCAGCCATATTATTGTTTTAAATAATTTTTAATATCTTTTTTGCTTGGGTATCCTATATGTTTAAGACATCTATCACACACATACATAATAATAGTTGATGAGGAATCCAAACGTTCTTGCACACTTCTTACAGAAAAATTAAAATGAGGACATTTGTTTTGAATGTCCTCAATTTTTTTATTAATTTTTTGCCTTTCTTCTAGAAGTTCGGCTATCTTTTTCATTAGTGGGGTTTAATCAACCCTTACATTAATATTCTGTTGGTCCCATTGGTTCACCTTGTGGTCTTTTATTAGTAGGTAATTCAAATTTTCCAGTATCAGCTGGAATTGGTTCACATCCCGAAGCTACACAAGCTTGTAATGTTTGAAATGTTCCATTAGTTCCTGCCTGCATATTTTTATTACATTTTGTAAGACCATATTTAGGAGGATTAAATAATTGACCACAATCATATCCATAAGCACAAGAACCATCATCCTGAGTAACTGATGAGTTAAAGTTATTTGCTCCTGGATCCATACATCCCATTACTGA